>WOR8_10009784_pt1 | contig 15015 bp, 15 predicted proteins | sample DeeMarSeWOR38_10_FD_19890 | JGI IMG/M metagenome (IMG submission 19890) | reverse complement strand
CTCTTCATATACGTAAACAAAGCTTCATTGCAACGTACAGAAGTAGAAGATTTCGTTAGGTTCTACATGGAGAATGCGGAACAATTAGTATCAGAAGTTGGCTATACGCCGTTACCTGCATCAGTATATCAACAAAACCTAGCGGATCTTGAACAATAAGCTTAATTCGTTTTTCTTTTTATATATAAAACTATCCAGCTGGTGAAGACATAACTAAGATTTCTCCAGAAAAGCAGACACAACGCAGGCGAGAATGGTTAATCGAAAAGCTTCTATTTTCCACTGCTGTGGTTTCTGTATTTACTACGCTAGCCATCCTCGGAGTGCTATTGTTTGAAGCTATTGGCTTCTTCGCAGAAGTATCAATATTTGATTTTTTCACTGGAACACAATGGACTCCCCTTTTCAAAGATCAACATTTTGGCGTGTTACCGCTAGTCTGGGGCACTTTGTTAGTTACTGCTATCGCGTTGATTGTGGCTGTGCCAATAGGACTAGGTAGCGCCATTTTTCTAAGTGAATATGCTCCCGAAAAACTTCGGAAAACTGTAAAGCCAGTGTTAGAGGTACTCGCAGGAATCCCTACAGTTGTTTATGGCTATTTTGCACTAACTTTTGTCACACCAATGCTCCAAGTCGTATTTCCAGAGATGATAGTTTTCAATGCTCTAAGTGCAGGTCTAGTAATGGGAATTATGATTATTCCAATGGTTGCATCTCTAAGTGAAGATGCTATGATGGCAGTGCCTCAATCTTTTCGAGAAGGTGCCTATGCCCTTGGAGCATGTAAACATGAGGTTGCCCTTGGAATAGTGGTTCCCTCAGCCCTATCAGGAATAATTTCTTCATTCATTCTGGCAATTTCAAGAGCTGTTGGCGAAACTATGATTGTAAGCATAGCTGCTGGCTCCACACCCAAACTGACGCTTAATCCGCTGGAAAGTATACAAACAATGACTGGCTATATAACTCAGATTAGCTTAGGCGAAGCACCTTTTGGCAGCCTCGAGTACAAAACAATCTTTTCTGTAGGCCTGACTCTCTTCTTGATGACCTTAGCTATCAACATTATTGGACAATGGGTGAAAAAACATTATTGGAGAAGGTACTAACCATGGTTAAGCACAAAAGTATACGAAAAGAGATTTGGCGGAAAATCAAAGGTGACATAGTACTTGTTCTATGCTTAGCTGGAATAATTATAACGCTAGTGAGCTTGGCTGCCTTACTTTTTGATGCAATCCAACAAGGACTCCCATGGCTGGATATTCAGTTTCTAACTAGTTTTGCGTCGCGGCGACCCGAACAAGCAGGTATATTGGTAGCATTATTCGGTAGCGTTTGGGTTGTTGGGTTAACCGCATTCATTTCTTTTCCCCTTGGAGTTGGAGCTGCCTTGTACCTTGAAGAATATGCACCTCAAAACAGATTTACTTCTTTCATACAATTGAACATAGCAAACTTGGCTGGAGTACCATCTATTGTCTATGGCATCCTCGGTTTGGGACTATTTGTAGAAGCACTAGCACTGGGAAGAAGTATATTGGCTGGAGCCCTAACATTATCTTTACTCATTCTACCGGTTATCATAATTGTGTCTAGAGAAGCTATACGCAGCGTTCCCGCAGCCGACCGGGAAGGCGCTTATGCCCTTGGGGCAACGCATTGGCAGGTTGCCCGAAAAATTGTTTTGCCTCAAGCTTTACCTGGCATGCTCACTGGAACGATTCTTGCCCTATCAAGAGCTATAGGTGAAGCTGCACCAATGATCGCCATTGCAGCTTTAGTTTACGTTCCATTTACTCCGACTGGACCTCTAGACCGTTTTACAGTCATGCCTATCCAAATATACAACTGGGTAAATCAACCCCAATCAGAATTCCGAGGCTTAGCAGCGGCTGGAATCCTTGTTCTCTTAGCAGTCCTTCTAGCCATGAATTCAATTGCAATTTATATTCGAAATCGATATCAAATGAGAGGCCGATGAAATGGTAGTAAAAAAAGCGAAAATTGACATTCAAGATTTGAACGTGTGGTTTGGAAGCAAACATGTAATAAAAAACATTAGTATGGGTATCAAACCTAAAGCAGTAACCGCTGTCATGGGACCTTCAGGATGTGGAAAGACAACATTAATCAGAGCCATAAACAGGCTTAATGAACTAATCCGAGGGAGCAAGACAACAGGAGAGATTTACATAGACAAGGAAGCGATATATAGCAAAGATACTGATGTTTTTGACCTTCGAAGAAGAGTTGGTATGGTATTTCAGAAACCTAATCCTTTCCCAAAATCGATTTATGATAACATTGCTTTTGGACCCAAACTTCACAAAATGGTCGATGAAGAAGATCTCGATACCATAGTGGAGAGAAGTTTGAAGGGTGGTGCTTTATGGGATGAAGTTAAGAATCGTCTAAATGATAATGCTTTCAGTCTTTCAGGCGGTCAACAACAGAGATTATGCATAGCACGAGCTCTAGCTGTGGAACCGGATATCATACTAATGGATGAACCTTGTAGCGCTCTTGACCCTGCCTCAACCTCTAAGATAGAAACCCTTATTCGGGAACTCGGAGAAAAATACACAGTTATAATTGTAACCCATAATTTGCAACAGGCTGCTCGAGTTTCTGATCTCACTGCTTTCATGTATGTTGGAGAACTAGTAGAATATGATTCCACAAAGCGATTGTTTGAGAAGCCAGAAAGTGAATTGGCAGAAGAATATATAACTGGGAAATTTGGCTAGGTGAAGAATATGGCTAGACTTTTAGACACAGGTTTAGAGCAACTAACCATGATGGTCTGCAAGAGTGGTGAAGTAGCTAAAAGCGCCATAAATATGGCCATTCGAGCTTTCATGAAAGGTAACGACGTAATGGAAAATGTGCGCGCCCTTTCTGATGTTATTAACTCCATGACCGTGGAAATAGAAGACAAAGCGTTTGAGTTAATCGTGAAATATCAGCCAGTAGCCTCCGACTTGAGGATAATAAACTCTTACATGAAGATAGCATATGACTTTGAAAGATATGGTAGATATGCATGGGACATGTCTTTCACCCATAAGAAACTAGGCGCGTTGAGCGAATGTAACCTTGCTTCTGATTTGATGCAGGAGTTGGTTGAAAAAGTCTCTGAAATGGTCGCCAAAAGCGTAAAAGCATTGAGGGAACATGATGCAAAACTGGCTAAGACTCTAGCTATTACTGAAAATGAAGTCGATGACCTTTACTTTAGATGTCTAAACCAACTTTCCAAAGCACGCGTAAAAAACGAAAGCGTCATGTGCAACCTCTTGGTATCGCGGTAGAAAAAATTAGCCTAAGATAACTGCCAAGTTTAAACATGTTTAAACAGTTAATAGGGAACTTTTATTTATAGAAACTACCTTGAGGAGAGCTTTAGCGTAAACATTGTCGAGGCAAATGTGAGATGCGATCTTCAGAAATTGCAGCTGTGGGTATATGTGCAGCTCTGTACGCTGTGATTGGACTATTGACCAGTTTTGGTCTAAACGTGGGTGGTGTAGCGTTCTATCCAGCCGTCGTTATACCCGCAATATTCGCTGTTTTGTTTGGACCTTGGGTAGGTGGAATCGGCGCAGGTATAGGTATTTTCATCAGAGACGTCATTTATCATGGCGACCCATTACTTAGCTTGATTGCCGGCGTCACAAGCAACTTTGCTATGTTTTTTCTCCTAGGCTATTTTTCACGAAGAACAATTAGCCTCCAAAAAATTACACTCAGTGCAACAATTGGTTGTATCCTGATAGTTGGTGGCTTATTGCTACCCACTTTTCTGTTGCCAACAGAATCAACAATTTACACAGGTATGTCCACCTTTGAAACAATTATTCTATTCGCTGTACTGGTGACAGCAAGTGTACTTGCGATTATAGGCATATTTTCTTTCAAGAGAAACTGGCGAACATTCACCATTGGCACCATAATCGGGCAAGGAGTAGGCGCGGTAGTGGTCTCAATTACCGTTTGGGCCTACAGCAGTCTCTTCTACTCTCAATATGGCTATTTCACAGCCCCCGTGCCTCCCGCTTTCATTCCCATAATAGCTGTGTGGACGATAGCTACGGAAATACCCTTTATACTAATAATATGTCCACCAATAATAAACGCGTGTTACAAAGCCTTCCCCTCGCTTAAAACCCCTGAAAAAACTGAGTAGAAGGTAACATAAATGCCAGAAACTGTTGCAAGAGCGTTCTCACCTGCGGGAATTTCAAGTTTTTTTGAAATCTGCGACAGTAAAGCCAACGGAACACCAATTGAGGATTTGGAGCAGGTTGGCTCTAGAGGCGGTGGCTTTGGAATACAAAAAGGCGTCTTAACTGAAGTCACTGTCTCAGAAGCCGAAAAAAACTCTATAAACGTTTTCATTAATGAACAACTTGCTCCAGAAGCTGAAACAACCAAAACTGTCTCTCAAAAGCTATTAAAAATGGTTAACAAGCCATTCCGCATAAAAGTCAAACACAAAGTCGATATTCCAATAGGTGCAGGATTCGGTTCGAGCGCTGCAGGAGCCCTAACAGCAGGCTTGGCACTTTCCAAAGCTTTAGAGTTGCCATTAACATACAACCAAATCGGTAGAATCGCGCACGTTTCCGAGGTTCAATGTAAGACTGGTTTAGGAACTGTTGGTCCATTGATGATTGGAGGTTGTGTACTCGTAATTGAGCCAGGCGCGCCGGAAGTCGGAGTCATCGACAGGATACCACTAAGCGATAATTACATGATAGTAGCGGGAGTTTTCGGTACCACACCCACAAAGCAAGTGTTGGCTTCAGCTGAAAAACGACACGAGGTTAACCGTTGGGGAAGAAAGACTCTAGACTCGATTCTGACCGAGCCTTCTATAGAGAATTTTATGGAGTCTTGTTTGGATTTCGCGGACAAAGCTGGGTTCATGACATCACGGATTAGGCACCTAGTGAAGTTGGCTAAGAAGGCTGGAGCGGTTGGCGTAGCGCAGAACATGGTGGGTGAAGCGATCCACGCGCTTGTCCTTGAGGAAAACGTGGAACAGATAACCGAAGCTTTTAAGAAGGTTTTGCCCCCCAAGAGAATCTTTACGGCAAAGATTGACTTTCAAGGCGCCAGGCTGGTAAGAGATGAAAAAATATAGAAAAGTAGCAGTTGGCGGAACATTCGACGAACTGCATAAAGGACACAGGCGTATTCTTGCAAAAGCCTTCGAGATAGGCGAAATCGTACTAATTGGACTATGCACTGACGAATTCGTTAAGAAAATGGGCAAACCCCATATGACAGCATCTTATGAAATAAGATTAAAAGAGTTGCAAGACTTCATTAAGAAATCAAGGTTAAATGGAAAAACGGAAATTATTCCTTTGAACGATCCCTATGGCAACACTTTAACAGACAAATGCATAGAAGCCTTGGTTGTTAGCGAAGAAACTGAAAAAACTGCTCTGAAAATTAACCAAAAACGAAGTGAAACGCAACTACCGCCTCTAGAAATCATTACAATAAGCATGGTGCCTGCGGAAAATTATAAACCAATCTCAACCACCAGAATCCGCAAAGGCGAAATAGATCGCGAAGGACACCTTCTACGAAGGTATTAAAATTAATCCTTTCCAAGAAAAGTCTGTAAAAATGGTAATCAGAATCATTTACCGCTGCAAGTCCTGGGATTTCTTGAAAATTTCATCCCGCCATTTTCTTTCCCAGCTTGCCCATCCGGTCTTAACTAAGCCTTCTCTCAGATTAGGTATTTCAGCAACCCACTCGAGGAACTTCCAGAAACGCCTCTTTGTCTTAAGCAGTTCTGCAGGTACACCTGCTTCCACACACCATCTTATGTAGCCTCTTTCAACCATTCCTTGAAGATCACCCGTGTTATCAACCTTTTCAACTCGGTATCCGCGGTTTTGCAAGTACCTGCGCAAGCTGGAGAGAACATATCCTGAGTTGACTTTGAAATGAGTTTCTCTGTCCGGTTGAGTGACTTTGATTATTTCCTCAGCGATCTTCACTGAATCATCCAAATATTTCTTTTTCTTGAAGTTTGGTGGCTGAAAAGAAGAAGTAGGAATCCAGCAAATCGCTCCATCCAGCACTGTCAATTATAATCTCTTTAGGGTAAGTGAAATGGTCCAACGTCACAAATAGTCACCGAAGACTCAACCAATATATGGTATGTTTGTTTTTCTATCTTTTTGTTTTGGCAGGACAATGCTTAATTCATTAGTTATGCCAGGAATTTGACCGCTTAACTTTTGCGCAATGTAATTGGCATAAAAACGTCAACAAGATTAAATAGCTCTTGGGCAGAACCCTTTCTGAGGTCAATTGGAATGCCATGCAAGGTTATTGTGGGCGCCTTCTGGGGTGACGAGGGCAAAGGAAAAATAATATCTTATCTTGCTCTGAATGACAAACTTGATTTTTGTGTGAGAACAGGCTCAGTTAACGCTGCTCACACGGTTTGGCTAGACGGAAACAGGTATGCATTGCACATGGTTCCCGCCTCATTTATTCACAAGAAGTGTCGTTTGCTGATTGCTGCTGGAGCAAACGTTCATGTTGCTCAGCTCTTTAGGGAGATCGAGTTAACAAAAGTTGACAATCAACGGATAGGAATTGACAAAATGGCTTCAATCATTGAGGAGAAACATTCCAATCAGGATAAACAAAGTGCTTTTAACAAGGGCATTGGCACCACAGGTTGGGGTGTTGGACCTGCCGTTGAAGAACGCGCAAGAAGAACCGCGAAACTTGCCAAAGATATTCCCGAGTTGAAGCCTTTCCTTACTAACGTAGCAACAGAAATTAACGACGGAATTGACGCAGGCAAAAAGGTTTTACTAGAAGGTACACAAGGTTTCATGCTTTCACTATTCCATGGAACATATCCTTATGTAACGTCTAGGGATACTGGTGCCGCAGCTATATGCTCTGAAGCAGGAGTAGGTCCCACAAGAGTTGACGATGTGCTGATAGTATACAAAGCCTTCATAACACGTGTCGGTGCTGGACCTCTACCTGGAGAAATCACAATTAAAGAAGCCAAAAGAAAAGGTTGGTTCGAAAAAGCAGCTGGAACAGGACGAAATAGACGCTCCGCCCCGTTTGATTACGATTTGGCTCGAAGAAACGCAAAAATAAACGGGGCAACCGAAGCTGCGTTGACAAAAATCGACTGTGTATTCCCCGAATGCAGAAGCATTAGAACATTCAAAGATCTCCCTGAAAACGCTAAAAAATTCATTAGAGAAGTAGAAAAAAGAACTGGTATCCCAGTTGTTTTAGTAGGAACAGGCCCCGAAGCATTAGATATCATCGATAGAAGATAGCAACCTTTAATTTTCTAAAGCCGCCATTCCAGTTTAGAGGCTAACAAAATGAAGAAAATTATCACTAGCAGTAAAGCTTCAACTAGCTTTTTTGCCCTCCTGTTCGCAGCAGGATTGCTCATTGGTGCAATAGTCACTTTTTACATCACCTTTCAAGAAATTACAGAAATGCGCGATGACGTTGATGCTCTGCAGAGTCAGCTCTCAAATCTCAGCTTCATTCAAAACGCCACTTATCAAAACATTACCATTTACCAGAACTCATCCGCACTGGCAGATATCTATGAGAACGCTCGAGAATCAGTTGTTTTAGTTCAAGGAACAACCAGCGAAGGAGTCGTCCAAGGCTCAGGTTTCGTATATGAGTCCTCAAGCAGAATGGTTGTAATAACAAATTACCACGTTGTACATGAAACTTCAGAGTTAAGTGTGACTTTCTCAAACGGGAACGGATACTCAGCTACAACACTGGGAACAGACCCATATGTTGATTTGGCAATTGTTTCTGTTGATGCTCCAAGCCATGAGTTTAAACCTATGGATGTGGTTAGCTCCTCCACCTTGCGCGTTGGCGAACCAGTTATTGCCATAGGAAATCCATACGGATTAGTTGGTTCATTAACCACTGGTGTGGTGAGCGCTCTGGGTAGAAGCATCATGGAAGAAGATTTTGCCGGTGGCTACTCCATAGCCAACATCATTCAGACTAGTACGCCCATTAATCCTGGAAATTCTGGTGGTCCATTGCTTAATGCAGTTGGGGAAGTCGTGGGTGTTACAACCGCGATAGTCTCTGAATCTCAGGGTTTGGGTTTTGCTGTTCCATCAAACTCGATTCTCAGAGAAATATCCGCCTTAATAGACACTGGAACCTACGATGGGCATTCTTACCTGGGCGTCGGAGGACAAGATATGAACTACGATATAGCACAAGAGATAGGCTCAAGCGTTACATACGGATGGAGAATCTTCACGGTCACAGCTGGGGGGCCCTCAGACGGCAGACTAAACGCTGATGATATTATAATTGCAATGAATGATACACCAATAAGAAACAATGATGACCTAGCAAGCTACCTTGAAGAGAAAACTCTACCCGGTCACAGCATCGTTATTACCGCTGTGAGAGGCAGTTCAACGATTGATATAGATATTGTTTTGGGCACAAGACCTCCACCTCCAGTCTAAATTTGCGGTAACAACATTATTTTTACATGACCCTAACTTCAAGTACCTGATTTTCCGAGGAACATCAATATTTGTTTATTGAAATTGTTAATCAACGAGAAACCTATTTCCAAATTGTTCTGAGAAAATAATTCTCTATTAATAAATCCTATTTAAAAGAAAAAGTAATGAAGAAGGATTAAGCGGTTTTTTTTAATTTTTCGTCGCAACTCTTTTAAATGAAGCATCGTTCAATAATACTCACCAGCAAAGAGTGCTTGATTAAATTTTAGTCAATTATTCTGGTTTTAGGTTACTAACTCCCAAAAAAGAAGTTAAGGAAAATGTCAAAACACAAAAAGTTAGAAAAATCCATCGATTCTATAGAAAAGATTGTGCAAAAGCTGAGTTTGTCGCCAAAAGAAACTGAAAAGCTAAAACAAATAGTGCAAATTCATCCTATGCGTATTACACCATACTATTTCTCTCTTATAAATTGGAAAGAGCAGGATGACCTGGGTTTTATGATACAAGCGGCGAGGCTGAAAACACAAAAATGCCAGGACTCCAGCATAAGTACGCTGAAACAGCATTGATATTGGCCACAAACAGATGTGCATCATATTGCAGGCACTGCTTCAGAAAACGCCTTATTGGGTTACCCACTGAAGAGATTGTTCAACGTTTTGAAGATGCTGCAGAGTACATTGCAAATCATGAAGAAATAAACAATGTCCTAATTAGTGGTGGAGACCCTCTTGTTCTTCCAAATGAAGTTATTGAAAAATTCTTAAAAATATTAAACAAAATACCCCATCTGAGCTACATAAGATTTGGCAGCAGAACTATAGTCACTCTTCCAAGCAGACTAAACGACCCAGAACTCCTTTCTATTTTTAAGAAATACTCGCTAATAGATAGGCGCCTATATGTTGTAACTCAGTTCAATCATCCGCGAGAAATAACGCCCCAGTCAATTAATGCGGTAAACAAGCTCATAAACGCAGGAGTCTTGCTGAGCAATCAAACAGTTCTGCTTAAGGGAGTAAACGATAATCCTGAGACGCTAGCAACTCTGATGAATGGGTTGGTAAGCATCGGCGTTACACCATACTATATTTTTCAATGCCGCCCAGTAAAGAGAGTTAAAAGCCATTTCCAAGTTCCGATAAACGAAGGAATTAGAATTGTAGAGAAAGCCAAGGAAAACTGCAACGGACATAGTAAACGCTTCAAATATATGATGTCACATAAAACTGGCAAAATAGAGATACTCGGTATTATGAACAAAGAAATGTACTTTAAATATCATCAAGCAAAAGACAGGAAAAACCTAGGTATGATATTTAAACTCCAAATAGACGAGAAAGCAGGATGGCTCGATGATTTTAAAACAAAAGGATAAGCTAGGTTAATAAGTAACTACAAAGAAGAGCTATGGAAGCTAAAAGTGACACCCTCATGCTCAGCATAATTCTTCCTCTCTAGTGAAATAATTGCTTTCTCCATAATATTCTCATTAGCATTGGTTATAGCTTGGATAGGGCACTCAATTTTCAAGATGTATATAGTAAGATGGGCTAAAAAAACCGAGACAAACTTGGATGATGAAATACTGCGAAATATAAGAGCACCAATATTTCTTCTCGCAATTTTATTTGGCTTGTATTACGGCTTGGTGGGTATAGCCTCTCTTCAAGCTTACGCCCAAGAATTAGCTAAAGCATTTACAGTTGCCCAAATTCTAGTCGTAGCCTTCATAATAACCCGAATAACTAATGTTTTGATAAGCTGGTACGCTCAAGACAGTTTAAAACAGGGAAGAAACGTAAGCAACCACCTGCTATTCGTTCTCAAAAGAGTTTTGCAGGTTGTCGTTTTCGGTTTTGCTTTGGTCATTATTCTAGGAGTTTTCGAACAAGATCTATCAGGCATCCTTGTGGGTCTTGGAGTAGGCGGCATAGCTATAGCATTAGCTTTGCAGAATATTCTAAGCGACGCTTTCAGCGCCTTGACTATCTATTTCGACCGCCCTTTTGAGATTGGAGATTTCATAGTTGTAGGTGATTATTCTGGAACTGTTAAAAAGATAGGTATAAGGTCCACAAGAATTCAGCTTTTGCAAGGGGAAGAGCTAGTGATGTCAAACCAAAAACTAACTACGGCATCTGTAAGGAACTTCAAAAAACTGAAAAAAAGAAGAATCACGTTCACGGTTCAGGTGAGTTGTGACACACCTGTTGAAAAACTCAAGAGAATTCCAGAAATCATAACCGATGTTATAAACAAAATAAAAATGACCCGGATAGACACAGTTCATTTTAGACAATTCGGTGCATTCAGCTTTGACTTCAATGTAGTGTATTATGTTACGACGGGAAATTATACTAAGTACCTAGATATACAACAGAAAATAAACTTCGGAATCTTGGAAGAATTTGAGAAAGAAAAAATTGAAATGCCTTACCCAACTCAGAGTATTTTCGTCAATAAACGAGAAACAGCATAAACCTTCAAGAAATAAATCTGGCTATTCTCACAATGGAGGAAATCTGGTTCGGCGGATTTCAACATGGCCTTGCTTGTTGTGTAATAGCGGTGGGCCACTGTGGTTTGACGTATAGACTCCGCATGGAACCCTCAAATCCTACGCTCTTACCCGCGACCCCTTGAGCGCTGAACGTCCAGACTTAGGTTGCTCTCTCCCGAGCCTGGCCAGGTTCGCCTGGTGAACTATGAAATTAGCTTCCCTACGGAAGCTCCTCATTGACCGCCAACCTCAAGGGACGGATAGTCAATGTTTCGGAAAGGAAGGTCCAAACGGCCTTTGACGCCTCAGCCTCAGCTGTTAGCCCGTCATGTAGAGGGTTTACGGTGCAAGGGACCCCTACCCCCCCGCCTAAGGCCCACCGCCAAGAAATACAGCTGATACAAAACTTTAAAACTTTTCTAAGAAGAGTTTTTTGCCGCTCAACGTCTAGCGCGTTTTTGCTCGTTTTTCTGTTTTTTCAATATAATTTTACTGGAGAAAAACAATCTCTCTAACTTGAGTTAGCCCTTATATGGATTTGCCCTTGGAACTAGCATGATCATAAGCGGTTGCTAAAAGCTGCGTTTGTATTCTGAATTCATAACTCTTTATATATACGATATGCCCTTTATAAGGGCAGCAACAAAACTAAGGAATCCAAAATGAAAACCGAGAAAACTCTTGGAATTATGATTATCAGCGTAATCATGCTAAGCATAGTTGCACCAATAGTAAAAGCTGACACTCTTGACAGAACAGATTTTGAGCAAGAAAGTTTTGCAAAAACAGTTGACTTCTGCGACTACGTTCGTGCCTATGCTACCCTTCATGGCATTCCAGAACCAGATAACTTCGAAAAGTGGCACGCTAATATGTACATGACCTACGTCAATACTAGCGGTTTAAAGCTGCTCTACGCAGGACTTGAAGACATAACCACAGATGAATCAACCTACCTTAGGATCCCAATGCAATCCTTCATCATGCATTACAAAACCAACCAAAACAACCGCGACGTCATTCTAGCGAATACTTTCCTGATGCTTATGGCATTTAACGAAACCTCAAGTTCGCTTCACCCCGACTCACCCGATAGAAATGATGTACTTTTTGCCTCGTTTAGTCTGGGCTTTGATCTGAGCAACCTAGGCAAAACGTTACCAGTGCTCAATAGCAAAACCGAAATCATCCCCCTTACACATTCGGAAGACAAGCTTGAATGGGAGTGGGGCATGAAATACACCAATCTAACTGCGCTCTGGTGGAGAACATGGATAGAACCCAATAATCCCCGCTTCCAAAACAGCTGGCCAGTAGGATTAACAGTCTACGATGAACTATCATTCACGTATAAACTTACTATCGACCCGGTCGCTGGCACTGCAATGCTTCAAGAAAATCACATAATCGGAAGAATGCGTCATCTATTTGTCGGCATAATCCCAGCTCTCTGGGTTTACTACAACAGCACAGGTAACTATGGCATGTTAGGCAGAAAAATTAGCAACGAAACCATTCATGACTACATTCAAAAAAACGGTTTAAAAATGAGTATCATAAACTTCCAAACGTCTGTTATGGCTGATCACGAAACATACAGTCAGACACAATCAGGACAATCCGTATCAGATGAGGAAGCCGAAGTCACTGACACTTCAATCGATACTTACGCGGATGATGGAGAAAAAATCTTCAACGCGGATTTCAGCAGCAAAAAAGCCTACAACTTATACAACTTCACGGCTGACCCAACCGAAACCACATTTGATACTTACGAGTCAAATGCTAGAACTGCCAAGATAACTGGCTATGCAGGTAACGGTGGTCTATTCAAGTACCATATTGGCTTAATGAGGTTCCTACCGGCAGTCGTTGTACACATGTATCCTGCACTTGCCGTCAAAGCCGCTTCGACAATCACAAACATGAGCCGAGCCAACTATTTTTACACAATCGCATATCCAGAATATAGCGGCTATAGAATTGAACATGATCCAACGCTCACAGCCTATATCTCCACTGAATCCACGCCTTCAGGATTGACTGACCAACCTGTAGGGGGAATAATCATAATAATCGTAATTTTCGTCGTAGTCGGCGCGGGTATTGCAGTATTTGTAGCTAGAAGAAAAACCTAATTCTACCAAACACACCCTTTTTCTATTCTTTTTTAGTTCTTCCTTTTTATCGCTTCTTTGAGCTCAGTAGCTAGCACCTCTAATTCCTCCAGCATCTTTCCAATGTTGCTTTGATATCTTTGGATGATGTTGACAAAAGCGCTTCCCACGATAACCCCTTCAGCCCCAGCATCAATGATTCTCTTTGCATGTTCAGGTTTTGAAACTCCGAAGCCTACAGCCACCGGAATCCTTCCAGAAGTGAAATGGATAAAACGATGTATCAACTGTACAGTAGAATCCTCCAAAGACTCGCGTGCTCCAGTAACCCCAAAATGAGAAACAACATAAAGAAATCCCGAAGTGCACCCTACGATCTTGAGCAAGCGCTCGTTTGAAGTCGAGGGTGCTGCAAGAAAAACAGTATCTACACTACAACTTTTCGCGGTTTCCTGATATGTTTTTGACTCTTCCACTGGAAGATCTGGAACTACAACTCCATCAACCCCGCAGCTTTTCGCCAACCTGAAAAACCGCTCTACGCCCATACGGAAAATAGGATTAAAGTATGTTAGAATAGCAACTGGGACGCCACACTTCTTAATTTCTTTTACTATGCCTAAAACCATTTGTGGAGTAGTTCCCTCTTTCAATGCGCGTACGCTGGCAGCTTGAATCGTTGGCCCATCGGCTATCGGGTCAGAAAACGGAATGCCCACCTCAATGATGTCCACCCCTCCCTTGACCAAAGCTCCAGCAATCCTAGCTGTAAATTCGGGTTTTGGATCTCCTCCGGTTATATATCCTACAAGCACTCCATCACCTTGTTTCTTCAGTTTCTGGAAAACCTTTGCTATAGCGCTCATATTTTCACTCCCATGAAATCAGCCACAACTTCAACATCCTTGTCTCCCCGGCCAGATAACGTAACAACAATTGTTTCCTCCCGTTTCATTTTCCTAGCTAACTTCAATGCAAAAGCTATTGCATGCGACGACTCCAAAGCTGGGATTATGCCTTCTTCCTTTGACAGCACACAAAAAGCATCCACAGTTTCCTCGTCAGTAACTGAAAAATACTTAGCTCTCCGCAGAATCTTCAGAAAAGAATGCTCAGGTCCAACACCAGGATAATCCAACCCAGCAGAAATGCTGTGAGTTGTCAATATCTGCCCTTCAGTATCTTGTAGAACATAAGATAACATACCGTGGAAGACGCCTTCTGATCCTGCACCCAGAGCCGCTGCATGCTTGTTGGATTCAATTCCTTCTCCTGCTGCCTCAACTCCATAAAGTTGCACTTCTTGGTGATCTTCAAACGGATAAAATGTGCCTATTGCATTGCTTCCTCCACCGACACAGGCAATAAGTGCATCGGGAAAATTCTTTTCTTTCTGCAAAAACTGTTCTTTAAGCTCGTTGCCTATCACGCTTTGGAAATCGCGGACAATCATGGGATAGGGATGGGGTCCCACAACTGAGCCTATCAAATAATAGGTACTCTCGATATTTGAAACCCAGTCTCTAAACGCCTCGTTTATGGAGTCCTTTAATGTTTTGGAGCCAGATTCAACAGGGTGAACCTCCGCTCCTAAGAGTTTCATCCTGAACACATTGAGTCTTTGCCGTCTCATGTCCTCAGAGCCCATGTACACTTCAGCCTTCAAACCTAAAGCAGCACAGGCAATAGCCGTGGCAACGCCGTGCTGACCTGCCCCAGTCTCAGCAATCACACGCTTCTTTCCCATCTTCTTAGCCAGCAACGCTTGCCCAAGCGTATTGTTAATCTTATGTGCACCTCCATGTGCAAGATCTTCCCGTTTCAAGTAGATTTTTGCTCCACCAGTCTTTGCTGT
>WOR8_10003631_pt1 | contig 15016 bp, 12 predicted proteins | sample DeeMarSeWOR38_10_FD_19890 | JGI IMG/M metagenome (IMG submission 19890) | reverse complement strand
CCCAGAGATCCAGCTCTGTGCCGATTGGATCTTCCAGTTGCATCAGATCCATTGCTGCTATATTCACAATGATGGCCGATGAATCACTGATAAAATCCTCCGAAAAATCCCTTCCTTCCAGGATTTTGACTCCCATGGTTTTTGCATAATCATATTGGCACGTTATGGTAGTGAATAAAACGCGCAGATCTTCCGGTTTCCCAGGCCATCCCAGAAAATTATTGGAGTGAATTTCAGTAACGGGACTATTGGAAATTGTGGCTGATTCAACAAGCCCTGACTGTAGAAGCTCAGTTTTAAGTGGCTGATAATTCGTTTTTAATTCATCGTTCAGCTCAATAGAGATCAGGTTTTCCTGGTTGTAGCCCAACTCACGGTTTTTAACCAGATCGATTTGTTCATAAATCAATACGGTAGCTATAATGAGAAAAATAGAAAACGCAAATTGTATGGTAACAAGAACCTTTCGGGGCCAGCTGGCTTTACGGCCAACCTGAATTTTTCCTTTTAAAACTTTTATTGGCTTAAAGGATGACAAATAAAATGCGGGATAACTCCCGGATATCAATCCGGTGAATAAAACCAGAACTATCGAAAATATCCAGAATTCCCATGATTGGTAATCAATGATCAATTCTTTTTCAACAAGATTATTATAAAAAGGAAGGATCAGCTGCGCAGATAAAATTGCCAATATATAGGCTATAAGGGCCATAATGATCGATTCAGCAAGAAATTGGGCCACCAAATGAGGTTTACCCGAGCCGACAGTTTTACGTATCCCGACTTCCCTGGCTCTTTTTTCTGAGCGTGCAGTAGCCAGGTTCATAAAATTAATGCAGGCGATTACAATAATGAAAACAGCAATCAAACTGAATAGCTGGACAAAGTCACTTATACCTCCTTTTTCTTTTCCATTTTCAAAATTTGAATATAATCTCCAGCGATGCATCGGGTATAAAAACACTTCAGATTTAAGATCACCCTCCTCACCATGCTCAATGATCATATTCTTTATGTTCTCTTCTACCTGTTGCTGTCGTTCCGGTCCATTTAATTCGACAAATACCTGAAAGGAGAAATTACCCCAGTTATCTTCATTATCGATCACCCAGGGATTGATTTGTCTTCGGTATTTCCATGGTAACAAGAAATCGAATTCAAAAGAAGAATTTTTAGGTACATCCTTCAAAATACCGACGACTTTCAAGCCATCTTTGTCATCCACTTTTATCACTTTGTTCACTGGATCTTCGTCGCCAAAAAATGCCTTCGCTGTTGATTCAGTGATAACAATTGAGGTCGGATCATCTAAGACTGTTGATGCATCGCCATATTTCAACGGAAACTCAAACATTTCCAGGAATTCTTCACTCACCCAGTACCCTTTCATGATCAACTTTTTCTCACCTACTGTCATTAAATGGTCTCCCCCCCAATCTGCTACTGCCGTATTTTTAATATTGCTATCAGCAGTTTTTAATGCCTCATAGGTCGGCAAAGGTACCGATCTCCAGGAATTGATTCTATTGTCAAAATCAGAGCTTACCCATACCTGATATAACTTATTGGATTTGGGAATAAATTTATCAAAGGATAATTCATGATAAACCCAAAGTAGTATCAGGATACTACACGTGATCCCAATGGAAAGCCCGAAAATATTGATGAAGGTGTAAAATTTGTTTTTCGTGAAATTTCGCAGCGCAATTAGCAAGTAATTTCGAATCATGGCATAACGGAATTAATAAGTTCCTTTAAAGTGATTTTTTACCGGCGGAAAGATATTCCATACGTATAGACGGTTCAACTCAGATTTCATTACATGTTTTATACAGATGGATATAATTCGTTGTTTTATCATCATTTTAAAATTTAACTGGCTATTGTCTTTAGGATCCCTTATTCAGGTCACATTTCATTAAAGATTAGTCCCACCTGGAAAAAGTTGCATATCGATCGGTAATATCAGGAATAAAATATCAGCAGGTTTTTGGAGGAAAATGCAACTATAAGATTTGACTTTCGTAATATAAATTACAATATTTATATACTTCATATTTTTTGTAGTATATTATTTAAGAACTTTAATGTTTTACGATTATGAGACACAAACAGAAACCCGATCTCGATATCAAAGGAATATTACCACCGATTACTTCGGTATTGATTTTTATTTTTGTTTTTATCCTATGGGGCCCTTACGTTGCATTCAACACCTTAGGATCGATTATTCTTTTATATGCGATATTTATCTTCATTGCTTTCTATCGCACCAGGCATATCTGGACCCTGGTGAGTGTCATCTACATGCTCACTTTTAGTTCGCTGCTTTATGCTATGGCACCACATCTGACAATAGGTTATGAGCCTTATTTCCCACCTCATGTTAAGATCTTGATAGTTTGTACCGTATTACTGTTTTGGTGGCTTATTTACCTCAATTTTACGCGGAAACTGAAATGGCGGGGAAGAGATATCCTGGAACTGGCTGCATATCATGTCGAACAGGCTGAGGGAAGTTTTACCGAACGGCCATTGCCGACAAGCAAAGTGAATGTTACAAAACATGAGCTCGATGACTTTGCTCACTATTTTCAGAAAAAATTATTGGGTTTGGTTTATTGGGAGGATTCAAGGGTTGTATTCATGCCTTTAAAATTTAAAAACGAATATTTAGCCTTATATAATCCCAATTATAACTACCATGAAAAAACCTGGGTAGCGATCAACTACAATGGAAATGTATCTGTGAACTTCTCAAAAAAAGATTACCTGGATTATTGGGAAGACTTGGCATTTGATGCGCTGTGTAACTCGTTGAGCGATGTGATCATCGATTTCCTACAACTCTATATCGAAGGTAAAGAGGTGCGCATTATTGATAAATTGGATAGTATGAAAATTAACGTCTTTACCTGATTTGCGATGAATTTTAAAGAAGCCGCAAAAATTAGTGCATATCTCTCAAAAGATTATGCTGAAAAGATTTTCCGACTAATCATGGCGTATCAGGACATTTCTGCTTCTGAAGCCGCCTCACGATTAGGCATTCACATTCGAACCGTACAAGACTTTCTTGAAACGATGGCTGCGTATGACATCATCAAAAAGAAAGAAGTATCTGAAAAGAAAAGGCCGTATTACCGGTATTCTATCATGAAAAAGAACATTGAAATCAACATCGATCTTGAAAAAGAATTTTCCGAGCTAACCAATAATCCTTCTGATTTCCTGATTAAGGAGGCCAGGGATACAGGTGCGAAATTTTCTATGGCACGCAACGGAGAATACTTTAGTACCGTTACGATTTGGATCGGTGAGGGGCGCAAGTCAAAGGAGCGGAAAATTAGTCTTACTACAGCCCAGGGATACTTTTTATACTTTCTGCCGTTTCCTGATGCTCAGCCATTATCCGTTGATGAAATAATGGACAAAGCAAATATCAATGAGATGAATAAAAGCGAAATATTAGACATCGTGGATGAATTATACAATATGAAAGTAATTGATAAGGTGTAGGTGATTATTTAAATTTACTCCCTGAAAACAATGATGGCAAGGTAACAAGGGATCTTTTCCCTGTAATGTAGTTTTTCTTCTACTATTATAAAGACATGGTGGTATCTTTTGTATCAAAACCCGAAAAACTAGACGAAAAAAGCTTTTCAATCAATTGTAGCGGAAAAATGAGTATTGAGCAACAGAGAGTTATTTAGGGGATCAAGCGTTTATTATTACTCGGAATAATTTGGTTCTTATAATATTTAAAGAAAGTTGATGCTATATACTTAATATAAATCCTTACCTTAGAAGGATTAACCTATTTATAACCCTAAACACCTACCACCATGAACAAGTTTGTAATTGTTTTAACTACCGTTATTTTCTTCGTTGGAATATCCTGTGAACAAAAAATTGATGTGGGAAAAGAACAAGATGCCATTAAGGCAGTTCTTGAAAAATCCTCAAAAGCGTGGTCAGATCGGGATTTTGAAAGTATAGCTTCTGTCTGGATCCAAGATGAAACTTCCACAAGGATTGGAGCAACCAATGGTTCATTTGGAATTACTCAAGGATGGGATGGTCAAGAGGCTCGTTATAAGACATTCTTCGAAAATAATCCTGAGCCAAGTGCAAATAAGGAGATATTTTCAAATTATAGAATGAAAGTCTATAATGAAAGTGCATGGGTAATTCTTGATAACACTATCGTCAATAGTGATGGAGAGACTTTGAATAAGGCGATGCACACCTATATCCTGGAGAAGGTAAATAACCAATGGAAAATTGCTGCTTTGTCTACTGTGGGAGTAACTTCTTATGAAAATGTAGAGAGAAATCTAAACACCTCCGCAACATATCATAAACTCAATCCAGAAGATATAAACAATATACTTACTGATGATTTTATAGGTAGAAATGAACATAGCAGGCATACATGGACTAAGGAAAATCATCAAAACTATTGGTCTAACAATAAGGGCACAGCAACTGACACCATTTTCTATCAAGTTGCTAACGGTAACTGGGTAGCGACCATGTTTGAAAGAAGGGCGAAAATGAATGGGAGAGATATACAAGGTCAGGGTATGCATTTCAAGAGATTTGAAAACGGTAAGATTGCAGAGATTTGGGAATTTGGAGATTCAAGGCAGTGGGAATAACCAAAAGGTAAAATCTTACTATTTCGCTGAAATATATTCTTATTAGCCCCATTACTTGGGGCTTTTTTTATTAAAATAATCCTCTTTTATTTGCAAATAATGCAAATATTCAGCCTGGTTATTGGAACCAATTTCAATTTACTAGCCTTATATATCTACAGTAGTTTTTCCATAACCTAAATAACGCAGCATGAAAAATAATTCGAAAAGCTATGAATGGTATCAAGCTAGGTTGAAATTTATCTTTTTTTTAATCACGATTGGTTTTCTGCTTTTTTCCTGTTCCATGAATCATATAAGTGCTAAAAAACAGGGCTATAAATACAGTTCTAAAATGATGAATAGGAGATGAATTGTCCTTGAAACGTGCCCAATTGAAATCATTTATGACCCTTACATTTCGGGATTTTTCATATGAAGCAAACCCATCCAATTCTTAATTTCCAGATGTTATTGTTTGGATCTTTCTCATGTACCCAAAACCATCCCTATCCGGGAAAGCCATATGCACAAATTCTTCTTATGTTTTAAAAAGGGAGTCGTTTATTTTGTATTAACTGCTCTTTTTGGATTGGATAGAAATAAAAGGCAAAAAGGTTGGCATTTCAAATACCTTAAACTAGAGGAAGCTAAAAAGAGCCTCTACTGGATGGAAATGGATATTTTGCCTGTGCCCTGTAATTCAGACAGGCTTTTTGTCAGTCTTTTATTGCAGAAAAAATGTATTAATTAAATATAGAAAACGTGCAAAGTTTTTAACATAAGAAGACTGACAATAGGCACCACACTTTTATTTTAGTTATTTATAATAGAAGAGAAAAAAAGTGGTGCTAGCTACTCCTTAATTTACTCTCTTTATACCTAATTATTTGCCAAATAACAATTACTCCTAAGACTCCAAATATTGACAATATCGCCGCAAAATACGCCCAAAACCACTCAAATGTATAGGAATCCTGATATTCAGGTTTTACATCAAAATTTAACCAGGGACCAGTCCTTCCTAATACATAAATCAAAACTCTTATAGCGTGTAAAATGGAGGCCGCTGCTCCTAGTCTTAATGGGATAGTTGCTTTTGTCCTTTCATTTAGAATGAACCATCTAATTGAAGTTATCACGCATGCCAGGTCAACTAAAAATTAAGTAATAAGTAATCCGACAATCCAGGTAACAAGAATTTGAAAGGCACCTTCAACAAGCATCATGCTCAATGTTCGAAATAACAGAATACTGGCACCTATTATTAGTAATAATGCATAAATACGCTGTTTTGAAAGATGTAGAATCATAGTGATTCAAACTTATAAGCAATTTTTCATATGCTTTCCATTTTTTTAAATATATTGAAGTATGTAAAACAAACCTAACCGAACCAATTATGAAAAATTACTATCAATTTAGTACCCGAATTACATTGTTGTTGTTCCTTCTCTTGAGCTTTATTTTTATTAGTAGTCATGCCCAGGATACAGCTGAAAAAGGCAACCTTGTTTTCTTTATTTCAGATTATATAGCACCAAAAGATTATGATAAATATGAAACGTTGACCAAAGAATTTAAGAAACTGGCTGATGAAACAAATGCCCCGGCTTACTTTGTGAATTATAATGGTTCATCCATGAATTTTGGATTTACTTTGGGGGAGGATTTATCGGATTTAGATGGGCTCTTTAAGGATTTTGAAACATGGGCTAAGGATAATCCAAAAATTGAAGAGTTAGATGCAAAATTTTCAAACATAATCCAATACAATAAAACTCGTCTTTGGCGAGAGGATCCAACAGTTTCATATATGCCTGAGGGCTATGATAATACTATAGCAAGGCCTTATATTCGTGCTGAGAGAAATTATATTTTACCAGGTCAGGTGAAAAGAGCCAAGGAAATATTAGCTGAATATCTAGCGGAATGGAAAAAGCAAAAAATCAGTTATCGTGTACTTGCAGTTTGGAATGTATTTGGTGAAGAACAACCTTGTGTGCAGTTTGTTTCTTGGTATAAAGACAGGGAAGACTGGCTTATCAGTCGCAATGAAGTTAATGAAAAAGTAGGTGAGGCAAAACTTACAGAACTCAATAACAAATGGAGTTCAATCTTAAGAAAACGTGAGGGATTGGAGATAACCGCCAGACCGGATCTGTCACATTCTAATGAGTGATCATAAGGATAAAAGAAGTTAGAAAGTACCTAAGTGGTAACCATTTATCAAGAGCTGTAATAATTTCAATAAAGAAAGTTTTGTTAGAAATTGGCAGCTTACATTACATAAAATGATGTTTGAAATGAATTAGAGAACTTTTTATTTTCTGTAAAAGCCAAAATTGCTTAAAAAAGTGGTGGTTTTTTGCTGGAAAAATGAGCTAAATATGGTAAAATTTATTCTTAATCTTTGTCCCTTCCTTAATAGTTCCATAAATACACCCTAAAACAGATTTCATTAGCAAAATAACACAAATCATAAGAATAAGGTTTTGAAGAAGCATTAAATCAGCAAAACAACCGATTTACTCAATTAACCTTTTAATATTGTCCATTTTAACTTATCTTATATAAAGGCTACCAAACAGAAACAAGCTATGAAAAATCTATTTATTAATATCGCAGATTTTCAGACTCTTAGAAGAGCTAAAACATTAAAAGAAATACAGAAGAATATTAATGCGGATAGGGATTTCCAGTTTAAAAAATATCATAAACTTTTCACTGGGTTAGACCCAGTAGATGATGACAGCCCAAGAGAAACAATGGATAGTATGGTTAGAGCTGTTAATTTTATTAATCAAAATCTTGAATTGATAGAAGGCGAGAATGAACAAAATATGTTGGAGATTGAATTACTTATTAGTAAGCTGCAAGATGAAAGATTTAGAAATACCGTAATTTCTATTCTTAAAAGTATGCTACACCGTTTCAATGTTTCTGAAATGGAGCAGAGTAAAAAACTGTTCTTAATATCCCCAACCAAAGAAAAAATTGGAGGGAAGGGTAAATTTTCAACATACTCTGGATGGGCTTTATAAAGAGCAATTACTATCAAGCTCTCATAAGTGTGCGCTTGATCCTAGCTTATTCTTTTCCTTCAATAAATTCATCAATTGTTCCTTAGCTTCTAATCCATAAGGTTGTTCTTTCTCAGGGGCATCAATGCAGGTTAGGCGTATTCATTCTCAATTTAGCGGGATAGTATCACCATCAGCGATATAAAGCTCCTGCGGGCCTAATAAAAGCCATAAATGGAGGAAAAGCGGTATATACTTTAAAATAATTTGTGGAAAGTTTATAAACTTGTAATAGACCTTTGGATAGCTACTAGTTCAATCTTTTACCAATCCATGATCAAGCAAGCTGTCCTGGGAGCATGGAACGTATTTAGCAGCCAGACGGGAAAATTCATATGCTATAAATTTTATTCTTTGATAAAGGTAATGTTGATTAAATCCATCAATCCAGGTACTAAATCAACCTGCTATTTGCTGAAGTCAAACACGCCTAAGTAAAAACTTTAAAGGATTGTCAAATATTTTAAGAGAACTAAATCACTATGCAGGAATGCGAACCATGTAATTTGAGTTCGACTAACATCCTGAAAATAAAAAATGTGATATACAATTGGTATTATTGCCAGTTTAAAAATCAATTTTCTCCTTGGCTTTAGTTTCAATAGCTAATATAATCCAAATCAAGCCAAGAAATAAAAAAGGTAATCCAAACAAGAGATGAAATACTCCTATTATGGTAAGACTGATGATTATACAAATAACTCCAATTGTGAGTAGAGACTTAAAGCTCAATGCATGCACTTTCATGGTATGAAACGTTTTGGTTACCTCTTAATGAAGTAAGCTTTAAAAAGTAACCCTTTTATTTTTGCTACTTAAAGAATGATAAGCTTTTTAAGGCTGAAAGTGACGTAAACTAAATGAAGATCGATAAAACAACTTTTTTATTTGACTGCTTCAACAGCAAATTCACCTCGTGATACACTTATCGCTTTTAAAATTTCGATACATTTTTACTACATAAGGCCTGAATAGGGATTTTTGAGAACAATTGAAATCCTGTTCTGGGTAGAGGTTTAAAGTTGAAATGTTTCCCCTAAAAATGAAAAAGCACTGTAAATTATTAAAATACAGTGCCTTAATTATTAGCTAAGTGATCCCGCTGGGATTCGAACCCAGGACCCTCTCCTTAAAAGGGAGATGCTCTACCAGCTGAGCTACGGAATCAGGAAAATAGCTTGATTTTTATAGTGCCGTTTCCGTAATTGGACTGCAAATTTAGAATCTTATGATAAAAAGCCAAAACCAGAAACCGAATTTATTCGCCTTATTTGTCGTTTACTTTTTAAGCGCCTCATTATCTGCGTTTTGTGAAACTCCAAAAGAAAAATTACACCTTGCTGATTCCCTTTTCCAACAAAGAAAATACACGCAATCTTTCGAATTATATGAAAATATTTATTTCACAGACCAGAAGGCATCTCCGGCCATGTTACTCAAAATGGCCTTCATCAAAGAGGGATTGGGAGACTATACCAACGCTTTGTACTTTCTTAATTTATATTACCTAAAAACCTACAACAAGCGGGTACTTAAAAAAATGGAAAATCTTGCGGAACAGAATAAACTCTCCGGATATAATTACGATGATGTGGAATTTTTTCTCAATATCTATCATAAGTATCAGCTTCAGATCGATCTTCTCGCCCTAAGCTTCATTTTTGTTTTCTTTGGCATCATGTTGTATCAGAAAAGGACCGGAAAACAACAATCACTTACTCCGGCGATCGTTTATGTCTTTCTACTGCTGGCAATACTCTTCATCAACAATTTTGTCAGGGAGCGGCCAAAAGCGATCATCACCTCAGCAGAAGTATACCTGATGAAAGGACCTTCTCCCGGTTCTGATGTAGTAGACGTGATATCAAAAGGACATCGTGTTGATATTTTGGGAAAGGATGATGTGTGGGTGGAAATTTCCTGGAATGACCACAAAGCGTACGTTAAGTCATTTAATTTAAAACCAATTGAGCTTTAAATAAATTTTATTGAAAATCCCAGAATTTACGTTCCGCAGCTTATTTTCTTTGGTTTTTTTCTTACTTTCAACTCCTGTGCTAGCTATTAATTACACTGAATGAACGAATACCTTCTAAAAGCCATTATTCGACTTTTGGCTATCGTCGCTAAAGGAAATGTCACGGATGAATGCCGTGAAAAGATAAAATTTATAGTTGACCGGCAGGCACCCAGTGATAGCGCTGATGAATATTTAAAAATCTTTGATGAATTTACTATCTCCGAGACGCAGAAACGGGAGGGCTCCAACATGCGAAGTAATAAAGGCATGGATGTGGAAACCGAGGAATTTGTGGAGGAATGGGCAAATATCATGCTGATCTGCAAGCGTATCAATTTGGAGAGTTCGCTTTTTCAAAAGATCATTGTACTTCTCCGTGTCATCGAATTATCGCATATAGAAGGTAAATTATCAGAAAGGCAGGATAATCTGATTTATTATATAGGTCAAACCCTGAACATTAATTCGAAAGTTGTTAAAAGAATAAAACAATTTGTTTTTGGAAGGGAAATAAGTGATCTGTTCAATGAAAATATATTAATCATAGATGATGGGTCGGGAAACGAATATAATTGCTGCAAACATATTGAGAGATCAAATCTTACAGGGTTTTTAGCAGTATTGTACATACCGGAAATTGAAAACTACATCATTAAATATGGTGGCATTTCCCATATCCAGCTGAATGGTTCTGTTATGAACAGCAGGTTCACCTATATTTTCCCACCCGGCAGCAATATCCGTGGGGATAAATTGAAACCAATATATTACAGTGATGTGGTAAGTCAATTTAAGGTTACCCAGCACGTAAATATAATTACACTTACCGCCAATGATGTATGGGTCAGATTTAAGCAGGGCAGGATCGGTCTCCGAAACATTCACCTGAGCGAAGATTCCGGTAAATTGATTGGGATTATGGGGGCCAGTGGAGCTGGAAAATCCACACTGCTAGAGACTTTAAATGGCAAAATAAAACCACACCATGGCGAAGTAATAATCAATGGAATAAATATTCATAAAGAACCTGAAAAGCTTGAAGGGTTGGTTGGATATGTCCCCCAGGACGATTTGTTGATGGAGGAATTGACAGTTTTTGAAAATTTATTTTACGCCGCAAAACTTTGCTTTGCAGATTATACCGAGAATGACCTGAAAGAATTAGTGGAAACCACACTTCAATCCCTTGGTATTTATGAAACAAAAGATTTAAAGGTTGGAAACCCATTGGAGAAAACCATCAGTGGTGGGCAAAGAAAACGTCTAAACATTGGTCTTGAATTATTGCGCGAACCGGCAGTCCTGTTTCTTGATGAGCCTACCTCAGGTCTTTCATCACGTGATTCGGAAAATATCCTGGACTTATTAAAAGAACTTTCGCTAAAGGGGAAGCTGGTGTTGACAACCATTCATCAACCCTCCTCAGATATTTTCAAAATGTTTGATAATCTGGTATTATTGGATGTTGGTGGCTATCAAATATACTATGGTGATCCGGTAGAAGCGATTGTTTATTTCAGGAACGTGGTAAATATGATCCAACGTGACCAGGGATCATGCATTACCTGTGGAAATGTAAGTGTAGAAGAAGTATTTAACATTATTGAAACACGGGTTGTAAATGAATATGGGCAATTTACAGATCAGCGGAGGTTATCTCCTAAAGACTGGGGAGACCACTTTAAAAAAAGAATCCTCCCGGATATAAAAATTGGTCATAATTCATCACCCTTACCGTCAACAACTTTTAAGATCCCAAGCTGGTTCGAGCAATTCAAGGTCTTCTATATTCGGGACGTACTTTCTAAGCTAAAGAATCAGCAATACCTCATAGTAAATTTTGCTGAGGCACCATTACTCGGATTGATCATAGGTTATTTCATAAGGTACTTTAATCCAGGGGATGATAATTTACTGGGTTATACCTTTCAGAATAACCCTAACATCCCCTATTATTTTCTTATGAGCATTATTGTTGCTCTATTTATAGGTCTAAGTATTAGTGGCGAGGAAATCATTAAGGATAGACGAATACTCCAACGTGAACGATTCCTAAACCTCAGCAAAACCAGTTATCTATCTTCCAAAGTCATTATCCTGTTTGGTATATCTGCCATCCAGACATTTACCTTTGTACTTGTTGGAAATGCACTACTTGAATTTAAAGGGATGTTCTTTTCCTATTGGTTTGTCCTATTCTCTTCTGCCTGTGTAGCCAATGTGGTCGGACTTATTATTTCCTCGGCATTCAATTCTGTGATTACCATTTATATCATGGTTCCGATAATTCTCATCCCCCAATTAATGTTCAATGGTGTGGCAATTGATTTTGACAAATTAAATCCAAAAATAAGCTCTAGTGAACGCGTGCCCATACTTGGAGAGTTAATGACCTCAAGATGGGCATTTGAAGCAATTATGGTCCGGCAATTCAAAGACAATGAATACGAAAGACATTTATATACATTTGATAAGACCATGGCTGATTCTGAATATAAGAAAACCTATTACCTGGGAGAATTAAAAAAGAATCTCAACTTATGCAGTGCCGCACTTCGCGGTGAAGAATCAAGGGAGGGCATTACGGAATATCTGAACCTTATAAAATATGAATTAAGGAGGGAATTAAAAGGATTTGATCGCGATTCTTTGATCAACTGGGATAAACTTACTGCCAGTGCATTTGATTCAACTACGTACGAATCAATTGACAGACAACTGACAAGGTTGAGGGCTGTATATATAAACCGATACAACACTGAGTTTAACAGGAAACAACAATGGATCAAAGAAAACATTCTGGATAAGGAACTAAATGATGAATTTTTAAAATTAAGGCATGAATATACCAATGATAAGGTGAATTCCATTGTTGAGAACAAGCAGAACCTTATAAATATCCTGGAAGTAGGTAACAAGTTGATACGGAAGACTACTCCGATCTATGCCACTCCGGAAATACCTGAAAATCCATTAAACTTCAGAACATTCTTCTACGCACCCGAAAAATACTTTGCCGGTGCTTATTATGATACGTACACGGTAAATTTAATAGTGATATGGTTCACAACAATTATTGCCCTAATTGTCCTTTACCTTGATCTTTTAAAGAAATTATTAACCCTTATTGGAAAAATCGGTGACTATCAACTCAGAAGAAAAATTAAAACGGCTAAATTTTCCATCAGGAAGTAGGTGGGAAGACTTTGTAGGATATTCCAGGGTGGTAAAAGTTGGAAATATTATTGAGGTTGCAGGAACCACCGCTACGGATGAAAATGGAGCTGTAGTGGGGTTGGATGATCCTTATCTTCAGACAAAGTATATTTTTAAGAAAATCGAAGGATACCTTGGCAAGGCAGGTGCTGCCATGAAGGATGTTGTCCGGACGAGGATGTTTGTTACTGATATCAGCCGCTGGGAAGAGATCGGAAAAGCACACGGGGAATATTTCAAAGCCATAAAGCCGGCAGCAAGCATGCTTGAAGTCTCCCGACTTATTGATCCGGAATTACTTGTGGAAATTGAAGTAACTGCGATTATCAGCTAATGAAATAATGTCGAAAACGTATACTTATCCTTATCCAAAACCCTCTGTCACTACTGATTGTATCCTGATCTGCAAAAAGAACGTATTGCTGATCAAAAGGAAACATGAACCATTCATGGGAAAATGGGCATTACCTGGTGGATTTGTGGAAAATGATGAGGATTTGGAAGAGGGAGCGCGAAGAGAGCTAGTCGAGGAAACCGGCATATCTGATGTTGATCTGAAACAGTTTAAAACTTACGGGAAACCAGGACGGGATCCTCGCGGCAGGACGATATCAGTAGTTTATTATGGATTTATTGATGAGAACATCAGCATGGAAGCCGGTGATGATGCTTCGGATATTGCCTGGTTCAGTATTCACAAACTCCCTCCGTTAGCTTTTGATCATGAACTTATTCTGGCAGAGTTTGTAGGAAATCATATAAAAAATAGATAATCCGGCACTAAACCGGAATATCTATTTTATAAAAACCTTATCAATTACTAATACTAAGGATTTTGATCGGATTCGCTTACCAGATCATTTGAATCAATCTCCCGTTGCGGGATACGCAAAATAAACTCATCTGAATTTGCCGGGAAATCAAATCTGTATGCATCCGGGTGATTGCCCGTTCTGGTGAGTGGAAGTTGACGCCGTTTAATGTCCATAAAACTCACACCAATTTCACCATACAATTCCTTTCGCCTTTCGATTAATATTTCATCGATAAGTGCCACACCTGTATTTCCTGATTTTACAGCATTTGGATCCCTGTTTGACTGCAATTCAAACAACACATCTCCAGCATCAGATTCGCCAAGCTCTGCTTTTGCTTCAGCTTCTATCAAATACATTTCAGCAACGCGCATCATCACGACATCATCTGAAAAATCTTCATTCTGAACAAATTTAGTCGTGATGTAGTAATAATAATCTGTAGGCTCACCGCCATAAAACTCTGCCACAAATAAGTTTCTCACATCAGTGGGAGAAAACAGGTTTACGAAATCATCATTGACAAAAACACTATTATATCCCAAAACAAAATGATCAATGTGTGATGCAGGATTTCCATAATAAATGGTCTGATCATTTCTTTGAGGAAATCCCCATATCCACTCAGGATTTTCAATTTTATTGAATCCATCTCCATATTGATCGGCAGCTAGTGAGTATCCATTCCTGGCAGCAATTGCAGCGTTTTTAGCATCTCCCCATTGTCCCATTTCAAGTTTTACCTGGGCCATGATGCCATAGGCAACATTTATATTGATATTGCTTTTCAATAGTCTGCTCCCATCAGGATCCAAATTTTGAACAGCAAAATCAAGATCACTCACAATCAGATCATAGACATCCTGAACTGTACCTCTGGGATTACCAACACTTTCAATGGAGGCAGGTTCTGTATAAACAGGAATACCGGGAGCATTTGGATTGGATAAATAGGCATGCTGAAATTCTCTGATCAGATTGAAATAGGCCCAAGCCCGGATAGCCCGCGCTTCTGCAGTAAGTAAATTTTTAGAACTCTCCGGAAATGCTGATTCTGCAACACCCTCGATAATGATGTTTGTCTGGTTTACAGTTTCATAAAGGAAATCCCAGACAAAATTTACTCTCCTGTAGGTGGAACTTCGATTTTCATGGCGATAATCCCATTGATACCATCCGGAGGGCCCCATCATATCCACTCCCTTTACCATCCTTGCCAGGTTAATGGCCACAATT
>WOR8_10008838_pt1 | contig 15018 bp, 10 predicted proteins | sample DeeMarSeWOR38_10_FD_19890 | JGI IMG/M metagenome (IMG submission 19890) | reverse complement strand
TTTCATGGCAAAACTCGTTCTCGAACATCTTCTCGTCGGTCCTCTTCAGTCCAACTGCTTTATCATCGGAGATGAGGAGTCGGGTGAAGCGGTTATAATTGACCCTGGAGGGGACGGCAACCTGATCCTCAACTCTGCCAATCGAAGGCCCTGGAAAGTAAAGGCTATTCTCAACACCCATGCCCATTTTGACCACATCGCTGCCAATGCTGTCGTCAAGAAGGGGACCGGAGCTCCGCTGATGGCTCCCAGAGCCGATACTCCTTTCATGGGACAGGCCCACGTTTCCGCCCGAATATATGGTCTTGAAGTGGATGCTTCTCCTCCCCCTGACAGGCTCCTCGAAGACGGTGATACCATAGATCTGGGGGACGAGAAGATCGCGGTCATCTCCACACCAGGACATACACCAGGCGGGGCCACCTTCGTGACATCCATCGGTATATTTCCGGGTGACGCTCTTTTCGCCGGTTCCATCGGTCGCACCGATCTTCCGGGAGGAGATTATGACACGCTCATCAACTCCATCAAGACGAGGATCCTTTCTCTGGACGATGAAACACCTGTCTATCCTGGCCATGGGCCCGCGACGACCGTAGGACGCGAAAGGACCGGTAATCCCTTTCTGATGATTTAAACGGCCGACCCTTCCAGCGGACGGGAGCGGCAGGAGGTGACGTGCCCATGGAGAGCGCAAAGGCCGGATTGCTGGCCGGAAAAAATGTTCTACTGGGAGTGACCGGAGGTATCGGCGCCTACAAGTCCGCTCTCCTGGTGCGCGAGTTCCAGCGGGAGGGTGCACAGGTATCAGTCGTGATGACCCAAAGCGCCACCAGGTTCCTATCCCCGCTCACCATGGAAGCCCTCAGCGGCTATCCTGTCGGGCTGGAAATGTTCTCCCTCACAGAGGAGAGAACGATCGGCCATATAGATCGTGCTGCCTGGGCCGATGTGTTTGTTGTGGCGCCAGCAACGGCCAACTATTTAGGGAAGGCTGCCTGCGGCATCGCGGACGACCTCCTTACCACGATCACCCTTGCCGTGACATGCCCGATCATTCTCGCACCGGCCATGAATTCACGCATGTGGGCCAACCCTGCCGTCAAGCAGAACCTCGAGGTATTGGTCGCAAGAGGCGCTCAGGTGGTTCCCCCGGGTGTGGGTGAGCTGGCCTGCGGTGAAGAAGGTCCCGGCCGGCTTGCTGAACCCGGGCGCATCCTGGAAGAGGTCGTTACCTGCCTTCGGGCCGGAGATCTGTCCGGCATCCGTGTGCTGATCACAGCAGGCCCAACGAGGGAGCCTGTTGATCCGGTGCGTTTTATCAGTAACAGGTCCTCAGGGAAGATGGGATACGCGCTGGCTGCCGCTGCAGCCCGGCGAGGGGCATTGGTGACAGTTATCTCCGGTCCGGTCGAATTGCCTCCACCGGCCGCCGTCGAAATGAAAAGCGTGACCACTGCGAGGGAAATGCTGGCCGGGATCGAGGAAGTTCTGCCTGTAACGGACTGGTTGATCATGGCAGCCGCGGTGGCAGATTTTGCTCCCTCGAAAATCGAGAAACACAAAATCAAGAAAGGAAGCAGTCATGAGCTTACCCTTCACCTTTCCAAGAATCCTGATATCCTTAAAACCGTTGGATCCGGGAAGGGTGACAGATTGTTCGTGGGATTTGCAGCCGAAACCCGGGATCTATTGGAAAACGCGCGGGAAAAAGCCCGTGACAAGAACCTTGACCTTATTGTAGCCAATGATGTGTCCGGGGACGGGACGGGCTTCGAGTCGGAAGAAAATAGCGGTGTGATCCTTGACCAGGGGGATATGGTTCAGGAGATACCAAGGATGTCCAAACCCCAGATGGCCGAGCTGATCCTGGACGCAGCGCTCAAAACATGGAAATTTAAAAATCAAAGCTGAACCGCAGAGGACGCGGAGGGACGCAGAGTATATTCATTACGGGAAACCAGCTCTGGGAAGACGCATGTATGTTGCAATTAACAGCATTTACTGACCTGGTTTTTCCCCTTTATTTTTGTATCCTTCCGCGATCCTCTGAGGTCTCTGAGGTAAAATAACCGTTTAGGTTTTTCAATATGGACTATCTGAAAAGACTGTACCTCGAAAGCATCGGCATTGATTACCTTCCCGGCCCCGTTCCAAGAGGACATCGGGCGTTGGATGAGAAAGAGCCTGAATTCGGAACCCTGGAGCAGCTTCGTGAGGAGATGGGTGACTGCCGGCGATGCCAGTTGTCCGAAGGTAGAACCAACATCGTTTTCGGAGTGGGAAATCCCCATGCTGATCTGGTCTTCGTAGGGGAAGCGCCTGGAAGGGACGAGGACATCCAAGGCGAGCCCTTTGTAGGCAAGGCGGGGCAGTTGCTCACACGCATCATTTCGGCTATGGGGCTTACCCGTGAGGACGTTTACATCTGCAACGTTATAAAATGCCGACCACCCGATAACAGGGACCCGCTTCCCTCGGAGATCGAAATGTGTGAACCTTTCCTTAAGGGGCAGCTGAGGGTCATTAAACCCCGTGCCATCTGTGCGCTGGGGAGCTTCGCTTCGCAGACCCTGCTCAAGAGCGAGGTAAGGATCTCCCGACTGCGTGGCCAGTTCCGTGACTATAACGGCATACCCCTTATGCCCACTTACCACCCTTCCTTCCTCCTGAGGAATCCTCATGCAAAGCGTGAGGTGTGGGAGGACATCAAAAAGCTCATGGAACTCCTTGGTCTTCCGCGGCAGGACGATGTTTGAGCAGGATTTGACATCAGGAGCCTTTTTGAAAACCCTGCCAGGCTCCCGGCTAGATGGAAAAGACTGATCAACCTGAAACGATCCCGACCTGACTCACAGCCGGGAATTGGCTTTGGAAGGGTTATCTTATTCTATGGATTATCTTACGCAGCAGTATTTTTTGGAATTTCTCCTCAGAATTGAGAAGCTTAAATGTTATGAAGATTCCAGAGCTTCCGACAAACTTTCAACAGCGTGTCGAGGTTTCCGGACACGCTGTCAGGGATTCTGATCTACCTTGAAAAGGCGTATTCTGGCATTTCTCATAATCCTTGTTCTTGCAGGGTTCACCGTCGGGATGAAGATCGCTTCCCATCCTGCTGTAGACCGGTGGCTCAGGAACACGATCATCGAGCAGGCCCAAAAACATCTCGGGGTTCACGTTCAGCTTGGAACGCTTGAGCGCAATTTGACCCTGACCAACATAACCCTTACGGATGTGACCCTGAGAGACCTTAAGGGGACAGGTAACTCCATTTCCGTGTCACGCCTTGTTGTGACCATAGATCCCTATGCATTCTTCCGGGGAAAGATCGTAATCGAGGATCTCAAACTCGAAGGTATGTTCCTTGATATTGTCCGCCGTGAGGACGGAACAATAGCAGTGGACCCTCTTTTCCCTTTCTGGGAGACACAACCACCGGATGCCAGGGGAAAAACGGCCAGGCTGGGCCTGGAGATAGGGAACGTCGCATTTTTGAATGTAGACCTGTCCTTCAGAGACATTCCGGCAGGTGCTCGTGTGAGGCTGGACGGCGTCGCTATAATCCTAGCACGCAGCCGTTTTGATCCTCCAGACAGGAGGACCATCAATATCAGGGCCAAGAAAGGCGAGTTAGTCTGGCAGGCTTTTCCCGAGGGCCGCACTGTAGATATCAAATCCCTGTCCGGTGCCTTTGCGCTGACCCCCGATGAGCTGCGCATCTCGAAACTCGTTCTCAATACCGGGCCTGTCAAGCTTGAACTTTCCGGTGGTCTTCCTTTCAAAAGGGGAGCAGAAATAAACGGCGCTCTCACTGCAAGTCTGGATATCGATAAACTTCCGTGGCTTATACCGGACAGCGGCGGGCTTATATCCCTCGACGGCAAAGTGGAAGGAGACCTGTCCACTCCCTCTTTCAGGGGAAAATTGAGCGGTGCTGACGTTCGCGTCGTCGGGCGGGTCATGAGCAGGATCGATGCCGACCTCTATCTGGATCCCCGGGGTTGTACCCTCGGGGATGGAAAGATCGAATACAACGACGAATCGCTGTTTTCAGAAGTCGAACTGACCTTTAAAAGGAATTTCCCTTTCGGCATGCGGATCCGTGCAGAGAAATACCCCTTGTACAAGGTCCTCGAAGAGGTTGGCGGGAGCATGACATCCACCAGCGGTTACGTCAGCGCTGATCTGATCATAAATGGACAAATCTCGGGCGGTGCCTCAAGCATCACCATGGAAGGGGATCTGGGGTTCCCAGTGGGAAGTGCCGCCATCCGCTCCCTTAATTTTGAACTTTCAGGGCGTTACGAAGATGGTTCCCTCAAAGGTTTGCGTTTTTCGTCCCAATCCGGTGGCATGCAGCTCGCTTTGGGGGGCACACTGTCCCCGGAGGGTCCCAGCCTGGATCTTTCCCTTGTGGATAAGGACCTTGCAAACTGGCATGACGTACCTGGTTTGGAGGACCTGGGTGGATCGCTGGCCCTTAACGGTATCATAAAAGGGGATTGGGAAAATGTGGAGTCCGGCTTCGACCTGGAATTCTTGAATCCTTCCTGGGATCGCTTCAGGGGTGATCTCCTGCAGGCCCATGTGGACGTGGACAGTTCGGGACTGAGCCTCCCCATGCTCACTTTGAAGGCAGGGTCATGTGTCCTGGTAGGGCGGGCATCCCTGCCCTTGAAAGAGAGCCGACAAAAACCCTGGATGGACGTCAGCATTACGGATGGCCAGATCGAAGACCTGCTTGGGGCGGCCGGTCTTGACCTTGAAGTAAGGGGAGAGCTGGGAGGGAATCTGTACGTATCAGAGAGCTGGGAGGGAATCTGTACGTATCATCCACCGGCTCCGGCTGGCAGGGCAGGGGCAATTTGACACTGCGGTCAGGCCGCCTGCTGATGGAGCCGTTTGATGAGATTTCCCTGGACGGGAGTTACGCCACGGATGTCTATTCCATCAACAGGCTCAGCCTTTTAAAGGACGGGAGACGCCTGGAAGGATCCGGTACTGTCAAAGGAAATATATATTCCGTGAGCCTCCACAGCCTGGACCCGATATGGATCGAGGGAATACAGTACCTCAAGATCCTCAACGTACCGCTGGGTGGAGAGATCTCCCTCTCGGGGGAAGTATCAGGTCACCTGGATGGCAGCGAATTGCGCGCCAGGACTGATCTTGATTGGGATCAGATCAGCTACGAGGGCAGGACGTGGCGTTCCGGCAAGGGGACTTTTCTCTTCAGGGGACCAAAAATAGAGGCAAAAGCAGACCTGCTTGACGGTGAATTGTCAGCCGTAGCAACTGTAGACCTGGGGGGCCAGTTTCCATTTTCGGGGGTTATCTTTACTCCCTCCACCATAGATCGATCCGGGATCAATGATTTCATCGGAGTGGGTATCCCAGCCAGTACGGTGTCAGGCAGCATTGCTGTCCGCGCGGAGGCTTCAGGGATTCTGACCAACGTCGGGAAAACCCGCGTGGAGGGCATCATCACCAACGCTGACTTTACGATCAACGGAATTCACTTTAACTCCCAGGACCAGATTCCTTTCGACTACTACTCCGAAACCGGCATCAGGTTCGTGAAAATGCCCCTGCGGTCAGGCGGATCGGTGATCGATGGTACCCTCCGCATCGCCCCTGATGCAGGGATCACGGGCAGTGTGGACGGGAGCATCGATCTCGAAGGTCTGACATTTCTCAAGCCGACTGTGGACACCTTTACCGGTCAGGCCGTTACTGAGCTCAAGGTCACGGGATTCCTTTCGGAACCCGTCCTCAACGGATCCATCGAGCTGTCCGGGACCCAATGCGTGGCCCATCTGCCCTTCGATCTTCCGGTGGGCGATCTGAAGGGGAAACTTGAAATCGTGGGTAACAGGCTCCATATCGGTGAAATAAGGGGGAAGGCTGAAGGCGGCAGTTTATGGATGTCGGGAGAACTCTACATGTCCGGTTTCAAGCCCGTCCAGGGGTCGCTCCTCTGGAGGGCCGAGGCTGTACCGATACGATATCCCGAGGGCCTCGATACTGTCATCAGGGCTGATCTGGGCCTCAAATTTTCCGACGGACGCGGATTCCTCAGAGGGACGATAAACATGGATCAGGGTACTTACACCCGTGAAGTGGACATCGACAATCTCATCGCCCTTATAGGAGAGGGGAACGGCGCGAAGGCGGAGCAGGCCAGGGAGGAGGGCGAGACCAAAGCCGGCAGTTGGCTCAATTTGGATGTTGAAATGGTCACCGCTTCGCCCCTTGCGGTTGATATCAAACTGGTTCGCGGAGAGGCCTCCGGAAACCTCCATCTCAGGGGTACAGCCTCAGCTCCCATGCTGACCGGAAGGCTGGAGATGTCGGAAGGTTCCATAGAATACCGTGGGCACGTTTTCGAGGTCACAAGCGGGTCGGTCGGATTTCTCAACGCCCGGCTGATCGAACCCCGCTTTGATTTCTCCGGACGAACGGAAGTGACAGGGTTCGACCGGGAGGGCGTAGTCACCGATTACACGGTCGAACTGATCGCAAACGGGGTTCCCGAAAAATTCAAACTGGATCTTCTTTCTTCACCTGCCTTGAGCGAAGCGGACATTGCATCTCTTCTTACGTGGGGAGCTGTCGGTGAGCAGGCTTTCGCTTCCAGAGCAGGTTGGTCCGCCGCGGAAGCTACATTATTGCTGACGCGTGAGCTGAAGGGGAAACTGGAAACGGAGGTTGAAAAGGTCACCGGTTTTGACAGGTTCACCATCAACCCGTCCTCCATTTCATCGAGCGGTGAGCGGACGACGAGGATTCAGGTCGACAAAAAGTTGAGCGAGAAGTTTTACCTGACCTACTCGACTCCCATACTTGCCAGTGAGGAACAGGAGGTTCTGGTCAAATACAGGATAACGAGGTCCCTTTCCCTTGTCGGTGAGCAGCTCGGTGAAAGGGATTACGGCCTGGACCTGGATTTCCAGTTTGAATTACGCTGATGCGACCCTGGTTGACAATCCTGCATGCCATCGTGATCTTTTCCCTGTTGCCTGCATGGGCTTTAGCCGAGGATCCTCCCCTGATTCAAGCCGCCGGCAGGATCGTCCAGGATCTCGAAGTGGAAGGAGTTCCGATCTCCCCGGCGGAACTGCGGGCCCTTGTGCCCTTTTCCAGCGGTTCCATGCTCAGACCCGAACTCATCAGGGAGAGTATCGTCAATTTTTACAGGACGGGGCTGTATGACAGAGTGGAGGTTCTTCTAAAGGAGTTGCCCGGTGGGGTAGCCGTAAAGTATTCACTGTATCCCAAGAGGTGGCTTGAGCAGATCGAATTCACGGGTAATCTCTATCTCGACGACAGGGAACTGATCAGTAAGGTCGATCTGAGGAGCAGCGAGGAGATCACAGAAGAAAAGCTCATAAAAAACGTGGAAAGGCTTGTTCAATACTATGAATACAGGGGATTCACCCAGAGCCGCATCACCTATGATATTGAACCGGGTGATGACAATCGGACCAGGGTTATTTTCAGGATTCTGGAGGGGAAAAGAGGGATCATCTCGGACGTGAGCCTGAGGGGTGATGCCGGGATCTCCCGAAGAAAGCTGCTTTCCATTATCGCTACCATGCCTGGCAGCAGGCTCGACGGTGAGAACCTGGATTCTGATCTTGAAAGGGTCCGGGATCATCTCCGCGAAAATATGTATCTGACACCGGAAATTACCTACGGAATTGAACCCGCCGAGGATTTCCCCGGCACGGTCCGATTGATCTTCCATATCAGCAGGGGTCCCTATTTCCGGTTCCAGGTTCAGATGAGTGATGAAAAGGAATCTGAAAAAGTATTAAAAAGAATGCGTTCTGCTTTCTTGAAGGCAACGACTCCCGAAAAGGCGAAACTTTCCCTTAGGAGGGACATTCGGGACCAATATCTCAAGGCCGGATACCCCTTTACTACGGTTGACCTTGAAGATCGCATGGATAAGGCCGGTGCCAGGGTCATCTCCCTTGGCATAGACAGGGGCCTGCCTGCGACAATAGCAGATGTGCAGGTGGATGGGACATATTTCCTGTCCCAAGAAAGGGTAAACAGTGCCCTGGGCCTGGTCCCGGGAGAACCGTTCGTCAAATCCGTGATGGAGGAGGGGATTGAAAATCTCCGGCAGGAGTATCGCAAGGAGGGGTTTCTGTCGACGGAATTGAACCGGCAGCCCCTCAACTTCATTCCCAGAGAAGGATTTCAGGAGGTCAGTATCCATCTCATGGTCCAGGAGGGGCCTCGTAATATCATCAGAGACCTCCGTGTCCAGGGAAGTCCGATTCCGGAAGAACGCACAGGCAGACTCCTGGCTGTTAAAGCTGGAGACCCCTATGTTCCCGAGGTAATCAGTGGAGGCAGGGATGAACTTCTTCAGGAACTGGGCAGCAAGGGATATCTTTACGCATCCGTTACAGTTGAAGAGCCAGAAATAAATTCCGATGACAGCGTTGACCTGGTTGTAACTGTCAGGGAAGGTCCACTGGTGCGTTTGGGAGCGGTGATCATCACGGGAAATGATTTGGTAGACGCCAGGATCATACGAGTGGCTCTGGCTCTCAGACGCGGTGATGTGCTGACCAGGGAAAAAATACTGAAAGCACAGGAGCGGATATACGACCTGAAGGTGATGAGTTCTGTGGACGTTCAGCTGGCCGATCCCGAGGTTCCCGGTGGGAACAAGGATCTGATGGTCAGGGTCAAGGAGCGACCAAAGTACGTTTTAGGAGTGAGATTCGGTTTTGGCAGCGAAGATAAGCTGAGGGGCGAAGCTTCGGTCACCAACAGGAACCTGATGGGTATGGCCCGGTCTCTGTCCCTGACGGGAAAGGCCAGCGATATCGAAAAAAGCACGACACTTCTTTATTCACACCCCTGGTTCCAATCCCTGCCCCTGGACATGACCCTTTCCCTCAGCGATGTGGTTGAAAAAAGGGAGAGTTATTCAAGGGACTCCCTGTCTGCCGCTGTTGACTTCGTCCGGGCGTTATCAGAGCGAACGGAAATGCGCCTGGGATACTTTTTTGAAGGGCTTCGTCTTTTCGATGTTTCTGCAGATGCCCAGCTTTCCCCTGATGATGAGGGGAAAACGGACGTTGCGGCCCTGGACGCGGAGATCCTTCATGATGCCCGTGATGATTTTCTGGATCCCTGGTCGGGATTGCTCGGCGATATCATACTTGAGTACGCAGCTCAGGGTCTCGGGTCAAAAACCGAGTACATCAAAACCGAAATAGCTGTTCACCGGTATCTGAACCTTGTCGATTCAGTGGTGCTCGCTGGGTTGCTCAGACTGGGGAAGGTGACTGCTTTAGGGAAGAGCGAGGAGGTTATCATCAGCAAAAGGTTTTTCCTGGGAGGCCAAAACTCGGTGCGGGGTTATCAATTAGACAGTCTCGGGCCCAGGGATGGGAGCGGTGATCCTGTTGGTGGCAATTACATGTTCAACGCCAACATGGAGGTGAGATATCCCCTCTACAGGACCCTTCGAGGTGTTGTTTTTCTGGATTCCGGGAGTATATGGCTCGAGCACGCGGCCCAACCCGAGGACGAGGAGTTTAACCTGCGCGCAGCCGCGGGTGGGGGAGTCCGTTGGACGTCCCCCATAGGACCGCTGAGCCTGGATTATGGGTACAAATTGAATCCGGCCACTGATGAGGAGGACAGGTCGCGCATCCATTTGAGCATCGGCCATGCCTTTTAATACAGGGAAGGGGGCGACCGCCACGAGCACATTATCTGCTTCGTTCTCAGTCGTACGTGATCCTCGATCTAACCGGCCGGATTGATTCAAGATCCAAGATCTAAGGTCCAAGATCTAAGATCCAAGATCTAAGATCCAAGATCAATCCCCCCTCGTTAATATCTCCCGAACAGCCCAGGCGGACAAGAAATTCAAGATTCAAGAATTTCTCTGCTTTTCTGCGTGAGGCTGGCGTTTGCCGTTTTTTGGAGAAATATAAAAGGCGCCCCCGGGCGCCTGACGATTTTTTGAGATCTGAGATTTGAGATCTGAGATCTGAGATTTGAGATCTGAGAGTTGAAATTTGAGATCTGAGATCTGAGATTTGAAATTTGAGATCTGAGATTTGAGATTTGAGATTAGACCTTTTGATGCTCCGCCAGTACCATCTTGATCCGTTCCACCGCCACCGACGGGTCCAGGCTCTTGTCCAGGAAGCCCACAGCTCCCATGTCGCGGACGATCCTGATGTCCTCATGGCTGTCGTGGACACCGGTCATGACGATGACGGGGGGGATGTAACCTTCCCGTTCCTTGAGTTCCTCCAGGACACCGAAACCGGAAAGCTTGGGCATCTGCAGGTCTAAAAGAAGAAGAATGAAAGCATCAGGCGCCGCCAGGAAGATTTCCATCGCTTCTCTTCCATCTGCCGCTGTTTTGACCTTGAAGCCCTGCTTGGTCAGGAGATCCGACATCAGGGCCCTGAAAAAAGCGGTGTCATCAGCCATGAGAATATATTTTTCATCCTCGGCCGCAGCAGGGATCGGAGGATTGTCCGGAACATTTTGCGCTGCTGAATTTTTCCAACCTTCGGGCAGCGCAACGGTGTATTTGGCTCCGCAGACACCGCAGGCGATGCGGAAACCGCCATCGGGGACCTTTTCAGGGTCGAATACATACTCTTTGCGGCACAGAACACAGGTCAGCTTCATGGCCTTAAAATAACCGACCACAGACCTATGTGTCAACGCTCACTGCATTCGAGTTCCAAGTTCCAGGTTCCAAGTTCCGGGCTCCAGGTTCTGGGAGCTTGCATTGACCGTGTTTAAGTTGGGGGTTTCGAGTGTTTTCCTCAACCCTCCATCCCCGATCCTTGGAACTTATTTTCATTTTCCCTTTCCACTTTCCGCATTTCCCTTTAGATTAGAAGACACAGGTACCGCAGTAACCAGCCTGCGCGAATTTTTCTGGGAGCGTGTTATTCAGATGAGAGTGCGTCTCGCGATCCGCGAGCTGATGATCGTCATATTTCTTTCCCTGGTGGTGCTTCATCCTTCCATCTCCGTCGGCCAGAGCAGGGGGGCCGCCGAGTGGACGCGTGTCGACAGCATCGTTGCCGCCATAGACGGAGAGCCTGTTCTGGAATCAGACATACTGATGGAGATCGATTTTGGTCTCCTGGTATCGTCCCAACCGGGAAGCGGATTTGGTAACTTGCTGGAAGCCTACCTGAACCGCAGGCTCATACTCATGGAGGTCGAGGAGGTGGGCGGGTTCCGTTTGACAGTCGGCCAGGCTGAAGGCGCTTACCAGGGCTATCTCCTCCGTTATGAAAGCCGGGATGTTTATGAGAAAAAGCTCGAGAATTGGGGCATAGGTGAAGAGGAGGTCCTGGAAATGCTGAGACGGGCGCTTCTCGCATCCCTTTACACGGAAAGCCGCATCCAGTTCTATGTCAATATCCTGCCGTCCGATATTGAAAAGGCCTATGAAGAGGACCGGGAGCGCTGGGGGGAGACCACGATATACGAAGCCTGGGAGACCATAAGGTCAGAGCTTCTCCAATCGACCTATCGCAGGGAAAGAGACCGTTGGCTCAGCAGCTTGAGGGATCGCTATGATCTTAAGGTTTTAAATCCCAATGGAGAGTGGAAATAATGACATACCGTTTGTCGGTACATGACGGGTTTGCCGCCGCCCACAGGCTTACAGGCAGTGGAGGCAAATGTGAATCGCTCCACGGCCACAATTTTCGCGTGACCCTCGAGGTGACGGGTGACCAGCTCGACGGCTCAGGAATGCTGATGGATTTCGGCGACCTGAAGAAAACACTGCGAACGGTTCTGGAAGAGCTGGACCACTCGGATCTTAACGAACACAGGGTATTAAGCGTTTCCGGCCCCTCCTCGGAGAACATAGCGAGGTTCATCTGGCGTGCAGTTAACGATATGCTGGACAGGAACAATGTGAAGGTAGCAGCGGTAACGGTGAATGAATCGGATACGGCGTCGGCGAGGTATGAACCGGAATAGAGCCGTGATTCATGACTCGTGATTCGTGATTTGTTGAAAAACTGAACCTGAATTCAATCGGGGTTTTCCACTCTTTTCGAATTACAAATCACCCATCACTAGTCACGGCCTTTAACTAAAGGAGTTCGTCATGGAAATCATCGATGCTCACGTTCACATCGGGCGCAGGCACCTTCCCATGGATGAGGTCAAGGGAGTCCTGGATCGGGCGGGCGTGGACAGGGCTGTTGTTTTTGCCGATCCCGAGAGTTCTGACATCCCTGGAGATAACCAGTATGTCCTTGAGATGGCTCGGGAAAACGGTCACATTCCCTTTATCTATATCGGAGGAAACGCATACAGCCAGAATCGTCCTTTTCCCCGGCTGCCGGATCCCGGAGCGCTGGAACCCTACAGCGGGATCAAATGGCACTGCTGGTTCACGCCCGGACACGATTTTGGCGGGACCTACCTCGGGATGGACGAGGCTCAGGTTCACGAGGCCCTGACCGAACCGGGGATGAGAGCGCTCATGGACAAGGCCATGGAGATGGGCATCCCGGTCAACTTCGAGGAGCACTTTGACGTCACGGTCCAGTTCGTCGATCTTTACCCTGAGGTAAAAATAATCATCCCCCACATGGGTGGGCTCAACGGTGGTTCATCGAGGATCCTGGCAGCTGTGGGACATAAGCCCAACGTCCGCTTTGATATCAGCCTGGCAGGAATCAGCGAGGGGCTGATCCGTGAATTCGGCGCTGATAAATTCCTCTGTGGATCCGACTATCCTTACGGGAGCCCATCATGGAGTATAGACCGCGTGCGCAAGCTGAAGATCTCCGAGAAGGAAAAGGAGGCTGTGTTCTCGGGAAACATCCTGTTCCTGACGGGTGTCGAATAACACTGCGTGGAAGAAATGCCAGGCAAGATCCCCCATGAAACAGTCCAGAGGCTCCGTGAATGCCAGCGTCTGGCGGTCCTCACGGGAGCTTTGAGAGGTATCCGGTTCTTGTCTGGGACTGGTATCACTGGCGCCGTAAAAAGGTTAGCGCCGCCTCCCCCAATGCGGCACACTATGCCATTGCAGAACTGGAAAGACATGTGCCGGATTTTACGCTCATCACCCAGAATGTTGACGGTCTGCATCTGAGAGCTGGAAGTGAAAAAATCCTTGCCATACACGGTGATCTTCATCATGCACGCTGCAGCGACTGCGCAGCTGTCGTTCTCCTCGAAGAGCAGGAAGGGCTGGTAACGTGCGACCTGTGCGGAGGGAATATGCGTCCCAACGTTGTCTGGTTCGGCGAATGCCTTGACAGCGCGCTCCTAGAGGAAGCCTATAAAGCCGCAGGCAGATCTGATCTTCTCATCGTCGCAGGAACTTCCAATGTTGTTCAACCTGCCGCCTCTCTTGCCTATGCAGCCATGGTGAACGATGGTTATGTTCTCGAGGTAAATCTCGATCCGACGCCCCTGACCGGATCTGCCTCAGCTACTGTTCTCGGCAAGGCGGGGGAGGTGCTGGAGGAACTGGTACGTCTCGCTTTCGGCGAGCACTGAGCCCAAAGGCCAATGTCCAAGGCCCAAAGAAGTCAAGAGTTACACAAATAATATTTAACAAGTGTGGATTAATTGTCCAGAATCCCAACCTCCCATTGACAGGATGAGCGATTATCTGGTGCTATAGATGGAATTCCATACTAATTCTTTTAAATTCAACATAAGGCACATAGTCTGAAAGTGCTGCAAACAACTTTGGCCTTTGGGCTTTGGCCCTTGGGCTGGAAGGAGCAACTTCCATGCGTAAAGAATCGGTCAATTTTCTAAGAGAACTCATTGCGGCGCCGAGTCCATCCGGGTTTGAAGGCCCGGCCCAGAAGGTGTGGAAGGAAAGAACCTCCCCTTTCGCGGATGAGGTGAAGGTGGACGTTCACGGCAATACCATCGCTGCTCTGAATCCGGGCGGAAGTCCGAAGATCATGCTTGCCGGGCATACCGATGAGGTCGGTTTCATGGTCAAATACATCTCTGATGAAGGATTTGTCTCTTTTGCTACCATCGGCGGTGTTGATATTCACCTTGCACCGGCGAGACGCGTGGTCATCCATACTGCAGGGGGGCCGGTCATGGGCGTCGTGGGGAAAAAACCGATTCACCTGATGGACCCCCAGGCCAGGGCTAACCAGAAACTGGAATGGCATCAACTCTGGATCGACATTGGCGCAAAGGATCGTAAAGAGGTTGAGAAGAGAGTGGCCCTCGGTGATCCTGTGACCTTCCCGGACGGATTCGAGGTCCTTAACGGTAATTGCGTCATTGGAAGGGGTTTTGACGACAAGGCCGGAAGCTTCACAGTGTCCGAGGTCCTAAGGCTTCTCAAAGGGAGGAAAATCAAAGCAGCCGTTTTTGCTGTTTCCACCGTTCAGGAGGAACTGGGTCTCAGAGGTGCCAAGACAAGTGCTCACGGGATTGATCCCGACATCGGTATAGCCGTCGATGTGACTTTCGCCTCAGATCATCCTGATACGGACAAGAAACAGCTGGGAGAGATCTCCCTGGGTAAAGGGCCTGTTATCGCGAGGGGGCCGAACATCAATCCCAAGGTGTACAGCCGGTTGGTCAAATTAGCGGAGTCTGCCAAGATCCCTTATCAGGTCGAGCCGGCTCCAAGGGCGACTGGTACCGATGCCAACGTCATACAAATGACACGCAGCGGAGTCGCTGCCGGTCTCGTCAGCATACCGAACCGATACATGCACACACCGGTGGAGATGGTTCACCTCGGTGATCTTGAAAATGCCGCTAAACTGCTCGCCGCTTACATCGAGTCCCTCAAACCAGGGGAGGATTTTACACCGTTTTAAATTGATCTAAAATCCAAGGTCCAAAATCCAAAACAGGCGGTCAGACTGAGACATCTGATTGCTGTGGAAAAAATGTTACCGTGATGCCAATACATTCCGTTCTTGAATCCTTGGATTTTGGATCTTAGATTTTGGATTGATTCATGCGCATTATCGCCGGCTCATTCAAAGG
>WOR8_10004671_pt1 | contig 15018 bp, 11 predicted proteins | sample DeeMarSeWOR38_10_FD_19890 | JGI IMG/M metagenome (IMG submission 19890) | reverse complement strand
TTTGGGATGGGGATACATAAATATCGTCAGGGCCAGGGAGGTAGTTGTAGCTCTGCGCTCTGAGAAAGCCGAACCCGTCCGGCAGGGTTTCCAAAACGCCCTCGCCGTAAATCAAACCATCTTGTTCTGCTTGTGCTTGAAGCAGTGCAAAGATTAGCTCCTGTTTACGCATGGTGCTGAAGCCCTCAACGCCATACTCCTTGGCCATCTGGATCAAACCTTTAATACTCTGTTCTTTAAGTTGTACGAGATCCATACTTTGCTGCCCAGTTTTGCGCCGGGCATTCCTCCTTTCCTCTAGTCGTTAGGAAACTATTGGTCAGTCTTTTTCGCCGTTCGTTTATTCTTGACGCTTTTGAATCACAGTGAACAATCCCAAGCTAAGCCGCAGCGTAACTTGAACTCAGCAGGACCCTGTTCGGCAAGGTTTTTGATGAAAGGCTCAATAGAGTGGGACACAGCGTGGTGTTGCGCCAATCTCAAACATTTTTTCTGTTTCCGTTATATTTCTCTTGAACGTCCGCCAGCATGGTACCAGCAGTATAAAGCTGCAACAGATGCCCGTTAGGAATGTCCTCTCCGGTTGGCACAAAGTTGCTTGAAATCAGAGACCTCGTTGGGATTGCTGGCGGCTTACTGGCCAGGATTTGAATTATTGTTGTTGGAAAAACTCCTCAGGCAGGAAGTTTTGCAAATCGCTGGCTGTCACTAACGTGTACCTTAAATCTAAAACACAGACCCTGCACTGTCAAGTCTTTTTTATTGTACTGTTCGCTATGAACTGCCTGCAAATACCGTTCCGAAATGCGATCTCAAGCCTAACCAAATTCTAATTGCTATCGACGCCTTCCCCGATCTGCTCTGAGAGTTTTTCCTTGCAGGCGAGTACAAGGTTCTCAACTTCTTTTCGTTTATCTAACGGCAGAACATCTCTGTAGCCTGCCAACACATCCTTAAAGCGGCCGAGAGCAGCTTCATAATGCTTCGACTTAAAATAGAAGTTTGCTACATAAAGCTCATGTTGTGCCAGGAGTTTGCGGCAGTCCTGAATTCTCTCCTTTGCCTTATTCGCATATGTTGAGTTGGGATGTTCTTTTAGGAGCCGTTGGAAAGCCGATATGGCCTGGCGGGTCGGCGTCTGATCACGATCCTCGCTCAGTAACTGTTTATAATAACACTCGCCGATCTGGTAAAGCACGTAAGGAATTGCATCATTCTTGGGATGAAGCTGAAGAAAGTCTGCGTAGGCAGCAATGGCTTCTGCGTACTCTTTCCGATGAAAATGGGCATCAGCAACTTTCAGTTCGGCGAGGATCGCATAGCGGCTATAAGGATAGCGTTCTTTGAGGGTAGTGAAAGCTTTCAGGGCATCATAATAGTCTTCCTCCTCGAAGTATTCCATTCCCTTTTCAGCCAACTCCTCAGCAGTTTCAGTTCGTTTTTCCCCGAAAAGGAATCCACACCCAGATAATCCTCCAATGATCAAGAGAAAAAACAACACCAATGCAGTGAAGGGAAGCTTCTGATTTCGCCTTATCATCTCAGCCTGCTGGGAGATTTGGTTCATGGCTCCTAGGCGACACATTCAGAAAGAAAAGGCCTCGTCCCCAGAAACCCATCGCGAGGGACTCGGCCTCTTTTTCAGTGTAGCGTTCGATCTGAGCTTAAAGATTTCTTTCCAGGCAATCATCTCTGGACTGACGGAGACCAATTCGGGTCAAACAGTCAGTAACGGGCTATATGACCTTTTTTATGGCAGCATCGATCTGCGACTTGGAGACAGCTCCGGTTATCTGCTCGGATACATTACCTTCTTTGAAAATAATCAGAGTGGGAATGGCCCTGATGCCGTACTGGGATGGTGTCTTAGGGCTTTCATCTACATTGCACTTGCTCACTTTAAGGCTGCCTTCGTACTCTGTTGCCAGCTCAGCAACCACAGGAGCGATAGCTCTACAGGGTCCGCACCACGGCGCCCAGAAATCAACGAGAACAGGCATATCTGATTGGAGCACTTCTTGCTCAAAGGTGTCGTCACTAACCTCGATGATATTTTTTTCCGCCATTATGAGACTCCTTCCGGGTTCAAAAGGGGATTGGCCAGCTTTGCCTGGTAATCATCACCTCCGTTTGCACTGCGCAACTTTGGTTATCTGTGACCTCTAGCTGGCCGCAACGGTTATGCACAGGCTCTGCACCTTCGAATTCGGATCGTATGCTGAAATCGTACGGGCCAGCCAGCATCTTTCGGCACCCCAAAAAGGGTGAGTCCATGACGTTGGCTCACAAGGCATTTCTGAGGCGAGATGAACGTCATGAACTCCTAACCTTGGCCCTAGGCTCGGAAAGGCTGAAGTTTTGGATTTAACCATAGAGACAATTGTTTGTCAACGGCAACTTGGCACCTAGTTAGTCGTCCGTAGTCCATGGTCACTTGCATAGAAGACATGGGGCAAAGAGCATGGGGCATGGAGCAGAGTGCATGGGGTAAATTTAAGTCACTCTATGCCCTTTAAAATAGACTACGGACTGCGGACAACTGACATTTAACCTCAGCAAACAATGGCTTGACAAGGCAGGGTGTTCCGGCCAAACTTGAGCCAACGACTTCAGAGAGTCATGTTCAGGTAGCCTTTGAACTCAGACCATTATTAGGTGGCCTTATGGCGCGTGCAGAAAAGAGTCATCACATTTGCCAGCAGTGTGGCTTCCAGAGTCCTAAATGGTTGGGGCGCTGTCCTGGATGTGGGCAGTGGAATAGCTTGGTGGAGGAAACCCTGGTTCGAGGTCCGACTCCAGGTGGCAAGGAACTCTTGCCGCCCGCAATTCCCCAACCCATCGATGGGGTGATTCTAGAGGAAAGTAGGAGACTTTCTTCTAACCTAGTGGAGCTGGATCGTGTTCTTGGAGGGGGAGTGGTACCCGGCTCAGTTGTTCTGATTGGCGGTGACCCCGGCATAGGTAAATCTACCCTTTTGCTTCAAGCTCTCAATGGTCTCACTAGTCTCGATCAACCCATTCTGTACATATCCGGCGAAGAGTCCACCCTGCAAATCAAGATGCGGTCGCAGCGGTTGGGGGTGACCTCATCACATCTATACGTGGCCGCCGAATCAGCTCTGGAAAATATCTTGCGCCTCATGGAGGAGCTTAACCCAGCTGCAGTAGCTGTGGATTCCATCCAAACTGCATATACGACCCAGCTGGAATCAGCTCCGGGCAGCGTGGCCCAAGTGCGGCACTGTGCCGACCGCCTTATGCACGAAGGAAAAAGGAAGGGACTGCCTGTCTTTCTTGTCGGCCACGTGACCAAGGAAGGTGCAATTGCAGGACCACGAGTACTGGAGCACATGGTGGACACAGTACTCTATTTTGAGGGAGATCGCGGCCATGCCTTTCGTATCCTGCGAGCCACAAAAAATCGGTACGGCTCTACCAACGAGATCGGAGTCTTCGAGATGAAAGACAGTGGACTGCAGGAAGTCAGCAATCCCTCGGAACTCTTACTGGCTGAAAGGCCTACGGACACACCCGGGTCTACTGTGACAGCAGCTATGGAGGGTACCAGGCCTATCCTGGTAGAAGTGCAAGCATTGGCGAGCCCATCCACTCTGGCAGCGCCACGCCGAACCTCAATGGGCATAGATCACAATCGCTTGGCCTTGTTGGTGGCGGTCTTGGAGAAAAAGGTAGGGCTCTCTTTGCTACACCAGGACATATTTGTAAATGCAGTTGGTGGTGTCAGGATTCATGAGCCTGGAGTTGATCTGGCCATAGCCACAGCGATTGCCTCCAGTTTTCTGGACAAGCCCGTGGATCCTCAAACCGTCCTCCTGGGTGAGGTTGGCCTCACGGGCGAAGTCCGAGCTATTGGCCGTACGGACATTCGGGTCACGGAGGCGTCCAAGTTAGGTTTCCGTCGCTGCCTGCTGCCGCAAAGCAATGTTGAGCGACTGCCAACGGTTCAATCCTGTGAAATGATAGGTGTAAAATCACTGCAAGATGTCCTCAGCGTCCTTTTTGGCTAGATAGTATCCATCTGATGAGGAAAAGGAGTTTCAGGGAACAGGCATCAAGTTTGTGAATCTAGAGGAGCCCTATTTGAGTCTGATTCGGGATTACGCCTTGAGTAAGCTTTATGATGATGAATTTGCGGAAGAAGTGGGAATTGTTCAGTTACTTAGCGACATTCGCAACCTGCCTCCTCAATGGCGGTTGAAAGCATACAATATCCTCATCAAAAAAGGTGGCAAGCACCTGCCGTCGGACTAAGTCACCATTTCCGTACTGGACATGTCACACGCGTCACCACACAGTTAGCAACATACAGCCAAACGAGACACGAGACACCCAAAAGTCATTACACCCCGCGCATAGGCGCTTCGTTGTCACTTGGGCTGGCGCCCGTCAAGAGACCTTACGGCCGTCATTAAGCCGAAAACAAATCTGAGCGACCGTCCACCTTCTCAAAGTCAATTTGCTCCGGCGACATGTAACTGGGTGTACCCAACACGGTATGGGAAGATATTCAGTCTGGCCGACCTGGATGCGACTCAGATCCTTAATGTGGAGACTGTAGGGTTGCAACCTTCGGGAGGCGCAACCAGTAAGCAGGAGGCAACAGGCAGGTCATGAGTCATTTGCCTTCGGCGTCATCGGGTCAGTACGCTTCGATGTCATTTATTGTAATCAGTGGAGGTCGGAGGGCAGTGGGCACAGTTGGCATGGAGCATGAGATAAGAAATCAGGTGTCAGGTGTCAGAATTGATAGATCTGAAGCCCGAACACTGAAACCTTATCCCTTGTGATTTGTGATATGGAATTTCTAATCCTCCAATACTCCAGTACTCCAAAACAGCTCGCAATCTTTACCGGCAAAGCCATTCAGCTCTGACCTGGCCCTGAAGACCAGGTTTTCTGGGACTAAATGAACAAGTAAAACTTGATTTAACCTGGTTAACTCAATACATTGTAGCAATCCTGGGACACTCAAATATGTATAAGGATACTGTTCAACAAGTTCTGAATAGACAATAATCTTCATGCCGGAGGAGGCGAAGCTGAGATCCGGTATCCAGGAAAACAGAGTTGCATTAGGATTCCGGATATCCGCGGCGGATTCCGGGATGACGGAACAGGTGATTTCACCAATTGTAGATTGTTCAACAACCCGGTAATTGATTTGGTGCCAACGAAACAGAACTATCATGGTGAAGGCTAACGAACAACAGCAGTTACAAGCGGGACCAAGATGTATAGTGATCGCGGGAACCCATTCCGGAGTGGGCAAGACTACGATTTCCCTGGGTTTAATAGCTGCTTTTCGGAAAAGAGGACTCTCGGTGCAAAGCTTCAAGGTGGGTCCTGACTTCATTGACCCGGGGCACCACACCAGACTGCTCGGAGCGCCAAGCCGCAACCTAGATGGCTGGATGCTTTCAAAAAAGTATAACCGGGCAACGTTTTGCCGGTCAATGCAAGGTAAGGACTTCGGTATAGTGGAAGGGGTAATGGGCCTTTTCGATGGCTATGATGGACGGTCCGATGCTGGATCCACCGCCCAGATGGCCAAGTGGCTGAACGCTCCGGTAATTTTAGTTGTGGATGCCAGCAGTATGGCACGGAGTATTGCCGCCCTGGTCCATGGCTTTAAAACCTATGAGCTGGATCTGCGGTTGGGAGCGGTGATTGCCAACAAGGTAGGAAGTGACAGCCATGCTCGGTTTCTGTCCGAGGCCATGGAATCGGTTCCTGATGTTTCTTTTTTGGGAGGGCTACCTCGATCTGAGGAAGTAACGATTCCTGAACGGCATCTGGGGTTGGTCACCTCCGATGAAGAGCCTTATCCTGCTGCCCTTTTCGACACGCTGGCCTTGCTGGTGGAAGAACACCTCGATGTGAGCAAGCTCCTGGAGATGCCGGCCACCGCAGTTAATGATGAGATTCTGCCTGGGCCGACGGCTCGCCAAGCCAGAATACGACTTGGAGTGGCACGAGATGAAGCCTTTTGCTTCTACTACCAGGACAATCTGGACCTGCTCACCCACTTTGGTGCTGAACTCTGTTTTTTTTCTCCGATTCGGGATTCGAATCTTCCTGCACATGTTTCGGGCCTGTATCTGGGTGGAGGTTACCCGGAACTCTATGCCAGGAAGCTAGCAGAGAATGAAAGCTTGAGAAGAGAAATTCTGGCGGCAGCTCGCAGGGGAATGCCCATATTCGCCGAATGCGGCGGTTTCATGTACCTTACCCGTTCAATTGAGGTGGAGGGGAGTCACTACCCCATGGTGGAGCTTTACCCTTTCAGTACAAGGATGCTCCCTCACCGAAAGGCCCTCGGCTACCGCGAGGTAGTTCTCAAAGAGGATAGTTTGCTGGGGCCAAAGGGACTGAAGGCTCGTGGCCACGAGTTTCATTATTCTGAATTAATCGGAGACCCCGGGGAAGTTCCCGACCTTTTCCGGTTGAGTAGTCGTAAAGGGATCGAGACCGGGACAGATGGTTTCATGCTCAACAATACCCTAGCGGGCTACATTCATCTGCACTTCGGCAGTAATCCGGAGATGGCCGCCAATTTTGTACATCGATGCAGGGAGTATGAGGTCAAGCGCTAGTTGCAACGAGCAGTTCCCTGTAGGAGCACGCTGTGCTTACGCTAAAAGGATGTATCGGCATTGGACAACATTTTTACCCCATGCTCTCTGCTCCATGCCCCATGCTGTTTATGCAACGGACAACGAACTACGGACAACTGACTCGAAAGCCTGACATCAAAGAGTGCGAGGACAGATAATGGTTGAGATCACCAAAGTTGCCCCATCTGATATTGAATCATTGAGTTTCAAGATCATCGAGGAAGAGGCAGGAGAGCACGGTCTGAAAGCTGACGAGTGGGCAGTGGTGCGGAGACTCATTCATACCACTGCTGATTTTGAATTTCTACAAAATACCCGCTTTCACCCTCAGGCAGTGGCAGCAGGTATTGCTGCCATCAAGAGCGGAGCTGCCATTTTTGCGGACACACGTATGGCCCAGGCAGGAATTACCAGGCGGCACTTGGCTCAGTTTGGTTGCCAGGTTCACTGCTATATCGATGACTCTGATGTAATCACTGTTGCCGAAAGAGAGAACATAACCCGGGCCGCTGCAGCCGTCTCACAAGCCAGAGAATTACTGCACGGTGGACTGGCAGTCATTGGTAATGCACCCACCGCACTTATTGAATTGGTGAGACTCCATAAACAGGGAATACTCCAACCGGCTCTGGTTGTGGGCATGCCCGTAGGCTTTGTAAATGCTGCGGAAGCAAAAGAGCTGTTGATGGCTTCCGGGCTTGTATACATTAGTGTTAGAGGTAGAAAGGGTGGTAGTGCTGTTGCTGCCGCCGCGGTCAATGCCATTGCCGATCTAGCCGCTAACAAAGAGTGACGGGTGGAGATTTAAACCACGAAGGGCACGAAGTTCACAAAGTAAAGAAAGGTATTGATTCCCTTTGGCTAGTATCACGCTGAGAGACACGCGTAATCAAGTATTGCCTGAGAGGGACGAACAGAAGTCACTGTCTCAAAATGGGTCCATGTCAATTATCAATATTGTTCCTCTTTGTGTTCTTTGTGGTTTATTGATTTCCTTCGATACTGGCAGCAGCCATACTTAGGGTAGAAAGATTGTCATGTCGGCTGTTTCAGTTCGCTACAGACAGAAGAAAAGGGGGAAACTGAGGGAGGGTTTTACCACCGGAACCGCGGCCGCTGCTGCCACGAAAAGTGCACTTCAGCTCCTGTTGACCGGCATGCCATTGAATCCTATCTCAGTGACTCTCCCTGAAGGCAGAGTCCTGAGTGTTCCTTTGCGCCGAAGCCTGTTGGACGGAAATACTTCACTATGTTCAATTGTCAAGGATGCCGGAGATGATCCCGATGTGACCCACGGCGCTGAAATTGGAGCGCGGGTTCGGATCCTGGGGCCTACGGAAGGTAAAGCTGAAATCGTGTATAAGGCCGGGGAAGGGGTTGGTGAGGTTAGCAAGCCAGGACTGCCTGTAAAGGTGGGTGAGCCCGCCATCAATCCGGTCCCCAGGCAGATGATCCAGTGGGCGGTAGAAGAAGTGCTGGACGCTTGTGAAGCTGGCAGGGACAAAAGAGTTGAGGTTGAAGTTTTTGTCACTGACGGCGAAACTCTGGCCAAGAAGACACTTAACCCTCGGCTGGGAGTGCTGGGCGGCCTCTCCATTTTGGGCACCAGTGGAATTGTCCGCCCCCTATCACACCAGGCGTACAAGGAAACCATAGAGGCGGCACTGTCGGTGGCACGAGCTGCAGGCCGCGAACTAGTGCTGAGTACCGGCGGCAAGAGCGAACGATTTTCCAGGCGACTGCTCACCACCCTACCTGAGGAATGCTTTGTCCAGGTTGCTGACTTCTATGGATTTGGCTTGGAGGCAGCAGCTAAACTGGGCTTTACCAAGGTCACTCACTCGGTCTTTATTGGCAAACTGGTAAAAATGGCCATGGGGCTGCACTATACCCACGCCAGTAGTGCCAACATGGATCTTGGTATTTTACGGGAGATGGCTCGGGAGGCCGGTGAGTCCGAGGAACTAATAGAAAGACTGGTCGGAGCAAACACTGCCAGACATGCCCTCGAGATCATGCAGGAGACGAGGAGCACAGAGAGCATTATTCCCAAGCTTTCAGAAAAAGCCATGGAAGTGAGCAGGAACCATTCCCAAGGCAAACTGGACATTCATTTGTTGTTATTTGACTATAATGGACAAATCATCTTTAAGGCGTAGGATGGGGAGTACCCATCCTACTTAAATTCGAAATCCGAAGCACGGAACCGGGGCTCCGCCCAAGGGTGGGGACTCCGAAGGAGAAATCCGAAACAAATCCGAAGCACCAATGCTCAAATGTTCAAAACAAAGATAATTGAGGGCCTCAGATATCTGTTTTGGCCATTTGAAACTAGGAACCAGCCGAAGGCAGGGAGTCCGCAGGACAGTTTTCATATTTGGCGCTTTTCGATATTCGGATTTCCAAACCAACAGCAGCGAGCCAGGTATGAGTAAAATAGATGCCAATTTCAAAAGTACTGTTACCGTCGTAGGTTTAGGTGTTGGTCCTGAAGACCTGACCGAAGCGCACCGGGAGGCTATTGAGGCAGCCGAACTGCTGGTGGGTGGGAAACGTCAGCTGGCCGTTTTTGCTGGACTGAGCGCGACAACCTGGGTCCTGGGCGCAAATCCTGCCACAACGCTGGAGGCGGTGAAACAGGAGGCTGTCGGCAAGCGAGTGGTGATCCTGGCTTCGGGAGATCCTCTTTTTTTTGGCATCGGCAACCTGGCTGTGAAGGTTTTTGGTCCTGAAAGGGTTTCATTTCTTCCCAATGTTACCGCCCTGCAAAAAACATTTGCTCGGCTCAAGTTGCCCTGGAACGGAGCTCGAGCCATTAGTGTACACGGACGTAAGCCCATGGAATTTTTTCCTGAGCTTGCCGATCCAGGGTGCATTGCCATCTATACAGACCCCAAAAACACGCCGAATCGGCTGGCAAAGTTACTCCTTGAATTTGGAATGGCCAACCGCAAAGTGGCAGTGGTGGGAGAGATAGGCTCAAAGGAAGAGCAGTGTTTGCAGACCGATCTTGTGACCGCGGCCGGGAAGCAATTTGCCCCGCTCAATGTAATGGTCCTCTACCCGCTTGAAGAACAGCAAACAACAATCAGGTTTGGTCTTGAAGACGAACTATTTAGGAAGGAAAAATCCCTGATCACCAAAAGGGAAGCACGCGCCTTGATTCTGGCCGAACTTCAAATAAGAGAAGATGCGGTCATGTGGGATGTGGGAGCAGGTTCTGGTTCAGTGGGGCTTGAGGCGGTCAGGATTGCACCCGGCTTGAGGGTATACGCCGTCGAGAGGGAAAAGGGCAGATTAGAAATGATCAAGGAGAATTTACAGCTGCTGGGAGGCTTCGGCGTCAGAACTGTTTTGGGCGAGGCACCTGGAGCTCTGCAGGATTTGCCTGACCCTGATCGGGTATTTGTCGGCGGTAGTGGCGGCAGCCTTGCCGACATTCTGAAGATTGTAGAAAAACGGCTCCAGCCGGCAGGCCGAGTGGTGGTGAGTGTAGTTACCCCGGAAACTCTTAGCCGAGCCCTAAAATTTGTGGAGCACACTGAGCTTGCCCACGAGTGGCTGCTGTTGCAAGTGAGTCGCACTGTTCCCATCGAGTCGGGTAAGAAAGAGAACCAGGGTGCTCTCATGAGTCGCTTCCGGCCGCAAACGCCGCTCTTCCTTCTCAGTCTCTGGCGCTGAGCGACAAACGAGGGTAGGATTAACCACGAAGGACACGAAGGGCACAAAGAGATGCAATTTCAGATTGTTGATTCCAGGTTGCAGATTGGGAAAACTTCCAGTTCCCCTTGGTGTCAATCTGCAATCTAAAGTCTCAAATATCCCTCGCGTTCTTCGGGGTTTGTTCCCACCCTTCGAGTAGGTACTGGTGGAGGACCGAAAGCTGAAAGAAATCGAACGGGGCATAGTCTATTTTATTGGGGCAGGTCCGGGTGATCCGGAACTGATCACAGTACGCGCTGCTAACATCATTAAGGCCGCAGACCTGATCGTCTACGCCGGCTCCTTGGTGCCGAATACTCTTTTGGCCCAGGCAAAGGAGAGGGCAAGAATCCATGACAGCTCCAGTCTTAGCCTGGAGGAGACCCATGCGCTTCTCGCTGAAGGTGTCGGAAAAGACCTTATTGTGGCCCGGGTCCACACGGGCGATCCAGCACTATACGGTGCCATTCAGGAGCAAATCCAGTTACTGCAAAAGGAGGGGATCCCATGTGATGTGGTGCCTGGAGTCACGGCGGCCTTTGCGGCTGCGGCTGCCCTTGGGCGGCAGTTCACTCAGCCCGGTGGGAGCCAGACCCTGATTTTCACTAGACTGGCAGGACGGACGCCGGTCCCTGAGAGCGAGAATCTGGGTGGGCTTGCTCAGCACCGATCAACTATGGTTATTTATCTCAGCGTAACCCGAATTCGTGAAGTGGTGGCCGAGCTAGCGCAAGGATATCCGGCCGACACTCCGGTGGTAGTCGCTTATCGGGTGGGCTGGCCCGAGGAAAGATTCATCCAGGGCAAGCTGGATGATATTGCCCAGAGGGTTGAGGAAAGCGGGATAAAGAGACAGGCGGTGATCTTGGTGGGTGAAGCGTTGAGGGGGGAAATAAAGGCTCGCAGCAAACTGTACGATCCCACCTTTGACCACGGCTTCCGGACATCTCAGCAGGAGGGAGAAGCTGGGCCACAGGGTGTGGCAGTGATGGCGCTGACTCCTGGAGGAAGCGAGCTGGCCGCTAACCTAGCCGCCAACATTGAGGGGACCAGCCTCTACCTGCCAAAGAAAGAAAGCTCTGGGTTTACGGAAGCGCACGGTTTTACTGATTTCAAAACCACTTTTGTCAGCTGTTTCAAGAAACATAAAGGGCTTGTGTGTGTAATGGCCACCGGTATCGTAGTGCGGCTTCTTCCCTCTTTGTTGGAGGGGAAGGAAAGCGATCCGGCCGTGGTGGTGGTTGATGAGATGGGTCGCAATGCGATTAGCCTCGTTTCCGGACATCTGGGAGGCGCCAACCGTCTGGCCAGAGAGGTGGCGGCTGTTACCGGCGGTCAACCGGTAATCACCACAGCCACAGATGTCCAGGGAAAGCTCAGTTTTGATGAACTGGCCGAGCGCGCCGGGCTGGTGATCGAAAACTTGGACAGGGTTAAGACCCTGAATATGGCTGTACTGGAGGAGCGGCAGATTGGCCTGTTTGACCCCGGAAGATGGCTTCGGCCTCTCGTCCCTGATTCTGCAGGGATAATGGTATTAGAAGGGTTGGAGGAAGCCAGGGCGGCGAAACTGTCTGGTTGGATCTATGTAGATGACATGCTCGGTTCTTTTGAGCCGCCGCCCTGTCTGGTTTTGCGACCGAAAAGCCTGGTACTGGGAGTGGGATGCAACCGGGGAACCTCTGCGACTGAAATCGGCGCAGCTGTGGACAGGGTATTCCGGGATCAGGGTTTGAGTCTTTTGGCTGTTCGCAATGTGGCCACGGCAGAGCTCAAGAAAGACGAGGATGGGTTGAATGAGTTGCTGAGGCAACGCGGCTGGACATCTGCCTACTACGCGGCCGATGAGTTACAAACAGGCGATTCAGTGCCAACCCCCTCAGAGGTGGTGAGGAAATACGTAGGAGTTGAAAGCGTATGCGAGAAAGCGGCGATGCTCAGCGCCGAAACCAAAGAATTGTTGGTCGCGAAAAAGGTTCAGGGGAACGTCACCGTGGCAGTGGCCAGGGTCGGCTCTATATTGTGAGCCTGGGCCCCGGAAGTGAAGACCATCTGACTCCCGCGGCACAAAGATCCCTGGATGAATCGCATCTGGTGGTGGGCTACCGGACCTATGTGGATCTTATCAAGCCCATCCTCAGAAATCAAGAAGTGGTGGCTACGGGGATGCGCCAGGAATTAGAGAGGGTTCGAGTGGCTCTGGATCGGGCCTTGGCTGGCGAGACTGTATCACTGGTTTCAAGTGGAGATGCAGGGATCTACGGGATGGCAGGGCTGGTTTTGGAGATTTGCCGAGCTAGGGGAATTTCCCTGTTACCAGAACCGGAGGGCTTTCAGATTACTTTCGTCCCAGGGGTGCCGGCTTTTGCCGCAGCCGCTTCTCTTCTGGGCGCTCCGCTTATGCATGATTTTGCCGCAATCTCACTCAGTGATCTCCTCACTCCGTGGGAGGTGATTGAGAAACGGGTCAGGTGCGCGGCAGAAGCGGACTTCGTCATCAGCCTGTATAACCCAAAGAGCAAGAGACGGGATTGGCAAATCAGCAGGGTCCGCGAGATTTTGCTTGAAAGTCGCGATGGCAAAACCCCGGTGGGCATCGTTAGCAGGGCAACACGTGAGGGTGAGAAAGTCGCCATTACCGACCTGGAGAAGATGCTCTCCTTTTCCATAGACATGCAAACAGTAATCATTGTCGGGAACTCCAGGACCTTCACCCATGGTTCTTTCATGGTGACCCCACGGGGTTATCTGGACAAGTATGGTGTGGAGTGCGGTTTGAAAATCATTGTTGAAAGTGGCGGAATTTTCAACTTGAGTGAATACGGTTGATTATGCCAGGCAATTTCATCGCTCCACAAGCCGCCATAATTGCCTTTATTGCTGCCCCAATACATTTCAGAATCGCTATTCAGCAGCTCTTTATATTCGCACTGAAAAGGCACTCCCACGCGATAGTCCTCGCGATACACCGGCGTGAAATTGCAGACGAAGACTAACAGGTCTTTGGAATTGCCGGCTTTGCGCATGAAAGTAATAATGCTGTTATCAGAGTCCATGAAATCGATCCACTCAAAGCCAGCGTAATCGAAATCGACTTGATATAAGGCTGGCTCGTTTCTATACACTCTATTCAATTCTTTCACAAAAAGCTGCAGCTTTCGATGCGGTTCGTATTCCAGTAGATGCCAATCTAAACTGTAGGCCTCTTCCCACTCATCCCACTGACCAATTTCTGTGCCCATGAACAACAATTTTTTGCCTGGATGACCAAACATGAAAGCAAGTAAGGCGCGGAGGTTCGCAAACTTTTGCCACATATCGCCAGGCATCTTGTCCAGTAGGGAGCGTTTGCCATGCACCACCTCGTCATGGGAGAGCACCAGGACAAAATTCTCATGAAATGCGTACAACAGCGCAAAGGTAATCATGTTGTGATGGTACTTTCGATGGACCGGATCTTTGGAAAAATAAGTCAAGAAATCGTTCATCCAACCCATATTCCATTTTAAGTTAAAACCGAGACCGCCTAGATAGGTTGGCCTCGAGACACCCGGCCAGGCTGTAGATTCTTCGGCGATCGACAGCACGCCAGGGTAATAACTGAAGATAAGTTCATTCAGCCGCTTCAAAAAGTCTATGGCTCCTAAATTTTCACGTCCACCAAATTGATTCGGTATCCACTCGCCTTCCTTTCTTGAATAATCCAGGTAAAGCATGGAGGCTACTGCGTCCACTCGGATACCGTCAATATGGTACTTCTCGAACCAAAACAGAGTATTGGCGATGAGGAAGTTGCGCACCTCGCTGCGGTCGAAATTAAAGATCTTTGTATCCCAGTCTTGGTGTTCTCCCTTGCGTGAATCAGCGTGCTCGTACAGGTGCGTGCCATCGAAAAATGCCAATCCGTGGGCATCACGCGGAAAATGGGCCGGCACCCAATCGACGATGACACCGATGTCATTCCGGTGGAAGTAATCAACAAAATACTGAAAATCCTCGGGTGTTCCAAAACGCGAGGTGGGTGCAAAATAGCCCAAAACTTGATATCCCCACGAAGCATCAAGTGGGTGCTCCGCCACTGGGAGAAGCTGGATATGGGTATAGCCCATCTTTTTTACATATTCCAAGAGCTTATGGGCTAACTCGCGATACGTCAGGAAGCGATTGCCATCTTCCACCCCCCGCATCCATGAACCGAGGTGGACCTCATAGATTGAGATCGGCTGTGCTAAAGGATCTGTCCTAAGACGTCTATCCATCCATTGCTGATCAGCCCATTGGTGCTTGCTCAGGTCAGCGACAATTGAGCCTGAGGCTGGGCGAACCTCGAACTGAAAACCGTAGGGATCAGACTTTTCAAAGATATTGCCAGATTGATCCTTGACCTCGTATTTGTAGACTTCTCCCACGCCGATATTGGGTACAAAAAGTTCCCAGACCCCGGAGGAACCCAGGACTCGCATTTGGTGTTTGCCGCCATGCCAGACATTAAAGTTGCCGATTACACTCACATTGCGTGCGTTGGGCGCCCACACAGCGAAATATACACCTTTAACGCCGTTGACCTCCATCGGGTGCGCGCCAAGCTTTTCGTAAATCTTATGATGATCGCCCTGTCCGAAAAGATATAAATCCAATTCACCCATCTGTGGCAAAAAGAAATAAGGATCGTAAACAAAGC
>WOR8_10009758_pt1 | contig 15031 bp, 12 predicted proteins | sample DeeMarSeWOR38_10_FD_19890 | JGI IMG/M metagenome (IMG submission 19890) | reverse complement strand
GCACGCTCCAGTACTTGGTGATCTCGGCAAAGCCCATTTCCCAGTCAATGCCGGGAGCGCTGAACTCGGCCCCATCCAGGGTGCCTCTTTCCACCGCCAGATAGATCTCGCCGCCGGCCATCTTAACCGGTGTGCCGCCAAGCTTTTCCAGAATCCAGATGGTGGCGCGCGCCGGGGTTCTGACCTTTTTACCCTTGTAGTCCGCGATGGATCTGATGGGCCCGGTCTTTTCGGTCGTCCGGAATCCGGACTCAGAAGTCGTTGATCCCAGATTGAAATATCGCATGCCGAATTTTCCGTAAGCCTCGTTGTAGAGGGCCTCACCGCCGAACTGATAATACCAGGTCATGTAGTCCATGTTGGTAAAACCGTAAGGCATGGAACCGAGAAAATCAAAAGCGACATCTTTACCCACCCAGTAACTGGGCCAGTCCCCGACCGCCTCGACAACGCCTTTGCTGCAGGCATCGAAATACTCAAAAGCTTTCATCAGGGATCCGTCCGGAAACCACTTGATATCAAAATCGCCATTGGTCATCTCTTTCACGTACTTGATCATGGCGTGGTCGCCATGGTAGAGATTGATGGCGGGCGTCCAGGTGCTGCCCATGCGCCATTTGACTTTTTCGGCAGCCAACGCTGTGGAGCCGAGGGCAAAAACCACGGCAAGAATTGCGATAAAAAGGAAAAATGCGATTTTTTTCATTTTTTCTACTCCGTATGTGTTGGTTTTATTTCATTAATCCTCCGAAGGTAAACTTCTCGCCCCTTTTCACCTCCTTTCTCATGTCCAAAATAACCTAAGGGCTTTTTAAGCCCACAGACAAATTTGGCAACGATCATCTGTTCTGGGAGCAAAACCACCTTTAGATGGGCATATGGGCGATTTTGGTATCTTTAGTAATGTCAATCTGCCCACTTATTGTCAAGACTAAATATTGATCGGTTATTACATTCTAAACCTTATTTTATTCATAAATAGAATTCAGGCCGAATATATTCCAAAAAGGGAATAGGAGTCGATGCGGATGAAAAACATTCAACCAAAAGCGACAAACAGAGCCGCATCAATACGTTAAAACCATTCCCCCATCAAACAGCATATCCCCGCCGATAAGATATTTGGCAAATCTTGAAAACCCGAAAACAAACAAATTGCCGACTTCAATCGGCGACATCATCTCCTTGATACGCGATTTGCCCATCATCACATCCGTGACGACTTCCTCCGGTGTAATACCGCGCTGTTCGGCCTGAGCAGCAATCTGGTTCAACGCCAGCGGTGTTTTGACAAACCCCGTACTCAACGTAAAAGAACGAACGCTGCCCTCTCCTTCCGCTGAAATCGACTGACTCAATGCTTTTAAGCCGAATTTCGTAATATTGTAAACCGGCTTATTCTTGGTGCAGATATGCGCATGGACCGAAGCCATATTGCCGATAACGCCGATACCGTCTTTACTTTTTTTCATATACGGAATGGCCAGTTTGGAAAGATAAAAAGGGGCCCTGAGCATCAGGCGCTGCATCAAATCGTATTTTTCCATGGGAAAATTATCCACCGAATCAATGTGTTGCACCCCGGCAATGTTGGCCAGGTATTTGATGGTGCCCAGCTTGGCCGCTTCCCGGATGGCATTTTCGAGGTCATCATCTTTGGTCAGATCGGTTTTGATGAAGACCATCTCACCCCCGATTTCTTTAATCATTTTGCAGGTTTTATCCCCCTCTTCCGCGTTGATATCCAACCCCACCGTCATTAAGTTATTGGCGGCCGTTGCAACGGCAGTCGCCCGCCCGATCCCGGTGCCTGCACCGGTAACCACACATACATTTTTGCTGCTAAAATTTTCATCCTGCAGAAAAAGAATTTCTTCGCGGGTAATCTTTGGCTCTCGGGTGTCAACCGGCTTTGTCGTAACCATGGCTTTCCTCCTTTGCAGACAGATTTGTTCTTAAAAACAGAAGCGTTTTATCCCATGCGTCGGCATGCGCTTGCTTGTCATACTTGTCTCCCGGCCAGATGAAAGAATGATCCAGATCGGAATACAGGATAACCGTATGATCGAGGCCGTATTTCTGACAGGATCGGTCCAATTCAAGGGTATTCTCGACAGAGACGACCGTATCCTTTGCACCGTGGAAAGATAAAATCGGGCAGGATATATTTTTGACAAAATCCAGCGGTTCAGACTGGTTCAGGGGCAAATTGCGAAACTCCTCCATACCGTTTTTCCAGGCTGTCAGCCCGAAATAATTGACGATCGCCCTGGTTTCCGGAATCAACGAACCCATTATCAACGCCAGGCCGCCTCCACGGCTAAAACCGATCAGACCCAAGCGATTGCAATCAACCGCCGTCGATTTTTTTAACCAGGCAACACCCGCCAGAATGTCTTCTTGCCGCACCTGGTCCCAATGGGCTCGCTCGGCACTGGCGCCAAACCATGTCAGCGCCAGGGACGCGAATCCCGCTTCAGCCAACTTTCGAACGATGGCGGCGTGATTGGATTTAAAGCCGTCGCTGCCATGCAGGACCATAACCACTGCGAATGGGCCTTTACCATCGGGTTCATAAAACAAACCGGGAACCTTGGTTCCGCCGGCCTGGCAGGTAATTTCCTGCTGAATGATCGCCATTTATCTTCCGGTGTACATCTTTTCCTGAACATGGCGGACCGCAAAATTGAATTCCCCCCCAAGGGTTAACGCTGCTGCAGCGGCCGCAAATTCTTTGGCACTGTGAATGCCGGCCATTTTTAAAGCCTCTCTGGCCATGGGTGATATAATGCCTTCCGGACTCGAGGTAATCCCCACCTCAACATTGGGCAACTCGACACCAAAGATCAAATCCGTCCCACGGCTATACGCATATACCTTTTGATAACAAGAAACCAGATACGGTCTGGGGTTGTTTTTCATCGTTCGATAAAAGGCGGGGATAATTTCCCCTCCCATACCGGTGTAAGCCGGCCATCCAATTTCTTCCAGGACGCCTTGTCGATCAAGCTCGATGTAGGAAAGAAAATCATCGATCGGACGCTCGATCAGTTTTTCGAAATCTGCAACTGGAATAACCTGTTGCGCGGATGCGTAACGACCACGCCTATTTCGCGGAGACGGTTTGAGATCACCGTCTCTGCCCATACCCATAACCGATAAGCGGCATTTGATATTTTTCTGACTGAATAAATCATCGATTAGATTTTTCGCCAGACCCACCGCATGAGACGTTTGGCCATGGCCGCGGTGATCGGAAAACCGGGTGTAAAAACAACAATGCAAAATGCGATCAGCATGATGTTGTTTGTACAAAAAATCAACATCAAATACCTCTCCGCTCCATTCCGCAAGATGCGAGCGCTTCATCTGCGCGATGACATCGGAAAGATTTGCTTTGATCAGCGACCGGGCTTTTTCGCGCTGGCCCTCGGTATCAAACACAAACGCTAAATTTCTGGCGGCAACCCCCCAATCGGATACTTTCACCTCGATGGGGCCGTACTGGTTGAGCCGGAAGCACCCCACACTGATGCCCAGATGCCCGACCCCCGGGCCCCAGCAGAGAATATTTTGAAAGGTTTTTTTGACTTCCCCGCTGACGGTGACCTCCCCCGCATAGCTATAATAATCTTCCACCCCGCCGATGTAATTGTTGACCAATGGTTGGTGTCGCTCGTTTTCTGGCAGCACTTCCAGTGGTGTTGCACACATGCCGCATCGCACGTAAGTATCATCCGCCGCCAAAGTCCAGAGGGTGCCATCTTTTGGACACCGGTAACCCGTATGGTAAGGGTTTTCAGGGAGGACGATGTGGCAAAACGTTTGACCGCTTTTCTCTTCGACAAAGGCACGCCGGGCCATGGTCCCCACAACAATATTCTCAGGCGCCGCAATACCCATTTTTGCCGCCTCATCATCAGCCTTCCAGGGGGGTATTTCACCATTAATCATCGCAGCTTTGATTTTTTTGACGACATCATCCCGGTCCATTGCTTCCTCCTTCCACGCTTTCTTTCCGAATATGTTGCTCCCTAAATCCGACAAAGTTTACAGGCCGACGGGTCCGCGGCAAATCGCCTGAAATTGAACCTAAATGGATGCCGATTCTGATTCCCGCAGCGGATCCGCCCTGTTTAGCATGATTAATCGATTTCAAACAATCAGTTTTTCGCTTTTGGCAAGCGCCTCCTTTAAAGATTATCCGCATATTTTTATTGCATAGCGGAATTTATGCAAGCGTTAAATTGGTGGAGGCGGTTAAAGCATATTTTCAGCTTCCGAAAGCAAGCAGACCGAAATCAAAGCAACAGAATTAGGGGATTAGAATGATTTAACAACGCAGCCGATATCGGCCATTTCAGCGATATCTTTTTATGATGATCGCCAAGAAAAGTTCAGTTGACACGGCATAATATTTCGTATACGTATATTCCGTATGCGTGATAAAAAGGCGGACGAAATGATGCTCAATACACTTAAAGAATGCCCATATTATCTGATATCGCGCGTCAGCCTGTTGGTGACGGCCGCCCTGAAAAAAGAATTCGCATCCTCAGGGGTTGAACAGGTAAAACCGGCGTATTTATGTGTACTGATGAGCCTGTGGCAGGCGGATGGGTTAAAAGTGATCGAGCTTAGCAAAAAAGCAGGGCTGGAGCCGTCAACCATGACGGGCTTGCTGGATCGCATGGAACGCGACGAATTGGTTGAGCGCACGACAGACTTGACTGACCGCCGGGTGCTGAGGATTCATTTAACAAAAATTGGCCAGCAGGTTCGCGATCCCGTGCTGAACGTGGTGGACCGCGTGATTGCCCAAGTCTTTGCCGGCATCCCGCAGGATGATATCTCGCAAACCAAAAATTTATTGCGCCATGTACTCGCCAATGCGAATGAAGAGAGTTCTTAAAATCCATGTTTTAACTTCTGCTCGCATTGGAGCTTATATCCTGTGGGTGAATGAATCTTAATTGTTCAATTGGTTTAATTCGTTCGATTGGTTTAATTCGTTAGGAGAATTGAAAGGACAGATGCAAACCCGAACCGAGTATCCTTTGCTAACCAATGAAACAAATTCAACCAATCTAACCAATTAAACTCTCGATTTATAACTATTGATTGTAAAATACGATGGAGACCCGAAACGGCTATGTCTAAAAAGAATGAAAAGCTGGGTTATACCTGCGCCTATACGCCGCTGGCCTTAATCGATGCGGCCGGCTACACACCCTATCGCATTCTGCCGATGAGCGAGTGCCCGGATCAGGCCGGGCAGCTGCTGCACGACAATCTCTGCCCGCATGTCAAGCGCATCCTGGATCGCGCCATCAGCAAGGATCTTCCCGATCTTAACGGCGTGGTTTTGATGAACAGCTGTGATGCCATGCGGCGACTGGCGGATGCCTGGGAGCGCGTGCGCCCGGCGGACCGCATCATATTGCTGGATCTGCCCGCTACCGCGGACGACGCTGCAGTCGCTTATTTTGCCGGAGAGCTGGCCCGTCTGACCGAATCGCTTTCAGAATGGAGCGGAGGCAACATCACCGACAGCGACATAAAAACAAGCATCCAGCGGTACAACCAGCTACCGGCCCTTTTTGCCAAATTGCGCGAGCGCTTACGCCAGGGCAAGCTGGCAGGCGACAGCACCAGAATGCAAACGCTTTATAATGAAGCGATGATGACGCCTTTTGAAATAAGCGCACGAAGCCTGAAGCAGGCGGCCGCTGAACCGGTGTCAAAAAGCCCGCAAAGCAACGGAGTCCCTGTTTTTCTTTTCGGCAATGTTCTGCCGGACCCGGAAGCACTCACATTTTTCGAGTCCTGCGGCGCCCGTATTATCGAAGATGATCTTTGCACCGGTTCAAGATTATTCACACCGATGGAATTGGGTGAGAACCAGGATTTACTGCTGCAAATTTCCCGCAGCCTGTTAACCCGGCCGCCCTGTGCGCGAACCTTTGACCCTGGCCAACCGCTGAAAATGGCCGAAGACATCCTGGCACGCGCCCGGACTTCCGGCGCCAGAGGCGTTATCGGCCAAACCATCAAATTCTGCGATCCCTACCTGGATCGCCTGCCGGCAGTACGCAAGACGTTGCGTCAAGCCGGCATCCCGTTATTGCTGCTCGAAGGCGACTGCAGTCTGCGATCTATCGAGCAACAACGAACCCGAATCGAAGCGTTTATCGAAATGATAGACTAATTGTACGGATAATTGATAAAAGGATGATACCTCATGATGTACCAATACTTTAAAGACATGGCAGATGGAATTGAAGCCAAAATTTTGCAGGATCCGAATCTGCCCAATCCCCGAAAAAAATATGCGCTGGAAACGGCCCGTCTCGGCAGCCGCCTGTACTCCGGCAATAACACGGTGGCCTGGTGCGGCCTGGCCGTCCCGTTTGACCTGCTCAACGTCATGGGAATCACATCCTGCTTTGTAGAATTCGTGGGCGCTGCGCTGGCCGCAACCGGCACGGCCGATCCCTTCCTGGAAGAAGCCGAGCAGGCCGGCTTCGTCGGTGACACGTGTGGATACCACCGTACGGTCATGGGGGCCGCCCGCAAAAACATCATGCCGGAACCGGATTTTCTGATCGCCACCACCTGCCCCTGCTCGGGCGGAATTGCCATCATGGAAAATCTGGCAGACCTGTTTAACAAAGACCTGTTTGTTTTGAACGTGCCCCAGGAAGACTCTGAACAGAACGTTGCGTATCTCGCCGACCAGATAAAAGCTATGGTTGAATTTGTCACCCGTCACACGGGTGAGCCGCTCGATGAGGGTAAACTGCGCCAGGCCGTTGAAAACACGAACCGCGCCCGCAAAATAATGGAAGAGGTATATCAACTTGCCCAAAACGTTCCTTCACCCACTGACGGCCGCCTGCTCACGAATTTCGGGCTTGTCATGCCGTTATTTTGCGGCACTGAGGCTGCCGTTGAAATTGCCCAGGCGTATAAGGACGAATTCACAGCCCGAGTGAATAACGGCATCCCGGGCGTGCCCGATGAAAAGCTGCGTTTGTTATGGATTCAAAACCGTATTCAATTTGACAACCCGCTGGTCGAATTGCTGGAAAAAGAGTACCGGGCCAATATCGTATCGGACGAATTAAATGACATCTTCTGGGATCCCATCGACCCGCAAGACCCTTATCCCGGCATGGCCCGCCGGGCCATTGCCATTCCGCTTAACGGCAGCATACAGCGCCGGATTGGGCACCTCCAGAAATTGGCCCGGGCCTACAACCTGGACGGTGCCATCAACCCCTGCAACTGGGGCTGCCGCCAGGGCACCGGCGCCAGAGGGCTGATCAGCGACGGACTCCGGTATTGAACCTCGAAGTGGATTGTGTGGATAAGCGCAATTTTGCCGAAGGCCAGCTGCGAACCCGCGTCGAAGCCTTCATCGAGATGCTTGGGAGCCGCACCAGACCGGCGCCTTGATGGGTCAAAACGAATTATGCAAAGATGAAAATAAAAAAAAAGAACCCCCAGCCAAAAACAATAATCGGTTGGAAGGAATGGATCGGGTTACCGGATTTGGGTATACCCGCGGTTAAGGCCAAAATCGACACAGGCGCCCGCACTTCAGCCCTGCATATATTCAATCTAGAGGAGTTTGACGCAGACGGCCGACGAATGGTGCGATTCGGTATCCATCCGCTGCAGCGCCGAAAAGATATCGTGCGGTTTTGTGAAGCGCCGGTGTTGGAGACTCGACGGGTAAAAGATTCAGGTGGCCATATTGAGAAACGTTATGTAATTCGGACAACAGCAGTGATGGGGACCGAGAGTTGGCCGATCGACATTACGCTGACGAACAGAGACTTGATGCTGTTCAGGATGCTGCTCGGCCGCACAGCGGTGGAAAATAAATTTCTGATAAATCCGGGCCGCGCCTATTTAACGGGACGATCATTACCAAAAGTATACAAAACTGGAAATATTAAGAAGGCAAAAAAATGAAAATCGGCATACTTTCACGTAAGCCCGAGCTTTACTCTACCCGAAGCCTCATTGAGGCTGGCAGAAAGCGCGACCATGAAATCCAAGTTATTAATCCGTTACGCTGCTACATGAACATTACCTCACATCACCCGGCCATTCATTACAAAGGTGAAAAACTGAAAGGTTTCGATGCCATCATTCCGCGCATCGGTGCCTCAATTACTTTTTACGGCACTTCGGTGGTGCGGCAGTTTGAAATGATGGATGTCTTTTGTCTCAACGAATCGGTCGCCATCAGCCGCTCGCGGGACAAATTGCGGAGTATGCAGCTGCTTGCCCGTAGAGGAATCGGCCTGCCGGTCACCGGCTTTGCCCATTCAACCCAGTTTACGGATGATCTCATCGATCTCGTGGGCGGCTCTCCTTTGGTGGTCAAGATGATCGAGGGTACCCAGGGGGTCGGTGTTGTGCTGGCCGAGACCCAAAAAGCAGCTCAAAGTGTTATTCAAGCATTGCGCAGTCTAAAAGCCAATATCCTGGTGCAGGAATTTATCCAAGAATCCAGCGGTACCGATATTCGCTGCCTGGTCATCGGAAACAAGGTTGTTGCCGCCATGATGCGCAAGGGGCCTCCTGGAGAATTCCGATCCAACCTCCATCGTGGCGGCCAGGCCAAAACTGTGCGCATCACCCCTGAAGAGCGCTCCACAGCGGTCCGGGCGGCCAAAATCATGGGGCTGAGGGTCGCCGGTGTCGACATGCTCAGATCAAATCATGGGCCGGTCGTCATGGAAGTCAACTCCTCACCCGGATTGGAGGGCATCGAGAATACAACTGGTAAAGATGTTGCGGGGATGATTATCGAATATATCGAAAAAAACGCCGGGCCCGGAAAAACCCGCACCAGAGGCAAAGGTTGATGCGCGCACCGTTATCATTAGCCGGCTCAAAAATAAAGCCCGGTCAGCAGGCCACAATCCAGGTGCCGGTGGCCCGTCTGTATACCCACACCGAAATGACAATGCCGGTTCACGTCATTCACGGTTACAAGGACGGCCCGCGATTGTTTGTCAGCGCCGCCATTCACGGGGACGAGATCACCGGCACTGAAATCATCCGGCGCCTGATGAAGCTCAAAAAAATCAAAAAACTGAGAGGATCGCTGATCGCCGTTCCGGTGGTAAATGTTTACGGGTTTTTGCAGCAGTCGCGTTACTCTCCCGATCGCCGCGATCTCAATCGCTTTTTTCCAGGCTCCGAGAAAGGCTCGCTGACATCGCAACTGGCGAACATATTTATGAACGAGATCGTGGCCAACAGCACCCACGGCATCGATTTGCACGCCGGTTCCAATCACCGCACCAACCTGCCGCAGATTCGTGCGGACATAGAGAATCCGGATACACTGCGGCTGGCGGAGGCTTTCCGAGTTCCGGTTATTATAAACGCCAACATCCGCGATGGTTCCCTGCGACAGGCGGTCAGCGAGAAAAACATCCCTTTTCTGCTATACGAGGCCGGAGAGGCACTGCGCTTTGATGAAGTCGCCATTCGGGCCGGAATCCGCGGTATCTTATCGGTCATGGAAGCCATCGGGATGCTCAGGCGAATCCGGGCACGCAAAGCGGTCATCGAGCCGCTGATCGCCGATGCCACCAGTTGGATTCGCGCGCCGGCCTCCGGCATTCTGCACATGAATGTCCCGCTTGGCGCCAAGGTCGGCAAAAACAAAAAAATTGGAGAAATTGCAGATCCCTTCGGCGGCCCTGAAGCAGCGATCGAATCGCCCGTGTCCGGGATGGTCATCGGTCGGCTGAATTTGCCGCTCGTTCACCAGGGCGATGCAGTGATTCACATTGCCCGAATCGATCGGCTCGCCGGCATTGAACCCGTTATAGCGGATTTTAAAGAAGATATTAGTGGAAAAATGTAAAAGGTGTTTCAGGTGTCAGAAAAAGATGACAGAATGCGAATTCTGATAATTCTTAACCTCATCAGGTGTCTCACCCTGACACCCGAAACCTGACACCTGAAACCTTATCTAACTTTAAGGCGTAAGCGGCCAGAACACCGGCAGAATAAACACAATAACGAGCAGAACGACCAGCGTTAATAACCCGGTAGCCCCCCGGACCCATCACCAGAATATTGGCAGGGTGCGAAATGGGTGTCATGAAACTCGCCGACGCCGCCATGGCAACCGCCATCAGCAGGGCATGGGGAGCCAGTCCCATATTTGTTGAGGTGCTTAAAACGATGGGCGCCATGAGCACGACAAGTGCGGCTGTCGGCACAAAGCATGTCGCCAGAAATGTCAGTGTCACCAGGCCGAGCATCACGGCCCGGGGTCCAAACGGGCCGACAAAGGTGACGACCCCCTCTGCAATCAGCCTGGCAGCGCCGGTTTGATCCAACGCCGTGCCCAGCGGCAGCAGCCCGGCTATCAGGAATACCGCCTTCCACTCGATCTGTCGATAGGCTTCATCCATGGAAAGGCAGCCGCAAAGGACCATCAGCGCCGCACCGATTACGGCAGCGATGTAAATCGGCACCCATCCGATAATGACCGGCAGTAAAATAACGCCCATAATGGAGATTGAAATTTTCATCTTCTCGCGCCGCACCTCCTCCTGAGCCGTTCCCGTCAGCACGATAAAATCAGGCTCACTGCCCAGCATTTCCAATTTGTTGCGTTGGCCCAGAAGAAGCAAGGCATCGCCGAAGCGCAAGGCCATATCCCGCAGGTTGGAGCGGTAGGCCTTTCCCTCACGCCATATGGCCAGGACGTTCAAACCGTATTTTTCACGAAAATTCAGCTGGCGCAGCGTCGTTCCAACCATTGTCGCGTGCGGTGAAAGAATGGCTTCCACCAGCCCGACATCGCCCGATACCAGCGCCTTGATGTCCGGGCGGGTCCTGCGTTCGACAATCAGTTTTTCAAGCTCCCTTAAGATATCAAAATCCGACAGGCGACCTTCAACCACCAGGCGGTCATTGGCCTGCAGGATCTCCGATGGTTCCGGCATCAGGATCGGATCGTTGCCCCGCATGATCCCCAGGACCCGGCTGCCGAGGCTTTCTGCCAGCCGGCTTTCCTTCAGGGTTTTTCCGATCATGGCCGAATCCGGCGGCACCGTCATGACCATCAGGCGTTCGTCGAGATGATAAATATCGATAAGCTCGGATCGGGATACGAATCTGAATTGCTCGAAACCGGAAAAATTTTTTAATTCTTCCAGGCGTTCATGATGCCCGGCAATCAGAAGCACATCACCGCGTCCCAACGGTATGTCCGGCAGATTGGTGCGCCTGATGCTTTCATTGCGGCGAATCGCCAGCACATTGGTTTCGAATCGGCCGCGAAAGCCGATCGAATTCAGCGTCTTGCCGATAAAGGGGGAATTTCCCGCAACGATAATTTCGCCAATTTTAATGTCGCCTGAGTAAGGCTCTATGATATCAACTCCACCCGCTTCAACGATTAACTGCTGCCAGCTTTTCAATTCCTTTAAATCTTCAATTCGGCCCTCAACCGTCAACTGATCTCCGGCCTGCAGGGTTTCGGCGGGTCCCGGAGCGGACCGTATTTGATTATTGCGAATAATGCTGATCACGTTCCAGCCTAAGGCCGACCCCAAGCGGCTTTCGGCCAAAGTTTTATTTACGAGCATCGAGCCAGGCGGTATGCGGATATTGAATAACTGCTCCCCGAGGTCGTATTGGCTTTCCCAGTCGACGGATTTGCTGCGGGTCAGTTCTTTGGCAACATCACGCTGGGGTAAAAGCCGGCGCCCCACAAAAACCATAGATGCAACGCCGCAGAGCATAATCACCAGGCCCACGGGCGTAAAATCAAAAAAGGTAAACGACTTTAACCCCGCATCCCGCAGGGCTTCACTGACAAGGATGTTGGGCGGCGTACCGATCTGCGTCGTCAGCCCCCCCAGCAGGGATCCATATGCCAGCGGCATCAGAAGCCTTGAAGGCGGGCTGCCCGTGTGGCGCGCAATATCCATGACCACCGGGAGCAGTAAAGCCGCTACAGCCACATTATTCATGACAGCGGACATCACGCCGGCACTGATCATGATAACGACGATCATTCGTGCTTCACTGTTGCCCGCCAGCCTCAACACATAGTGGCCGATAACATTGGCAACTCCCGTGCGGGTTAATCCGCCGCTCAGAATAAATACCGCCCAGACCGTGACCACGGCCGGATTGCTGAAACCCGCCAGGGCTTCACCCGGTGTTACCAGGCCGGTTAGGGCAACCGCTCCAAGCGACAGCAGGGCGGTGACCTCCATCGGGATCCATTCGGTTATTAAAAATATAACGGCAACGATCAGAATAGACAGCACGAGCATGATTTCCGGTGTCATCATAATTCGCCCTTATACGTTAAAAATTGTTGCTAATTTTAGGTCGTGATAATAGTTAAAAAAAGAGCTTAATCATTATAGCAAGCGAAGCAACTCTTTTATAACAAAAAAGACTTTTGGGTCCGTGTCAGGTCGAAATTTTTTCATTTCATGATTATCTTAAAGATACGGATTTAGCGGTATTCGGATTCCGGCACCCGGCAAGCAAAAGGGGGAAGTATGGATCAGCATAGCCTCGGTAATCTTAAAAAAGAGACGCTTCGCACCGCAGAAGACCTGGCAAAAATGGTTGTTCGCATTGCTCAGGCAGCTCCGGCCGATGCTATCATATGTGCCACTGAAACCGGAGCTTTGGCGATCCAGGTCCATAGCCTATCCCCACAGATTCGCGTCATTGCCGCTACGACTAACGCAGAGACCTATGACACCCTGACTGAAAAAGGCCTGGAAACAGTGCGACTGCCCATTCGCGCAATTGACAGGCACAACCAGGTTCGACATATGCTGTCGGTTACCCTCAGATCACAGCGTATTTCTGTCGGCGATCTGGCTTTATGCGCGTTGGGTCGCAATGTTTACCGCAAAGAGAAAGGCGACTTCGTTGTGCTGGAAGATGTAGAAGCGGACATCGAGTATCTTGCGGTTTCCGACCTTCTGAAACTGACCGACGGTATTCGGCCCAGCGTCCTGGAGGTTGCAATTAACGTTGCCTGCAAAATTGGCCAAATCTCCCGCAGCGGAAGGAACATGGGGACGATTATCATGCTGGGCGATTCGGTTGAAGTTTTAAAAGGTTCCAAACAGCTTATTCCCAATCCTTTCCAGGGCCACGCGGATGCCGATCGCAGACTTACCGATTCCGATACCCAGAATGCGATGGTCGAGCTATCCAAGCTTGATGGCGCCTTTGTTCTGCGCGGTGACGGCTTTATTCAGACTGCCGGCGCTTTTTTGGCCACCTTTGATGTCGAGGTTAAAATCCCACCCGGCTTTGGCGCCCGACACCTGGCTGCCGCCGCCGTCACAAAACGGACTGCCGCCACGGCGGTTGTCGTTTCGGCAACAGACGGCTTTGTCCGGGCCTTTTCCGGCGGGGCCATGGTTCTGCAACTGGATCCGAACGTGCCGTATGATCTTATCGTTGGAGACCGATAATTTTGCTAACTTCGCCGGCGGGAACATCTCGAAATCAGGGACAGCAAAAAAACAGGTGGACCCATGACCACAGACAAATGCAGACCGCGACACGGCAAACCGAGGTCAATCAGCGATAACCTCCAAAAGCTCTTGGATCTCTTCAGCCCAAAGGACAGGATCCTGGTTACCATAGATGCCGACCCGGATTCCATGGCATCGGCCTTGGCGCTGAAACGCATCCTTTGGCGCCGGGTCAATACGGTAACGATTGCGCATTTCAATGAGATCAGGCGATTTGACAATCTCACAATGGCGAGACTGCTGAAGATCCCCCTGATAAAACTCAATAAGATCGACTCACAAAGCTTTTCCAAAATTCTGCTGGTCGACGGTCAACCCCATCATCATGCGCCATTGGCAAAATTTACATACGATGCGGTTATCGACCACCATCCGATGAATATGCCGGTGAAAGCCTCTTTTGTCGACATCCGGCCAGAATACGGGGCAACCGCCACCATCATGACGCAATACCTGCGTGCGGCCAAAATAAGGCCCTCCAAAAGTCTGGCCACCGCACTGGTCTACGCGATTCGAGCAGATACCCGCAATTTTGAGGCCGGCGCCCTGGACGAGGATGTCAAAGCCTTTCTCTTTCTTTTCCCATATGCCAACATGCACTTGCTGAGCAGAATCGAAACCGCCGAAATGGGACTGGCGGAACTGCCGTATTTTCAGCAGGCGCTTGAAAACAGGCGGCTCCGCAAAGGAAAAATTTTCAGTTATCTGGGTCGGGTTCATTCCCAGGATACACTGGTGCTCGTTGCCGATTTTTTTATGAAATGTAATGAAGTAACCTGGGCAGTCGTCTCCGGAATTTACCGCAAAAACCTGGTGGTCGTCATTCGCAATGACGGCCTTCGAAAAAATGCCGGTTCATTGGCAAGCAAAGCCTTCGGTCCTTTTGGAAACGCCGGCGGCCATCGCGCCATGGCCCGGGCCGAGATTCCCCTGGTAAATTTGGCGGGTCATTTAAAAGAATACGGCGAGGCAACGTTAAGACCATTCATCATGCAGCAGTTCGAAAAATCTGCCAGATAATGATTCAGTGGAATTCCGTCCGGTTTTGGATCCCTGCCAAAAACCTGTTTAAAAGATATTAGAAGTGGTTTTGAAACCACTTCTAGCCTTTACCTACAGCCAATTTTTTCGTTTGAAAAAAAGCATCATGCCGCAAAAAATGACAATCAGCAAAATCCACAGAAACGGGTAAGACCACTTCCATTCAAGCTCAGGCATATATTTAAAGTTCATTCCATAAATGCCGGCCACGAAGGTCAGCGGGATGAAAATAGTGGCCATGATGGTCAACACTTTCATGACCTCATTCATTTTATTGCTCACAGTGGACAGGTACAGATCCATCAAACCCGAAAGAATATCCCGCAAAGATTCGATCGTATCGATGACCTGAATCGTATGATCATACACATCACGGATAAAAACCTTATTGGCTTCCTGAACAATAGCAGATTCTGTCTTTTGCCAGG
>WOR8_10006971_pt1 | contig 15036 bp, 14 predicted proteins | sample DeeMarSeWOR38_10_FD_19890 | JGI IMG/M metagenome (IMG submission 19890) | reverse complement strand
ACCTCGGCGGTCCGCGGGTCTGGGTAAAGCGCGACGACTGCACGGGGCTCGCGAGCGGCGGCAACAAGACCCGCAAACTGGAATTCTCGATGGCGGCGGCGCTCGAAGCCGGCGCGGACACCATCGTCACGGTCGGCGCCTACCAGTCGAACCACGTCCGCCAGACCGCGGCAGCTGCCTGCAAGCTGGGGCTCAGGTGCGAGGTGCTGCTCGAGCACCGGGTCGACAAACCGACCGACGATTACCTGCAGTCGGGCAACGTGCTGCTCGATCAGCTGTTCGGCGCGAACATCCGCGAGTACCCGGCGGGCACCGATTTCGATGCGGCGATGGCCGGGGTTGCTGCCGAGGTGAAGGAGTCCGGGGGCAACGCCTACCTCGGCTACGTCAATTGCGCACTGGAACTGGTTAACCAGGCCAATGAAAGAGGGCTGGTCATCGACCATCTCGTCACGGCGACCGGCAGCGCGGGAACGCAGGGCGGCCTGGTCGTGGGCCTGAAAGCCATGAACAGCGGCATTCCCCTGCTCGGTATCGGCGTCAGTGCGGCGAAGGACGCGCAGGAGAAAAAAGTGTTCGATCTCGCTTGCGAGACAGCCGAGTACATCGGCGCCCCGGGCGTGGTCGCACGCGAAGACGTCGTCGCGAACTGCGATTACGTCGGCGCGGGCTATGGCATCCCGACGGAAGCGATGAACGACGCCGTGCTGCTGCTGGCGCGCCTCGAGGGGCTGCTGTTCGACCCCGTCTACAGCGGCAAGGCGCTCGCGGGCCTTATCGACCTCGTAAGGACAGGGTATTTCGAGAAGGCCAAGAACATCGTGTTCCTGCACACGGGCGGATCGGCGGCGTTGTTCGCTTACAAGACGCAGCTCAGGATGGACTGATCGCTTTGTCGGAACTGATAGACGACATTATCGGCATCGTAGGCGCGTCGGGCGTGCTGACGGGCACGGATGTGGCCGCGCGGCCCGCGTCCTGGCTGCGCCCGGAGCCGAGCAGGGCGAAAGCGATCGTGCGCCCGGTGAGCACGGACGAGGTGTCGGCGGTGATGAAGCTGTGCCACACGGCAGGGCAGGTGGTGATTCCTGTCGGCGGCAACACCGGTCTTGTCGAAGGTGCGACCGCCGGCGAAGACGACATACTGCTTTCTCTCGAACGCATGAACGCAGTCGAGTCACTCGACGAGACCGGCTGCACGATGACCGTGCAGGCGGGCGTGCCGCTGCACACCGTGCAGGAGCGGGCGGCGGATGCGGACCTCATGTTCCCGGTCGACTTCGGCGCGCGCGGCAGCGCGCAGATCGGCGGTGCGATTTCGACGAACGCCGGCGGCAACGCGGTGATTCGCTACGGCATGATGCGCGAGCAAGTGCTCGGGCTGGAGGCGGTGCTTGCCGATGGCACCATCGTGTCTTCGATGAATCGATTATTGAAGAACAATGCCGGCTATGACCTGAAGCAGCTCTTCATCGGCACCGAGGGTACGCTCGGGATCATTACTCGCGCCGTGCTGCGACTGCGGCCTGCACTGCGCAGCCGCAACACCGCGTTCGTCGCGGTCGACGAGTATTCGAATGTGCCAAAGCTGCTGAAGAGCCTCGGCAGCTCGCTCGGCGGCAACCTGACCGCGTTCGAGGTGCTGTGGGAAGACTTCTACAACACGGTGGTCGTCGAGCGCGACCGGCATGCGCCGCCGGTGGAAGCAGGGCACCCCTGGTACGTGCTCATCGAGGCGCGCGGCGGCAAGCAGGAACAGGACGCGGAGCGATTCCAGGCGGCGCTCGAGGAAGCGCTCGATGAAAGCCTGATCGTCGATGCGGCATTCGCGAGCGGCTCCAAGCAGCGCGAGGCGATGTGGGCGATCCGCGACGACATCGACGGCCTCGCCGAGATCCTCAACCCGGTGATGGCGTTCGACGTGAGCCTTCCCATCGTGCATACCGCGGACTATGTCGCGGCTGTGAAAAAACGGTTGAACGAGCGCTGGCCGGACACGTTCCGCGGCACCTCATTCGGCCACCTGGGCGACAACAACCTGCACTTCCTGCTGACCGTGGGCAGCGCGGACCATGACGAACAGCGCGAGGTCATGGAGATCATCTACGACGAGCTCAAGCCCTACCGCGGTTCGATCTCCGCGGAACACGGCGTCGGTCTCGAGAAGCGCGCGTTCCTCCGCATCACGCGCAACGACACCGAAGTCGCATTGATGCGCGCTCTGAAAAAAGCGTTGGATCCCAACGGCTTACTGAACCCCGGCCGGATTTTCTGACCCCCGGATCACGAAAATGTCCGGCGTTGGGGTAGACAACGCAATCCGGGATCGTTATATTCTTGACCGATCAGTTATAAATACATCCGGATTATGGCCCAGCCAGGACAAAAACGATCGGTCGGACGACCGCGAGAATTCGACGAGGAGCGCGCCCTCGAGGCCGCCATGGACGAGTTCTGGAAGAAGGGCTACGAGTCGACCTCGCTCAACGACCTGTGCTGCTGCACCGGGCTGCACAAGGGCAGCCTTTACCAGGCCTTTGGCGACAAGCACAAGCTGTTCATGCGATCCCTCAATCACTACGCCGACCGCGAGTTCAAGGACGTGGCCGCGGTCGCGTTCGAGCAGGATTCGCCGCTCGACAGCATCCGCGCCCTGGTGCGCACCGTCTGCGACCACGCGGCGGAGGGCAGGGGCTGCCTCATGATCAACAGCATGGTCGAGCTGGCGCCGCACGATCCCGAGGTCAAGGCAATGCTGATGAACGAAGGGCAGCGGCGCATTGCGGTGATGACGGAGCTCCTGACGAAAGCCCAGGAGGCTGGCGAGATCCGTCCCGAACTTGACCCGGCAAGGCTTGCGCAACAGCTGATGGTCGGCCTCGCCGGGGCTGCGGCGCTTGTGAAAGGGCTGATAACCACCGAGGAAGTCATGAACCTGCTGGAGTCCATGATCGACCTGTGGACATGACGTTTTTTTGGCTAATTAATGACCGATTGGTAATAAATTAATAACACTGGAGAGAGAACATGGGCACCTATTTCAAGGCAATCGACCGCTTCGCCGCTGCGCTGACACGCACCGTGATCGCACGCCGCTGGTGGGTCATCGCGGGCGCGGTTGTGCTGGCGGCGGCTATCGGGTCCGGCGCGAGTCGGCTCGAGTTTTCAACCAACTACCGCGTGTTCTTCTCGGAGGCGAACCCCGAGCTGCAGGCGTTTGAGAACCTGCAGGACACCTACACGAAAAACGACAACTTCTTCTTCGTGATCGAACCGCGCTCAGGTGAAGCGTTCGACGCGGAGACGCTGGCTGCTGTGGAGGAACTCACCGAGGCGGCCTGGCAGATTCCCTACGCCATTCGCGTCGATTCAGTCAGCAACTTCCAGCACACCTACGCGATCGAGGACGACCTGATCGTCGAGGACCTGGTGAGCGGAGCGGCGGACAGGAGCAGCGACGACCTCGGCGATCGCCGCGACGTGGCGCTCGCGGAACCGCTGCTGCGGGACCAGATCGTGACGGCCGACGCCGGCGTCACAGCGGTGAACGTCGTGCTGCAGTACCCGGAGAAAGGCCTGATGGAAGTGCCCGAGGCCGTCGCCTTCGCGAGAGACCTCAAGGCACAGATCGAGGCCGAGTTTCCCGACGTGCAGATCCACCTGACGGGCGTGTCGATGCTCAACAACGCGTTTGCCGAGACCGGCATGACGGACGCGGGCACGCTTATGCCGCTGATGTTCGTGGTTATCTTCGGGCTGACCTGGCTGATCATCCGTTCTTTCACCGCGACGGCGTCGACGCTTGTCGTCATCATGCTCTCGACGATAGTGGGCATGGGCGCTGCCGGCTTTGCCGGCGTGAAGCTGACGCCGATCGCGATGTCTGCGCCGATCGTCATCCTGACGCTGGCAGTTGCGGACTCGATCCACATATTGCTGTCGCTGCGCAGCCTGATGCGCGAGGGGCTCGACAAGACCGAGGCGCTGGTCGAGGCCGTGCGCATCAACTTCCTGCCGGTGTCGATCACGTCGCTGACGACGGTCGTCGGCTTCCTGTCGCTGAATTTCTCGGACTCGCCGCCGTACTGGCATCTCGGCAACATCACCGCCGTCGGCATCGCGGCCGCGTGGCTGTACTCGGTTACGTTGCTGCCGGCATTGATCAGCGTGCTGCCTTACCGCAGCAGGCAGTCCGCGGGCAGCGACTGGTCGCAGCGCGCCATGGACCGCCTGGCGGAAGCCGTTATCGGGCGTCGGCCTGGCCTCGCTGGCGCTGGTCGCGTTCATACCGACGATCGACTTCAACGACCAGTGGGTCGAGTATTTCGACGAGCGCATCGAGTTTCGTACCGACTCGGACGAGGCACAGGAATTCTTCGGCCTTTATCCCATCGAGTACTCGGTGCCCGCGGCGGGCCCGGGCGGCGTCAGTGAGCCGGAGTTCCTCACTAACCTGGAAAACTTCGCAGACTTCCTGCGTGCACACCCGAGCGTCACCCACGTGTACTCGCTGTCCGACATCATGAAGCGCCTGAACCGCAACATGCACGGAGACGATGAGGCGTACTACCGGATACCGGCGGACCGCGAACTGTCGGCGCAGTACCTGCTGCTCTACGAGCTGTCACTGCCCTACGGACTGGACCTGAACGACCGCATCAACGTCGACAAGTCGGCAACGCGTGTCACGGCCACCGTGAGCCGCGCGACGACCGCGGAAACCAAGCAGTTCTTCGCCGACGTCGAGCGGTGGATGAATGACAACTGGCCGGCCTACATGCGTACCGAGCCGACCAGCGCCGCCGTGATGTTTACCTACATCAGCGAACGCAACATGCAGAACATGGTTGCGGGTACGATCCTCGCCATCGTCGCGATCGCGATCATCATGATGTTCGCGCTGCGCAGCGTCCGGCTCGGTCTGCTGAGCCTGGTACCGAACGGTCTGCCGATACTGACGACCTTCGGCGCCTGGGCGCTGCTGGTCGGCGAGGTCGGCTTCTCGGTGGCGACCGTGGCATCGATATCGCTGGGCATCATCGTCGACGACACGGTGCACCTGCTGTCGAAATACGTGCGTGCCCGTGACGAGCGCGGCCTGAGCGTCGAAGACTCGATCCGCTATGCGTTCCACAACGTCGGCACCGCGATCGTCGTCAACACGATCATCCTGACGGCGGGCTTCCTGGTCATGACGACGTCGGCGTTCAAGATGAACGTCGATCTCGGGCTCATGACCGTGCTTGCGATCGTGTTCGCGCTGATCCTCGACTTCCTGTTCCTGCCGGCACTTCTGCTGCTCGGCAAGCGTGACCGCGAGGCACGGGTGGCCGGGCAGCTCGAGCTGCAGGCGCAAACAACCTGAACGAATTCATTCAAGTATTGAAGAGGAAAGATAATGAAACTCAAGACAACGATAGGCATGATCCTGGTCGCCGCGTTCGCGCTGGCGTTTGCTGCCCGCGCGAATGCGGTGTCGCCGGAAGAAAAGGGCTTCGAAATCGCTGCCCGTTCGGATCGCTCGGACCTCGGCTTCGGCGACAGCGAGGTGGAGCTGCAGATGATCCTGCGCAACGCCGCCGGCCAGCAGTCGACGCGATCGCTCAAGATCGCCACGCTCGAGAAGCCGGACGAGTCCGTCGGCGACAAGAGCCTGGTGCTGTTCGACACGCCGCGCGATATCGAGGGCACGGCGCTGCTGTCGCACGCGAAGATTCTCGACCCGGACGACCAGTGGCTCTACCTGCCCGCGCTGAAGCGCGTCAAGCGCATCTCCTCGAGCAACAAGTCCGGCCCGTTCGTGGGTAGCGAGTTCGCGTTCGAGGACTTCACGGCGATCGAGCTGAACAAGTTCGACTATCGCTACGTTGGTGAAGAGCCTTGCGGCGACCTGGTGTGCGATGTCGTCGAACGGACCCCGCGCTACCAGAACTCGGGCTACACGAAACAGGTGTCCTGGGTGGACCAGGGGGACTTCCAGATCCGCAAGGTCGAATTCTACGATCGCCGTGGCGACCTGCTGAAAGTGCTGGAGCTGAAAGACTACCGCAATTACGACGGTGTCTGGCGCGCGCACGTGCTCAGCATGACCAACGTGCAGACCAACAAGCAGACGGACCTGGTCTACGGTGACTACCGCTTTGGCGTGGGCCTGTCGGAGAACGACTTCGTCAAGGGCCGGCTCAGCCGGCTGCGGTAAATCGCCATGCGGATTCGAACGGTACATATCACCGCGCTGGCGCTGCTGGTGGCCGCGTCAGTCGCAGCTGCCGACGAGGCGTCCTGGGATCATTCGGGTAACGTCGAGCTGCAGTCGCGGCTCTTCGCCCGGGACGCGCAATGGCCGGGGCAGGGAGCGCACGCGGCACAGGTGTCGCTCACGGCGACCAACGAGCTGCGCTGGCGCAACGCCGACGGGGACCAGCGCGCATCGTTCATCCCTTACCTGCGCTGGGACTCGGTGGACGAGGAGCGCAACCTGGTCGATTTGCAGGAAGCCTACTGGGCACACGAGGGCGATACCGTCGAACTGCTGGCGGGCGTCAATACCGTGTTCTGGGGCGTGACCGAGTCTGTGCACCTTGTGGACATCATCAACCAGACCGATGCTGCCGGCGACATCGATGGCGAGGACAAGCTCGGCCAGCCGATGATCAACCTCGCCTGGCAGAGAGACTGGGGGCTCCTTAGCGCCTACGTCATGCCGTATTTCCGGGAGCGCAACTACCCGGGCGTCGAGGGGCGCCTGCGCACGCCACTGCCCGTCGACGGCGACCGCGCGGTCTACGAATCGTCGCGCGAAGAGAATCACGTCGACCTGGCACTGCGTTACAGCCACTACCTCGGTGACGTGGACATCGGGCTCAGTGTTTTCAGCGGCACCAGCCGCGAACCGCGGCTCATCCCGGCGGACGAAGCGCCCGTGCTGTTGCCGCACTACGACCAGATCGACCAGCTTGGCGTCGACTTGCAGTACACACGTGACGCCTGGCTATGGAAGCTGGAGGCGATCGCACGGAATGGTTATTCCGAGACGTTTGCGGCCGCGGTGGGCGGCTTCGAGTACACGTTCTACCAGGTCGCGCAGTCCGCGGCCGACGTGGGCCTGTTGCTCGAGTACCAGTACGACGGGCGCAACGAGCTCGAGCCGTTCACGACCGCCGACAAGGACATTTTTGTCGGCACGCGCCTGGCGCTGAACGATACGCAGGACACGTCGTTGCTCGCGGGCATTGCCTATGACACCGAATCGGGCGAGACCTTTTTTAACATCGAGGCAGAGCGGCGCATCGGCGACAGCGTGGCGTTCGAGCTTCGTGCACGGGTGTTCTCGGGCGCCGGGCCGCAGGATCTCACCTTCGCCGTGGTGCGTGATGATTACGTGCAGATCCAGCTCGCGAAGTATTTCTAGCGCGCGTACCATTCGCGCATGCAGCCGATACTCGACGTCAGGAACCTCAACAAGACCTATGCTGGGGGCTTCGAGGCGCTGAAAGACGTCAGCCTCGAGATCGAGCGTGGCGAGATCTTCGGCTTGCTCGGCCCGAACGGCGCCGGCAAAACGACGCTGATCAGCATCGTCTGTGGCATCGTCAATCCGACCGCGGGCACGGTGCTCGTCGATGGTCACGACATCGTCCGGGACTTCCGGGAGACGCGCTCGATGATCGGGCTGGTGCCGCAGGAGCTACCGGTCGAGACCTTCGAGAGCGTCTGGAATACGCTGAGTTTCAGCCGCGGCCTGTTCGGCAAACCGCCGAACCCGGCGCACATCGAGAAGGTGCTGCGTTCCCTATCGCTTTGGGACAGGAAGGACAGCCCGATCATGGGGCTCTCAGGCGGCATGAAACGGCGCGTGCTGATCGCCAAGGCGCTCGCGCACGAACCGGAGCTCCTGTTCCTGGACGAGCCGACCGCCGGCGTCGACGTCGAGTTGCGGCAGGCCATGTGGAACGTGGTCCGCGAGCTCCGCGAGTCGGGCGTCACCGTAATACTGACGACGCACTACATCGAGGAGGCCGAGCAGATGGCGGACCGCGTCGGCGTCATCAATCATGGCGAGATCATCCTCGTCAAGGAGACGGCGAGCCTGATGCGGGAACTCGGCAAGAAGCAGCTGTTCCTGATGCTCAACGAGCCGCTCGAGCAGGTGCCGGCGGGGCTGTCGGAGTTCGGGCTGGAGCTCGGGGACGGCGGCAACGAGCTCGTCTACACTTACGATTCGCAGCGTGAACGCACCGGCATCACCACCTTGCTCGGCGAGCTCGAGAAGCAGGGCATTTCCTTCCACGACCTCAATACTTCGCAGAGCTCGCTGGAGGAGATCTTCGTGGACCTGGTGAAGAGGACGCGATGAATTTCCAGGCCGTCAAATCGATTTACCGGTTCGAGATGGCACGCATGCGCCGGACCGTCGTGCAGAGCATCATTGCGCCCGTGTTGTCGACCTCGCTGTATTTCGTGATCTTCGGCGCGGCAATCGGCTCGCGGATAACGGAGATCGATGGCGTGAGCTACGGTTCGTTCATCGTGCCGGGCCTGATCATGCTGGCGATACTCACCGAGAGCATCTCCAACTCCTCCTTCGCCATCTACTTCCCGAAGTTCACGGGCACGATATTCGAGGTCCTGTCGGCCCCGGTGTCGTTCGTCGAGATACTGCTCGGCTACGTTGGCGCGGCCGCGACGAAGTCCGTCATCATCGGCGCGATCATCCTGGCCACGGCGAGTTTTTTCGTTGATATCCATATCGCGCACCCGGTCGTGATGGCGCTGTTCCTCGTGCTGACCTCGATCGCCTTCTGCCTGTTCGGCTTCATTCTCGGTATCTGGGCCGACGGCTGGGAGAAGCTCACGATCGTGCCGATACTCGTGATCATGCCGCTCACCTTCCTCGGCGGCACGTTCTACTCGATCAGCATGCTGCCGCCCGTGTGGCAGACGATCAGCCTGTTCAACCCCGTGGTGTATCTCATCAGCGGCTTCCGCTGGAGTTTTTACGAGAATGCGGATGTGCACGTGGGCCTCAGCCTCGGCATGACGATTTCTTTCCTTGTCGCGTGCCTGCTGGTCATCCGCTGGATCTTCAAATCGGGGTACAAGCTGCGGAGCTGAGATTGCGGCTGTAGGAGCGCTTCTCGAAGCGCGATCAGAGGCTAGCGCTTTGCAGGCTCCAGGATCTCACGCAGGTCATCGCGGCTGCTGCAGGTGCAGCGTACGGTCTTGCCCATCTTCTCTACACAGAAGAGGGTTTCGTGACTGGCACAATTCAGCGCACGCTGATCCTCGCCGGGATCGCGGATCGCGGAGGGGTTGTCCGCGCAGGCGGCAATCAGCACGGAGATGCACAGCAGCGCTCGCAGGAGCGGTTCTCGAACCGCAATCGCGGGCCCAGGCCCGCTCCTACAGCCTTTCCTTCGTATATTCGTCGATGACATCTTCGATCGCGGCGGCGCACACGTGGCAGAAATGATCCGTGCGCGTGAACATCAGGCAATCCTGCTCGGACCGGTAGAAGCCTTTGGCCTCGTAGTTCGCGCCTTCGAACGCGCCGATCGCATTCTTGTATTGGGACTTCTCGAACAGTTCGTCAGTGAATTTCTGCGTGTAGCGGAACAGCGCATTCATCTCGTCTTCGGGCACATTCGCGGCGCGCATCTCCGCGCGTCTTTTCTGGTAGGCGAGCGAATGTTCCTCGAACTCGGCTTTGGGCCATGGTGTCGGCAGCGGTGTGTTCGGCGTGACGAGGTGCTTCCACTTGAGCGCGTCCGGGTCGAGCAGGGCGGTTACGTTGGGTTCGTAGGGTTCGACGATACTTGCGGGCGACTCGTAGGCCACGGCGCTCGTGTAGTACTCGTCGGCGAGGCCCGCGAAGTGGTGGCCGAACTCGTGGACGAACAGGTAAGGCGCCCATTCGCTATTGGCCGCCGCGGTGCTGAACAGCCCGTATATGCCGCCGCCGCCGTAGGTCTCGGTATTCGTCAGTATCTCGATGAAATCGTAGGGCGTCGAGGATGCGATACGGCGCATGTTCCTGTTCTCGAAGGTCAGCACGTACCGTTCGGAACGGAACGCATCGTAAGTCGAGCCAACGGGCGTGTCGCGATAGGTCTTCGTCGACGGCCGCGATACGCCGGACTGCGCCGTCGCCGGCGCGAGCGCCCACACGTTGAAATCACTCTTGCGCTCCCTGAACGGCGAAGTTGCGAACAGTATGTCGGCGAGTTCCCTGGCTTTCGCGACGAACTCGTCCTGTTCGTCCTCGGTGTAGCCGTCGCCGAGGATCAGCAGGTCGACTTTCGTCGCCGGGTCGCCGCTGTCGAGAATCGCGACCACCCTGTCCGCATAGGCTGCCGTTTCCCGGTGCACCATGTAGTCGTTCGGGTCGATCGGGATGCGCCAGATCTCCTCGAAGTCGTTCTGCGCATTGCGCTTCTTGAGTACGAGCTCGAACTCGTCGGCCTGTGCAGGGAACCGCACCGATTCGTGGTAAGTGCGATTCATGTTACGAGCCTCGCGCGTCGTCTCCCATTCGCCGTAGATACTGCTGAAACTCCGCGACCAGGCAACCGCGCCCGTCCCCGGGGCGACGATCTCGAACAGGTATTTGCCACGCAGTGTCTTGTCGATCGGGTGCTGCATGTTGCCGGTCCACGGCAGCGGTTCGAGCACGACCCGGTCGAGGCTGAACATCTCTGTCTCGCTGTTCCCGGAGTGATAGAAGTCGACCCGCATGGTGGCGGGCGCTTCCGCGATCGCGTTGGCGGACAGGGATAACAAGGCCAAAGATAGAAATACGATTCGTTCGATGCTCATTCCGGATCCTCGCGGGGATAGCTGCTTCCTTTATAGCAAATACCGTTCACGTATACTGACCCCGTGCACCGCTACGTCACAATGCTCGCGCTCATTATTGCGGGCGAGATCGTGTTCGGCCTGCCGTTTCACACGGCTCGGTTCTTTCGGCCGACATTGCTCGAGGTATTCGGCTTCACGAATACGCAGCTCGGCGACCTGTTCGCCATCTACGGCGTGACGGCGATGATCTCGTATTTCCCGGGCGGCGCGCTGGCGGACCGTTTTCCGGCGCGGTCCCTGCTGACGGCCTCGCTGTTGGCCACGGGCACCGGTGGACTCTTCATGGCGGCGATTCCCCCGGCGATGCCGATGGGCCTGCTGTACGGTTTCTGGGGCATTACGACCATCTTCCTTTTCTGGGGGGCGCTCATTCGAGCCACGCGCGAATGGGGCGGCGAGTCGACCCAGGGTCTCGCGTTCGGTGTGCTCGAGGGCGGCCGGGGCCTCGTCGCGGCGCTGATGGCCAGTCTTGCGCTTGCGGTCTTTGCGTCGATCATGCCGGAGAACGTCAATCTTGCGAGTGACGAAGTAAGGCGCAACGGCATGCGCAGCATCATCCTCGTCTACACGGCGGCGGCATTCAGCGCGGCCGTGCTCACGTGGTTCACGGTGCCCGTGCCGGCCGCGCAGGTCGCAATGAACCGGCACCCGCTGCGTGGCATGGCGATCGTACTGAAGAGGCCGGTGATCTGGGCGCACGCCGCCGTCATCGTATGCGCGTACTGCGGCTACAAGGGGCTCGACAACTATTCGCTGTACGCGGTGCAGGTGCTGGGCATGGACGAGGTCAGGGGTGCCGAGCTGTCGACCTGGGGCAGCTGGATCCGCCCGGTCGCCGCGGTCGCGGCGGGCCTCGTTGCCGACCGCTTCAACGCCGCGCGCTCGATCGGCGTTGCATTTGCCGTGCTGGCGGTGTCATGGACGGTGCTCGGTGTTTCGTCGGTCGACGTAACCACCCTGCATATCGTCTACCTGAACCTGTTCGTGACGTTCTTCGCCGTCTTCGCACTGCGCGGCATCTACTTCGCGCTGCTCGAGGAAAACCAGACCCCGGCGTACCTGACCGGCGCCGCCGTCGGGCTGGTATCACTCGTCGGCTACACGCCGGAAATCTTCTTTGCGCCGATAACGGGCCGGATTCTCGACGCAAACCCGGGCATCGTCGGTTTCCGGCATTACTTCCTGTTTCTCGCCGGCATCGCGGCGCTCGGTTTTTTCGTTGTCCTGGCTTTGCTGGGCTTGCGCCGTTCGGGCCAGCCCTGGCCGGCGCGGGACCCCGAGTAATTCGGGCTCGCTTGTCTCGCCCGCACCCGGGAACGATAATCGGGCGCTACATTCTCAAGGGGGATTTGCCATGAAACAGTGGTCCTTGCTGTTTGCTTCCGTACTTGTTCTTGCCCTGCAGCCCACCGTGGCCGACAGCGACAAACTGGCGGCCGTGCTTGCCGCTCAGCCTGACGAAGTGAAGGCGCGCTACGAGTATCGCCATCCGCAGGAAACCATCGAGTTCTTCGGTATCGAGCCGGGCATGACCGTGGTCGAAGGCCTGCCGGGCCGCGGCTGGTACACCAAGCTACTGCTTCCGTATCTCGGCGGGGACGGTCACCTGGTCGGTGCCAACTACCCGCTGGATCTCTGGCCTAACTTCCCGTTCGCCACCGATGAGTTCATGGCCGAGATGTCGCAGTGGCTGGAGACATGGCCAGCCGACGCGGAGGAGTGGCGCGGCAATGATGGCGCCAGCGTTGACGCGTTCTGGTTCGGTTCCATGCCCGAAGAAATGCAGGGGACGGCCGATGTCGTGTTCTTCGTTCGCATGTTGCACAACGTCTGGCGTTTCCAGTCGGAGGGCAAGGGCGATTATCTCGACATGGCGCTCAAGGATGCCTACGACGTCCTGAAGCCGGGCGGCGTGCTCGGCGTGGTCCAGCATCACGCGCGTGACGACAAGTCGGACGAGTGGGCAAACGGCTCACACGGCTATATGAAAAAGCAGTTCGTCATCGACAGGGTCATCGCAGCCGGGTTCGAACTCGTGGCCGAGAGCGATATCAACGCCAACGACAAGGATCAGCCGTCGGACGACGACGTCGTCTGGCGCCTGCCGCCGACTTACGCCACGAGCCGGGACGACCCCGAGCTCAAGGCGAAACTGGAAGCGGTCGGCGAGTCGAACCGCATGACGCTGAAATTCAGGAAGCCCGAGTAAGCGCTACGCCAGCCGGCGCTCGTATTCCTCCTCGAGCGGCGTGTGCGTTTTCCAGAAGGCGCGCGGTTCGCGGCCGCTGAGCACGTCCCCGAGGATATCGAGGTGGGCGTGCCAGCCGCCGCACACACTGATGATCTCTTCGTGCGAGGCGAGTTTGCGGTGCGTCAGCACCAGGCGTACCTGTTCGCCAACCGCTTCGAGTTCGTAGCAGACTTCCGAGTGCTCGTCCTCGAAGTCCCAGGTGTGTGCCAGCAGGCGAGGCGGCTCGCACTGCGTTACCGTGCCGCCGAACGACACCCTCTCGGGCAGGTCCTTGTATTTTTCGGGCCGCTCGATGTCCGGCTGCGGCGACAGCGACGCGTTGTGGAAATGCATCTCGACCTTGCCGCCGACCCGGAGCTCCGTTTCTCCGCCGCAGAGCCAGCTGGCGCGTTTGTCGCCGTCCGTCAGGTACTCCCACACGCGCTCGATAGGTCCCGGCAGCAGGCGCTCGAAGCGCACGGTGGATTTGTCGATGCGTTCGCCGTAATGACTCATGGCGTCGCCACCTCGAGTGCGCGCTCGAGGTCGTCGAGGCGCGGTCCCCAGAAGCGCTTCACCTGGTCCAGCCACCGATCCAGCTCGCCGAGCCCTTCCGGGTTCAGCCGGTAGATGCGCCGCTGCGCGTCCTTGCGCACCGCGACGAGGCCTGCCTCGCGCAGCACCTTGAGGTGCTGTGACACCGCGGGGCGGCTCATCTCGAACTGATCGGCGAGGTCGCCGAAGGGCGATTCGCCGTCCGCCAGGGATTCGACGATGCGGCGGCGGGTCGGGTCGGCCAGTGCCAGGAAAGCGTCCATGGCACTATGATAAGTAATTACTTAATTAAGTCAATACTTACTTTATGTGGCGGACGACCGACTCAGGCCATATCGAACAGCAACAGCTCCGCGTTGCTCGTCGCCGTCACCCCCACCGACGGCTGGTCGACGATGGCTACCGCATCACCCGCTTCGAGCGTTTGCCCGTCGATTTCGACCGCGCCCCTGACAACCTGCGCGAATCCCCGGCGGCGGCCGTCGAAGCGGTACTCGATCGACTGGCCCGCGTCGAGCACGGTCGACCAGAGCTCGATGTCCTGGTGGATCGTGAGGGAGCCGTCGCGGCCGTCGCGGGAGCCGACCAGGCGCCAGCGATTGTGTTTCTCGGCGGCGGGGAACAGCTTCTGCTCGTAGCCGGGCTCGAGCCCGTTTTGCTCCGGCAGGATCCAGATCTGCAGGAGGTGGGCCCGGTCCGTATCCGAGGCGTTGAACTCGCTGTGCAGCACGCCGGTGCCCGCGGTCATGCGCTGCAGTTCACCGGGCCGGATCACGGAGCCGTTACCCATGCTGTCCTTGTGCTCGAGCGCGCCGTCCACCATGTAGGTAACGATCTCCATGTCCCGGTGCGGGTGGGTGCCGAAACCCTTGCCGGGTTCGATCCAGTCTTCGTTGATCACGCGCAACTTGCCGAACCCCATCATCGAGGGATTGTGGTAGTCCGCGAACGAAAACGTGTGCTTGCTCTGCAGCCAGCCGTGATCGGCTGCGCCGCGTGAGTCCGAGCGTATTACATCGATCATCTTAATCTCCCGGCAAGGTTTTGGAATTTGTGCGTCAGGCGTTACGCAGCCGTGCCACGATCGGCGCCTGCAGGGCAAACCTGCCCGGACCGAGCAGCGCCTGCACAACCGCCGCAACTGCGAGAAACGCCGGGTATTCCCAGCCGCCATTGGCGTTGCTGAACACCCAGCCGGAGCCGAAGTGCACGTACACGGCGCCGAGCAGCACGGGCAGCAGCGCGATAGAGACTGCGGGCACCGCGATGCCGGCGAGCAACAGCAGGCCGCCGCCGATTTCCGCGAAGGTCACGATGTAGGCGAGCCAGCCCGGAAACCCGATCTGCTCGAAAAAGCCCACCGTGCCCGGCAGCGTGAATACCATGATCTTGAG
>WOR8_10009898_pt1 | contig 15040 bp, 20 predicted proteins | sample DeeMarSeWOR38_10_FD_19890 | JGI IMG/M metagenome (IMG submission 19890) | reverse complement strand
CGGTGCTATCGTGGCAGCAAGAAGCAGCGCTCGTTTAACATCACTACTATCCGCAGGGCTATTCATAACCAGCCAGTTTAACTTATTTGCCCAGCACTTCGCTAGCACTAGTCGGTATTATTTAAACAATTGTTTTCAGCACCCTCTGCATTACATACTCACTCAGTAGGAAAATACTGATTAGTGGTTGCCTTAGCGAAAATATAGCTGTAAACTTTTTAAATCCCACTAGTTTTGTTTCGGGAAATTCAGGAGATAGAAAAGTGTTTTCAACAAAGACCGGTGCGACCAAGCTGCTGATCGGGGTAGTCGTCGGTTTAATAATATTTAAGGTGGTCGTTAGCTTGTTGACTGGCAGTATCAGCATATTGGCTCAAGCAGCCGATAGTCTATTAGATTTGTTTGCCGGGCTCATCACTTTCTTTGCTATTCGCATTGCGGCTAAACCGGCTGATGCAGAACATCCATATGGTCATGGCATTCTCATCTTTATCACCGGCGGACTGATAATATATTCGGCGATAGACCGGATAATAAAAGGTTCTAGTATTGCACTGGCCGAGGCCGGAATAGCTGTGATGGCGGTTTCCATAGTGGTCAGCATTTTCCTTTCTCGGCATCTAATGAATGTATCCCGGCGCACTGGCTCAGTAGCCTTAGAAGCTAACGCCCGTAATATTGCCGCCGATGTATATTCCGCCTCAGCCGTATTGGTGGGATTGGCAATAGTCAGATTCACCGGGATTAATATTATTGATCCTATACTCGCTTCGGAGTTGCTATTTACATACTGAAAATAGCTATTGATACTATCCGTAAGCCGGTATCCGGACTGCTTGATGAAACGCTACCTTCTTCACAACAGGCAGTTATCGAAGAATGTTTGAGGAAACATAGCCGCGAGGTATCCGGCTTCCATGCACTAAGGACACGCCGGGCTGGAACCGGATTGAATTAGAAATACGAAGCACGCTTCATGAAGCCAGTGTAACTATTCATGCTGAGCCGTGTGACAATGAATGCGAACAGTGTGCTGCAATCTGCTCGAAACGGCGGACGACCAACTAGTTACCTCCAAACCCTTGCTTTCAGGGCCCTGAGCACCCCAATTGATGGAGCAACCAGCCACCACCATAAACTAGGGCGAAGCCAACCACCAGACAAATCAAGACTATTATTGGACCCCTGAGCAAGAATTTCTTAATCAAAAAAACCGCCTGACTTTAGCTTGACTGCTCGTGGGCTTTCTTGGTCTTGGCTCTCTTAGTTAAAGCGTCCTTATATACTCTTGCCAGGCTTTTGCCGTGCTGGAGCATCTTGGATTTTTTCTTTGCCCGCCGTCTTTCTCTTCGTGCTTGTTTAGTTTCCCCGGCGAGCTGATTCTGCTCCGAAATCTGCTCGTCTACCACTTAATTTCGTATGACCCGAGGATAAAATCGAGGTCACTTTGAAAAGCGGAGAGCTTTTCCTGGGGGCAAAGGGTTTCATCTACGTCAAGGAGCATTTTTGTTTCGCCCATTGGTGAGCCCAGAACATGGGCTCTGCCGCATTCCTTCTGGTCTTTCTCTTGCTCTGCCTCTGTTTTTAACGCAAGCGTAGAGCGAGATTGAGTATCACCACTGGGAAGGCCATATGTTTGCGATTCGGTCTCAATAGCCATAACCCCTTGTTTCTGTAGTAGAATTTGTATCTCGTCGCAGAGCATCCCCGGATTCAAACCCCTATAAGTCTTTTTAATCTGGATTGTCATTTTATTCTCCTGGGGAATATTATAGCACGTTCTTGTCTTCGTTTCGCTGCTCATATGGTATAATTGGGACCTGAAATGAAAAAAGAGTTGATGGATATATTAGCCTGTCCTATATGCAAGGGGGATTTGGCGCTGACAGTAGATGAAGAGGAAGGAGAGGAAATAGTCAAGGGTGCACTCTATTGCTCTAAATGCGACTATTCATACCCTATTGTAGATACGATTCCCAATTTGTTGCCACCGGAACAGCAATCTTAGCTCAAGGGCTATACGACACGCCTGTCGTGGGCGATTCCCAAACTTCTACGTTCACCAACTTTACTGGAGAGTCGGAGAGACGCGGCTGTAGCGCATTATATATAGTGGCAGCAATATTCTCGCTGGACGGTCCAATTTTATCGAGGGGGGGCACATCATTCAGGCAAGTGTGGTCGAATTTAGCCAAAATTTCCCTCAGGTGCTGCTTCAGCTTAGTGAAATCGTAAGCCAGGCCGGTCTCATCAAGACTGCCCGCTTCCAAACAAGCTACTACCTTGAAGCGGTGGCCATGTAGCTTTTCACACTTGCCATGATAATCTGGCAGATAATGGGCGGCATCAAAGTGCTCTTCCACAAATAGCTGATACATAAATTCCTTTCGATTTCAGGCGTTAGATATTGTTTAGAGTTTAATAATTAGTACTTACGCCATCCCTTGTTATTTCTTCTTCTCTTTTTTCTGCTTGGGCTTCTTCACATTCTTTCTTCCCTTAGTTCCCATGGCTAGCCTCCTGTTTTTAGTATCCTCTGCTATCCGCATGTGTTTGCGTCATTTCACATGATACCATTTTCGCACCCCTTTTTGTCCCTTAACATCGTTAGCTAATTGGGCGATATTCTTGTCCAGCTTGGGATGAATTAAGTCCGGGGCGATTTCCGCTAGTGGTATAAGGACAAAAGCACGGTCCTGCAAGCGGGAGTGCGGGATAGTTAAGTCCTGGGTGTCCATAATCTTGTCGTTATAGAAAAGGATATCTATATCTATAGGTCGGGGTGAATTTCTTTGCTTGCTGGCAAGTCTGCCCATTTTTGTTTCAATATCCTTAACCAGACATAGGAGCTCTTCGGGAGACAAATTAGTAGTGATTCGGCAGACCAGGTTAAGGAACAACGGCTGGTCCTTGTAGCCTACCGGTTCGGTGCCTTACGGAGATTTGCTTCCCGTCCTCCCAGGTTTGAGCCTAGACATAGATAGGCAATGGCCAATTTGCTTACACGCCTCTTACAAGAGCATCGCTCATTTTGCACACAATCGCCATCTCTTTGACATCGTGTACCCGAACTATATCAGCTCCCTTGGAGATGCCGATGGCTATGGTGGCTGCCGTTCCTTCCAGTCGCTTGTCACCAGGTGGAACGAATGCTACTTCACTCGATCTTTGTTCGGGAGTCATGTCGAGCACCCAGCCTATAAAGGACTTCCGTGAGCTACCCAGAAGGACGGGCTTACCCAGTGCCTGGAGTTCCTCCAGGCGTCGCAAAACCTCCGTCGCAAAACCTCCAGATTTTGCTCCTGTGTCTTGCCGAAACCTATGCCTGGATCTATGATTATATTCTCCCGGGGAACTCCTGCGTCCAACGCTCGTTTGATGGCTCTTTTCAAATCGGAAATAACTGCAGACATAATATCGCGGCAAGGAGAGCCACGCTGATTGCTCATTAAAACAATAGGTACATTTTTTTGAGCCACTAGCTCGGCCAGCCGGGGTTCCTTCTTCAGTCCCCAAATGTCGTTTATGATGTCGGCTCCGGCATCTAGAGCCTGACGGGCTATCTCCAGCTTATATGTATCTACACTTAGCGGGCGGGATATCTTGTGAGCCAGCTTTCCCACAACAGGAATCACTCGTCTTAGTTCTTCATCGATTGAAATCGGAGTCGAGGCAGGACGAGTAGATTCCCCGCCAATGTCAATTATGTCTGCTCCTTCGGAAGCCAATCTTACTGCCCTGGCTACGGCTCCTTCAACATCTGCCAGTCCATCGCCGGAAAATGAATCCGGGGAAACATTTATTACTCCCATGATATAAGTCCGTTTGCCCCAGTAAAATACAGTCCTGCCGCATTGAGTTGAACCTAGCTTGCTTGGTTTGTGTTCAGACACGTTATTGATTATAGCAGAAGGAAACGATTAAAATAGTGGGATAATCGGGATGAGCAAGACATTAGCCGAGAAGATCCTAGGGCTTAAATCTCATAGCGAGGCCGAAGCTGGCGATATCGTGATTGCCGATGTCGACTGGGCTTTCGTCCAAGACACTACTGGCCCCTTGACCATAAGACAGTTTCAGAATAGCAGTTTTGCCGCTTTGGCTAGTCCAGAACGAGCAATTATATTCTTGGACCATGCTGCTCCAAGTCCTGCTCAGCAGCTTTCCAATGACCATATCCTTCTGCGCCGCTTCGCCGAGGAAATGGGCTGTCGCATCTATGAGGTTGGTGACGGTATATGCCATCAGTTGATAGCGGAAAAATTTGCCAGTCCAGGGGACATCATTGTGGGTGCGGATTCTCATACGGTTACCGGTGGTGCTTTGGGGGCTTTTGCTACAGGCATGGGGTCAAGCGATGTTGCTGTAGCCTTAGCCCTGGGTAAAACCTGGTTTCGGGTACCGGAAAGTTTTCTTATCGAATTTAATGGCTTATTTTAATTCTGTATCTCATTGGCAAGATTGGCGCTGATGGTGCTACCTACAAGGCTCTGGAATTTGGTGGCGATTCACTGGCTCAGATAACTATGTACCAGCGTCTCACTATTGCCAATATGGCTGTAGAAGCCGGAGCCAAAGTTGGCCTTTTCCCCAGTGATAAAATCACCCGGGATTTCCTCACGGAACGTGGCCGTGGTGGCAATTATAACCCACTATATCCAGATGCTGAGGCAAATTATGAGCGAGTCATACCTGTGAATATCAGTCAACTTGAGCCAATGCTCTCTCTTCCCCACGCTGTGGATAACGTCCGCCCGGTGGCCAAAGTAAAAGGGGTTAAAATCCAGCAGGCATTTATCGGCACATGTGCTAATGGACGTCTGGAAGATTTAGCCGTGGTCGCTGAGATGCTTAAAGACGAGAAAAGACATCCCGGTACTAGATTGATTATAGCGCCGGCTTCGAGGCAGGTGCTCATTCGCGCCATAGAGAAAGGCTATATTCGGAGTCTGATTGAAGCTGGAGCAGCTATTCTCCCACCAGGCTGTGCCGCTTGGGAGTACTGGGAGACGGTGAAATTTGCATTTCCACTGCCAATCGTAATTTTCAGGGAAGAATGGGCAACCCTGCAGCCATGGTATACCTGGCCAGCCCGGCGACTGTTGCGGCCTCAGCCATAAAAGGCGAAATTACGGACCCCAGGGAATTTGTATAATGCTAGATTTGGTGCTCAAAGGTAAAGCCATTAAATTGGGCGATAATATCTCCACTGATGATATTATCCCCGGCAGGTTTGCCCATTTGAGGAGCAACCTGCCTGAACTGGCCAAGCATGTCCTGGAAGATGCCGCACCTGGATTCGCATCAAAGGTAAGGTTGGGTGATTTTATTGTGGCAGGAAAGAATTTTGGTTTGGGTTCCAGTCGAGAACATGCTCCAGTAGTAATCAAAATGTCGGGGATTGGCGCTATTCTAGTCAAATCGGCTGCACGCATCTTTTTCCGCAACGCCATAAACCAGGGCTTGCCTGTCCTGCTTTGCGATACCGATAAAATCGGCGACGGCGATGAGCTGGAGATAGATTTAACGGGTGGTATTATTGCTAATATGACGACCGGTGTGACATTAAGTTGTAGCAAGATGCCGCCCATAATGTCCGCTATCCTTAAGGAAGACGGGCTTATTCCGTATATACAAAAGCACAAAGACTTCAAACTATGAAAGCATTACTGGCGTGAGGGTGTTGAAGTAATGACATTCACATTTTTGGATTTGCTTACAGTTTAGAAATTAGAATTAAGGATTTATTAAGATGCAGCATGGAGTGACTTTTATCCCTGGCGATGGTATAGGACCTGAGGTAGCTGAGGCGACACAACGGGTGCTGGAAGCTACGGGAATCAAGTTCCAGTGGGACACCGTTATTATAGGTAGTCAGGCGCAAGACAAGTTTGGTACGCCTCTTCCTGACCAGGCCCTCCAGTCCATAAAGAAAAACAAAGTGGCCATTAAGGGTCCTGTGACCACACCAATAGGTACCGGCTTCAGGAGTGTAAATGTTGCCCTGAGGCAGATGCTAGACCTTTATGCCTGTCTTCGTCCCTATAAGGTGTACCCCGGTATAAAGACGCCATTCAAAGATGTGGATATAGTAGTGGTCAGGGAAAATACAGAAGACCTCTATGCAGGTATCGAATTTGCGAAAGGTGATTCGGGGACAAAGCGGTTGCTGGATCTTGCGCACGATGCTACCGGAAAGGAAATCAGGAAAGATTCCGCCGTAAGCTTGAAGGTCATATCTCAAACAGCCAGCCGGCGGATTGTAAAATTTGCCTTTGAATATGATACTGCCCGTGAAGTTGCCAAAGAATATAACGACGTTGAATTCGGTGATATGCTGGTGGACGCGACCTGCATGGAGCTGGTCAGGAAGCCCCACATATTTGACGTCCTCGTGCTGCCAAATTTGTACGGCGACATAATTTCAGACCTCTGTGCCGGGCTAGTCGGCAGCATGGGTATAGCGCCCGGAGCCAACATCGGGGATGAGGTAGCTATCTTTGAACCTACACACGGCAGCGCCCCCAAATACACCGGACAAAATAAGGCCAATCCCATGGCTACGATGCTCTCCGGGGTGATGATGTTGCGTCATCTTGGCGAAAAGGGTAGCGCCGATAATATGGAGAGCGCTATAGCCGAGGTTATAGCCGAGGGTAAGAATGTCACCTATGATTTGAAGCTCGACCCCGCCACGGCAGTAGGTACTAGCCAGGTCGCAGATGCCGTAATCGCGGTGTTAGGACGTTAGTCCGCATCGCCGGAACATGGCTAGGAAAGGAGGCATGTATGAACAGCAAGAATAGGACACGGGCATTTGAAAATGTGCGCGACCAGATTGGTTCTTGCGGTATTTGGTGCGGTAGCTGCATAGTCGGCAATGGAACTTTGCAGGAACTCACCCGAAGATACAGAGAACTCATAACTGCATACAGTCTGGATGAATGGGGACCTCAGGATTTCGATTACGGGGAGTTGCTCAAGGGGCTGGAGTCGATTGAGAACGTGGCCTTGTGTGCAGGGTGTCGGAGAGGCGGTGGCAGAGATAATTGCGAAATAAGATCGTGCGCTGAGCACAAGGAGATTAGCGATTGTCATACCTGTGCGGAAATCGTTGAGTGTAAGCACGCAGAACTTCTGAATCACATGCGTTCGGGTGCTATCAAGGCTGGGCTATTCGTTAATATGGACGATGTTGATAGACAACAGTTCGCAAATAACTGGACAGCTAGACTGAGAGCAAACTGGCCTTGTTCAATTCTCTTTGCCAGCGATTGATGGTGGCGTGAATTCTATGGAATACAAGAGAATGCTGGGTAAAGATCATCAGCCATCCGAGAAGGAGATCATCAACTACTTGGGCGGTAAGGCTGGCGAAGCCTGGGCAGATATTATTTCATTTCTACAAACCTCTTACGATTTCTCACCGGAGATAGACTACGGAGGAACCAAATACGGATGGTCAATAAGGTATCGAAAGAGTGGGCGATCTCTCTGCACTTTATATCCTGAGAGGGGTGCATTCACTGTACTTATTGTGTTTGGGAAAAAAGAAGTGCGGCAATTTGAGGAGAACATGGGCGAATTTGGTGCGAAGTCCGTTGAGTTATTCAATTCCACAGAGCAGTTTCACGATGGTCGTTGGCTGTGGATTAGGGTTCTTGATAAGTCAGACACAAGGGATGTAAGACGACTCATAGTTATGAAGAGAAGGCCGAAGAATAGGTGAGGGGACGAGACGATTCATCGGGGGTGATTGTGAGCTACATAGAAGCGGACACACCAGATCGGATGACTCTGCAGTTCACTTATGTGGCTGTTATTTGAGAACACAATCCCTGGCCGTATTATCTGTACATTCATTAGGATATGATTAGTGACGCCGATATGGTTAATAAAATGAATGAACCTGTGAAGACGTATCCAGCAATTGGTGTATGTGGTCTTGATTGTGGTTTATGTCCCAGATACTACACAGATGGAGTTTCAAGATGTCCTGGGCCCAGAATTTCCTAGTAAACATCCATCATGTTCATTCATAACTTGTTGTGTCAAGAGAAAGAATCTCGAGGTCTGTGCTGAGTGTTCAGACTTTCCGTGTTCCAAATTCAGAAGTGATGAAGAATATCAGAAAGTGAAAGAATCTTCTTCTTACCCATCCTACAAAAAAGTTATGCCTAATTTAAATTTCGTAAAAGAACATGGAATCGAAAAATTCATAGGACAGCAGAAAAAACGAATTGAACTACTCGAAAAGATGTTGACTAGTTTCAATGACGGAAGATCGAGAAGTTTTTACTGCAAATCAGCGGCTTTACTCGATTTAACAACTCTCGAAAATTCATTGGATGAGGCTATTCAGAAAGTAAAAACAGGCAATATCAAACCAAACGATACTAAAACCAAAGCTAAAATTCTCAAGGGTATCCTTAGTGAAATTGCCCTCACAAGTTTGAAGTAGAGCGGAGATCTACTAAACAGTTAAGCCGTTCGGTCACCTGCCGGGAATCTATTCAAGCACTTTGACTTGGCGACCATTACAGGCTACCATATCAGCATGAGCATAAGCAGGGCTCCTGAACTCGCCCTTTTTCCTTTAAACACCGAAGTAAATGAACAAGACCATCTTGTTATAGGTGGCTGCGATGTTGTTGACATGTCTAACGAATATGGTACACCGCTGTACTTTTTCGATGAGTCCACCCTTCGCCAGAAATGTCGTGCATTCAAGGATGAGTTTCGCAGGTACTATCCTGAGACCCTGGTTATTTACGCCTCCAAAGCTTTCTTGAATAGGGCTTTGGCTCGCCTATTTAAGGAAGAGGAACTGGGACTCGACGTCGTGTCCGGTGGAGAACTCAGCATCGCCTATTCCGTGGACTTTCCCGTGGACAAGGTCTATTTCCACGGCAACAACAAGACGCCGGAAGAGCTAAATCTGGCCTTAGATTGGGGAGTGGGTAGAATTGTGGTGGACAACTTTTATGAGCTTGAGCTGCTCGATCAGCTGGCAGAAGAGAGGGGGATTAACCAGAATATCTTGCTTCGCCTAACTCCGGGGGTCGACCCCCACACTCATCAGTACACTACTACCGGGACGATAGAAAACAAATTTGGCTTTCCCCTATCTACCGGGCAAGCTGAAGAGGCGGTGAAGCAAGCTTCTTCGGCATCCCACCTTAACCTTCTGGGCTTTCATTTCCATCTCGGCTCCCCAGTATCGGAAGTTCAGCCGTACGAGCTAGCTATGGAGCTTGTACTTGGCTTTGCTCGAGAGATGGTCAGTAAATTCGGCTTCAACCTCAACGAATTTGACATCGGTGGGGGTTTTGCCATTCCATATAATATGGATTCCAAGTTACCGACAATATCTGACTATGCACGGGCTTTGACCGATAAGTTGAAAAGTCTTATTTCGGAGCTGGGATTTAATCGTCCACGGCTCATTATCGAGCCGGGAAGGGCAATTGTCGGCCAGGCGGGAGTGGCATTATACAAGGTCGGGGCAATAAAGGACATAGCCGGAATAAAGAAATATGTCTGTGTCGATGGTGGCATGAGCGACAATATCCGCCCGGTTCTTTATGGAGCTAAACACGCGGCGCTGGTGGCTAACAAAGCTTTGAGAGAGGAAAGAGAGATGGTTACCCTTGCTGGTAAGCTCTGCGAGTCCGGGGATATTCTGGTCAAGGATATCAGTCTAACTAAGGTGCGTCTCGGCGACATCATCGCCATTCCGGTTTGCGGTGCCTATTCCATACCTATGTCGAGCAATTACAATGCTATTCCCAGACCGGCTGTAGTAATGATAAAAGAAGGTCGGGCACACCTTATTCGGCGTAGGGAAACTTATCAGGATTTGATGAATCTAGACTTGATGTAACATGTGGCAAGTTATAGGACAGGATAAAATTTTATCTTTACTAGACTACAGCCTCAAGGCTGACGCTATAGCGCACGCCTATCTGATAGTAGGACCGCGGCATGTGGGCAAAGGTACTTTAGCCGTTAATCTGGCTCAAGCTCTGAATTGTGATGGCCCCGAGTCACCTTGCGGTCAATGTCGTTCCTGCCAGCGAATCCTGGAGGGTAAGCATGCCGATGTTACTTCTATCGGCCTGGATTCTAAGGCGGAGATTGGCATTGATGATATTCGAGGGCTGCAACGAATAGCCAACCTGCCACCGTATGAAGGTAAATATAAAGTGTTCATCATCGATGATGCTGAATATCTATCCACTGAGGCGGCTAATTCCTTACTTAAAATATTAGAAGAGCCACCACAAAGCGTAGTCTGGCTTTTATTGGTTGCTGAGGAGGAGCACCTCTTGCCGACAATTATTTCACGATGTCAGCGGCTGGAGCTGAAGCCTGTGCCATCAGGGCAAGTGCAAGAGGTTCTCGTCAACTCATATAACGTTGAAACCAGTAGAGCAAAGCTGTTGGCTCAATTGTGCCGTGGTCGGCTTGGCTGGGCATTATCCGCTTTGGCAAATGACGATATATTGGAGCAGCGATCCCAGAGGATAGACAGGCTGGTTTCCTTATCAACTACCAGCTTGAGTCAAAGGTTTGCTTATGCCCAGGAAATAACCAGCCAATTCATTCAGAACCGGAGAACCGGTACAGAAACGATGGAGGATTGGATCGACTGGTGGCGCGATTTGATGCTTATTAAGGGTAGTTGCCAGAAGGCCGTTGTTAATGTAGATTACCAGACAGTTTTAGAAGAACAAGCCGGGGGGCTAAGCTTGAGTGAGATTGCAGGGTTTCTTACTAGTCTTTGTTCGCTGCAGGAGGGAATCTCTAAGAATGTTAATCCCCGTTTAGCATTGGAATGGTTAATGATCAATGTACCAGTAAAAAGTAGTATGAAGTCCTAAACGGGGATATCATTACAGAGTTATAATATATTGCGATGGTCAATATTATTGGAGTCAAATTCCGCCCCAAAGGTAAATTAGTTCACTGTGATGCCGGTGACATGTCTCTTCAAGTGAACGACTACGTCGTAGTAGATACCCAACATGGTCTAGAGGTGGCTAAGGTCGTTACCCTTGAACCTACGTCTCAGCCAAGTGAGGAGTTAATGACGGTGGTACGACAGGCTGAATCTGAGGATTTAGAGGAAGCTAGACGAAACTTGGAAAAGGAAGCTTTAAGTAAGTGCAATGAAATGGCAGAACAACTTGGTCTGAAAATGAAGCCGCTAGCAGCTCGCTATGATTCTCGGAGCGAGCGATTGACCATATTCTTCAGCGCCGAGGAGAGGGTGGACTTCCGAGACTTAGTTCGGAAATTGAGCCGTGCACTGGAGAGACGGATAGAGTTGAGGCAGGTAGGGTCAAGAGATGAGGCCAAGTTTTCTCTCACCAGCTTTGCCTCGGTATCCATTAAAATGGCTAAGGAACAGAACTTGGCTTTGAATCCTATGAAGATATCGGGCATCTGTGGAAGGTTACTTTGCTGCCTGGCATATGAAAACAAAGAATATGCAGATGTGAGAAAACAGATGCCCCAACTGAAGCATGAAGTATCAACATCGTGGGGTAAAGGCAGGGTGATTAGCACCAACCTGTTAAAGGAAACAGTAACTATACAATTGGATGATGGGACGGTTAAAGAAGTAGCTCTGGACGAATTAATTCATCCAGGTGAGAGATCCTAGTTTTTTCAGAAACACTGTTAGCTTCAGAGTAAATTAAGAGTCTCCCAAAAGTCACTAGGCTTCTGGGGTTCAGCTAATTATAAGGTGATAAGGAACATAAAAGCCGTCATTTCGAGGAGGACATGGCTGGTGAAGTAGTTTCATCCTTGCTTCATCCGGCGTACGTCCGCCCTTGTGTCTATTGCAAGGAATACAGGCGCTGACCACATTGTCCCAGGTGTGCTTTCCGCCCCGCCGCCGTGGAATAACGTGGTCAAGTGTAAGCTCCTTGGTTTGCTGGCCGCAATATTGGCAGATGTAATGGTCACGATTAAATACCTCGAGCCTACTTAATTTCTTCTGATGACGGGGACGCTTAACCATGTAGACCAGTCGGATTACTGAAGGTATCTGAAAAATGAGGTTAGCAGAGTGAATTTCACCTCTGTTGTTTTCCAGCACTTCGGCTTTGCCCCGAAAAACGAGTATTATGGCTCGACGCGTACGACATAAATTAAGAGGTTCATAACTCTGATTAAGCACTAAGACAGGATAATCAATCACACCTACAACCTCATTACTAAGTCCATCTTGGCTACCTTCACTTCTCAGGGATAGTTATTGGCTATTCTAGCAAGCCTTTGTGACCAACGCAATATTTTGAATTAGCTACACAGCGTTGAAAAAACCGTTACTATGTTAAAATTTCAATTGATGTCATACATATATTATGTCATTCGCCCCATGCAGCTTGAGGATATCCCTCAGGTAGCCCAAATTGATAGAGAGGCTTTCCCGGGTGAGTGGGTATTCCGCTCTCAGTCAGCATATAAGCAAGATCTTAATAATCCAGCCGTCCGCTATATAGTGGCTTGTAACAAAAGAAATGTGGCGGAATCTGATGATCAAGAGACACAGAAAAAGCCTTGGTTCAAACGACTATTCAGTGCCCAGGGTCATGTTAAAGTACCAGAAAACATAGTTGGCTTTGCGGGATTCTGGATGATGATGAAGGAAGCACATATCATTGCTATTGGTGTGAGAGATAATTACCGCGGGCTTGGCATAGGTGAAGGTTTGCTTATCGCAACTATTGAACTGGCACAGATATTAAATGCCAATGTTGTCACTTTGGAAGTGCGTGCTTCTAATCAAACAGCCCAGAGTCTTTATAAAAAGTATGGCTTCCGAGATAATATTGGCTCCCTTCCAGTTCAAGCATCTTTACAGGAGTTGAAAAAAGCCTATGCCCAAAGACACAGGGACATTCTTACTAAGATCCACTAGCTATACTTATTCAAGATAGCCTTTAAGGCATCTACGACCAATTCTAGCTGCTGCCTATCGGCAGCAAAGGTAGATAGTTTGAAAGACTTGGCTAAACCTGGTCTTTATACAGGAAAAATCCTCTCTCTCGCAGTTGCTTTGAGATTTCGTAGAGAGCGGGGGCATCGAAGTGTAGCAGGTCATGCCTGTGTGGTTTTTCTCCTAGTTGCTTAAAACCCAATTTCTCCAGTTCAGCAGAAAACCATTGTGCTTTGGATACCTGTTCATTCCAGTACTGAACTCTCTCTTTCACGTAGGAGAAAGAAGCCATGAGCGTTATTAGAGGAACCCCCCTGATAGTACAACCGAGAAGTTCGATTTCTTTTTTGCCATATTTACCCGACTTTCTCAATACCGACCCTTCCCATTTCTTCTTCATGCCCAGTACCCCGGCAGGTCCCGCGGATGCCATGCTCTTATGCCCACTGCCAATAATGAAATCAGCTCCTATCTCGTCCATACTTATAGGCATTCTACCTACAGCGTACGCTCCGTTAATGATGTAAGGTATGTTGTATTCTTGGGCGATTTCTCCCAACCTTTTTGCATCAGGAAGATTTCCATAATTACCGTCCGGATAAGTTAATAGGATTAGCTTAGGGGCATGTCGCTTTATGAGTGATGTGTATTCATTAACGTCTACGGTAAATTCCGGATGTCCGGAGTTGGGCACCTCTATTATATTCAGTCCAACCCTTTCAGCAGCTACGACTGTTGTATAATGCTTGCTGGCATCAACGATAATTGAGTCCCCCGGCTTGGTCAGGGAATGCATGACAATGAATTTCGCTTCTCGAGCCCCGTGGGTTATAGTGGCAACTTCACAACCCAGGAATTGAGGTAGAATCTCCTTGACAAAGTCTCGGATAGGGGGATTGGTTACATTACATAAACTGCCCTCACAAAAGTCACATACAGAGTATCCATCTCCAAATTCTATTAAAGCCTTCCTGGCGGCATCAGTAAGAAGACCACCTGTCTGTAGAGGCATGAGGTTAATAAGCCCTTTATGCTGTCTTCGGAGATTAGCGAGTTTTTGCAGTGTCTTGTCTTCCGTTTGATTAGTCATGTTCTCCTCCGGCAGACTTCGATTCTATGGTCACAAATACAGCACCAGCGACTTTTATCTTCTTTTGCTGTCCCTCAATATGTTCCCGGATACCTTCCGGAACTTGAAGATTAAGGTCAGAAAGATGCCTTATGCCCTTCACCTGATAATTCACGTTACCGTTGCCCCTTTCTATTGCTGCTGCAGCACCCATGGCTATGGCACGCATATAGTTTATCCCCGTGTGTATGCCTGAAGGTACAACATCACTGTAAATACTGCCGTCGGCAACACAGATCTCGTTGAAACCAGCGGGACCAATCAGCCTCTTGCCGGCCTCTTTTTCAACAACTTTCACTTCTATAAACTCATCTTTCCAAGCTAAAAACTCACATGGGGCAATGTCGTCTTTGTGTCTTCTGGCGGTGTCTTCGATTTCCCGTGCTATTTCCTGTCCTCTGGCTGTCTGAGGGCTGGCTATATAGGTAATTGGGGATATGCCAGCTTCCTCACGTCGTCTATTCCGTAAATAAGCATACCCAACCGCTCAATACCGAATCCTGCATTGAACACAGGGTATCGGATGTTAAAATTGGCCAGGGCCACAGGCGAATACATTCCGATGTCAGCTATCTCGAGCCACGTGCCCTTATAATTAACGAAGACCTCCTGCTCTTGCCCCGGGGCATAGTACTTTGATGTTGCTATCTTGGTCACAAATTTTATGTCTGAGAAGCCGTATTGTTGCATGATGTCCCTGGTAACCACCTCTCCCGCAGCCAGGGACATTTCAGGATCCATCACTACGACAGATGCTGAATGGTGGACTCGTAAATGACGTGCGTCTTCTCTCTGTTCGTTACGATATCTGGGACCAACGGAGAATAAAGCGACTGGAAAGCTGACCCTGTCCTGTAACGCTGCTATGGTATGAAACCAGGTAGCCGTCATGTGACTCCTCAGAGTCTTGTTGGAGGGCACGGGCCGGAGTTCTTTTATCTCAGGGAGAACATTGTCTA
>WOR8_10003618_pt1 | contig 15049 bp, 9 predicted proteins | sample DeeMarSeWOR38_10_FD_19890 | JGI IMG/M metagenome (IMG submission 19890) | reverse complement strand
AGGCGGTTATTACAACAGCGATATCACTATGCTGATGGAAGATGGCACGCAGCTTCATGCAGATCCTGTGCGCCTGGGGCCAATCGAGCGCATAGCATCCTATGCCGGCACACTTCATGTACTGCGTCCTGGGGAGCTCGTTCAGTTTGATGGGAAAATTGTCAATACAGATTTCATCGATTGGGGGCAACTGCCTTCGCGCAATACCAAAGATCTTTTACGTTTCGGAAGCAGGTTATATATATCTACTGACCGGGGTCTTTCTGAGCTGCGCGGTGCATCGTTAAGAAATTTTAAGGGAGAAGACGGTTTACCAGTGGAAAATACAACCTGTCTTGCCAAAGGATTTGAAAATGATATCTGGATAGGAACAACCAGGGGAGCTGTCCGCAAAATTGGTAACGAATGGCAGTATTTTGGTGCCGATCACTGGTTGCTGAATAATGTGGTGAATGATATTGCTGTTAGTGATCAGAAAGTTTATATCGCCACGGAAGGTGGATTGGGCATCATCAGCTATGAGCCCTATACCCTTCGGAAAAAAGCATCCTTTTATGAGCGGCATTTGGATGAATGGGGGCATAAGCGGCTGGGCTTTATTCATACGATTTACAAAAAAGGTGATGAATGGATAAGGGAAGTAAGTGATAATGACGGTGCACATACAGCCACTTACCTTGCAGCAATGTGCTATAAATACAAGGTGACCGGCGATGAGAAAGCCAGGGCCGAAGCAGTAAATTCTTTTATGGCTATGCTGTTCCTGGACAGGGTTAATGACATTGACGGGTTAATTGCCCGATCTATATGGTCAACAACCGGGGATAAAGATGAAATGGGCAAACAGGGCTCCGGAGGACTGCCCGCCCGCTGGTACCCGACTAAGGATGGCAAATGGAACTGGAAAGGCGATGTCTCTAGTGATGAAATCATCGCACATTTCTATTCGGTCTCCCTGTTTCATGACCTGGTTGCCCAGGGAAGAGAGAAAGAACTGGCAAAAGAACATCTCACACGAATGGCTTCCTATATCATGGATAATGGATGGGTAGTCATCGATCAAGACGGCACACCTACACGCTGGGGCCGGTGGAATCCTGAATACCTGCTTCGCCCTTATGGGTATAGCGATAGAGGAGTGAATGGCCTGGAAGCATTAACATTTGCGCAGACAGCATATTCCGTATCGGGTGATGAGAAATATATGAAAGGCTATCAACAACTGGTGGACTGGGGATACCTGAACAACGTGCTCAGGCAAAAAAATACGTTTCCGCCAGCAAGCTTAGCTCCGTGGGATGATAACCTGGCCAATGAAGCGTATGCTACCATTCTCAGATATACTACCGATCCAAACCTTCGCTCATTTTACCTGAGAAGTATCGAACGGTTTTACGAGATTAAGCGCATGGAACATATCCCGTGGTTCAATTTTACCTACGGTGCACATACAGGGAATGATTGTGAAATTGATCAATGTGTGAAACATTTGCGGGCATGGACACTTGATTGTGTGGAGCATAATTATCGGAATTCCCACCGGGATGATCTCTTTGTGGAAGACGGATATACCTCCTATGAAGGTGGATTAAAGGCCGTTTCACCCAGAGAGTCAGCAGTGATGCGGGGAAGCCGCCGGGCCATTAACCTCGATGGTGGGGCGGGAAGCAGACGCGTCATGGAGCCGGTGGGCTTTTTGAGAGATTACTGGATGGGCAGATATCATGGTTTCATAGAGGCTCCCAATACCTCAGATACTAATCTAATAAGCGTAAAACCAACCGGAAAGCAATTTGGCGCTGCGCCATATGACGGCCCGGAAAGACCGGAGTTTTAGTTTGTAGTAAATTATCCATTGAATTTCTATTGCTATAAATAGGATCTATAGCCATTTTAGTAATCTGCCCTATTTTCAGATTTAGGATCATTCACAACATCACCGCTATTAAGCTTCCCATCGATCGCATCCATTCGGTAATCTGCACTTACATCATAGTATTTCTTTGTGATGTCAATGGTAGAGATCATAATCCCCTGCTGGTTTGCAGGGAGCTTTTTCAAAATCATTCCGTCACGGGTAATGAAATGACACGGCCAGCTGTACGGTGCCGAAGAATTGGTCAGTGACATAAAAAAACCATTTGTTGCAGCGCGTACTTGTGCTGATAAAGGCATGATCTTGGGATGGATGCAATCTTCTCTGTGGCGTGCGTTGTAAAACGATTGAAAGATGATATCCGTATTGCGTTTTCTGTATTCACGATATAATTCCGGGAACCGGACATCGTAGCAAATAAGCAAGCCACAGTTTATATCCTTAATGTTAAAATTTACAAAATGATTTCCCGGCGAGAAATAGTTAAGATCTCCCGAGGTACAGAACCGCTTATCATAGCGGTCGATGATTTGTCCTTCCGTATTGATGATATATAACGAATTGTGTGGCTTGTTTCCTTCGCTCAATTGATGCGTGCTCCCAAGAAGCACCCACAGATTAAGCTGTTTTGCCAGGAACCGAATGGTATCCGTTTGTGATCTCAAGGTCTCCCACGCAAAGTTGTCATAATTGTCAAAGTCAGCGCCACCATATCCGGAAAGGGCGCATTCCGGGAAATGAACTACCTCCGCGCCGCGAAGTTTTGCCATGCGCATTTGCTTTTGGATGTACCTGGAATTTTCCCGGATATCCCCGGAAACCGGGAATTGGCAGGAGGCAATGGATAATCTTTTGGATTCACTCTCAATAAAATCCCGTTGAAAATGTTTTTGTAATTCAGGTTTTGATCCTTTAAACCAGTAAATTTTACCTCGGATCATGCTGGTGGAAAAAGGTGGAATGTTACCGATGTTTACAATCGAATGTAAGCAATCTGCCGGATGATGATCGGTGACATGGGAGGTGTTCTCCCAATAAATACCACAAACCCATTTATTAGCTAGATCTGTCCTGGTAATAAGTCCCACATCCACTGGTTTTAGCATGACCGCTTCATACGGGCCAACTTTTTCAGGGAGATTTCCGCGGGATCTGAGATGATCGATCGCAATTCCGGACGGTGTCCTGGCACCCACCGTAGATTCTGATGCCGGGATCGGTTCCCACACATCATTGCGCAAAACGTAGGTCAGGCTTTCCTTTTCTTCATTGGTTTTTTGTTTATCCCAAAGATCGTATTCGCTGAATGCCGGTGTCCGGGCAATCAACTTTCGCCAATCAGCATTGGTCTCCCCACTCATTCTGAAGCATTGTTGCACACCATAATATTCCGGGAGTCCTTCATTGTAAGTATTTATAATCCATACTATTTCAATCCCATCTTCTACAGGCAGCATGTGAAATGTCCAGTCCTGCCGGGACCAACCTTCATGTTTTGGAATTTCCTGCCTATATATAAATTGACCTTCATAGGTCTTCAGGCTATCGATGAGTGATTTTATTTCATTCCCGTCAATATTGGCTGACTCATTTGATAGGGGGACCTCACCATAAACCAGGGGGGAATGTTCGAAAAAACGATAACCTATACGGTTTTCAGGATGGTTTTCATTGGTGATAGTTGCGAATTGTTCGCGGGCAAGTTCGATACGTATTGGACTTTTAACTGAATACTGTGCAAAACAATTTACATGGATAAAAAGGGAAAAAGCTAAATATACCAAAAGCTTGTCCAGGTTTAAGGCTTTCATAATTTCATCGATGGATTTCTAAAGTATCAATATAGTAAATTGAATCAATAGATCATTATACTGTATAATTGATTCAGGATTGAAATAAGGAAATTGTAACGAAAACTATTTCATGATAAATTGGTTATGAAAGAAAAAATTATGCCTAGTCCGATAAAAAAAATAAAAAACCTCGGCTTCCCCTGGGAAACCCAGGATCCGTTCCTGTTCTGCGTTCATCATATGGATGATTACCCAAAAGGCAACGAGCAACTGGGACCCGCTGAATCATTGGCTGGCAGAGCAATTGGTCAGGACTTTGACAACAGCAATACGTGGCGGATGTATCACGGGACAAATGTGCCGGGATTTCCGCAGCACCCCCATCGGGGATTTGAAACGGTGACCATTGTTCAAAAAGGATTGATCGATCATTCAGATTCTCTTGGCGCTGCAGCCCGTTTCGGCAATGGCGATGTGCAGTGGATGACTGCCGGCAAAGGCGTGAACCATTCGGAGATGTTTCCACTTTTAAGCCAGGAGGAAGAAAATCCTCTGGAGCTTTTTCAGATATGGTTAAACCTGCCCCGGGCAGGGAAATTTGTCAATCCGTATTTTTCGATGCAGTGGCATGAGAATATACCAGTTATCGAAGAGCGGGACGAGCAGGGGAAAAAAGCTATTATAAAAATCGTGGCAGGTAATTTGGGTACTCACAAAACGCTGTCACCGCCACCGGATTCCTGGGCAGCCAATGAAAATAATGATGTGGCAATATGGGTGATTACCCTGGAACCCGGGGCTGTCTGGACGTTGCCAGCAGCTGGGGAAGGTGTCAACAGAAGCCTTTACTTTTTCGAAGGGAAAGGGCTTACAGTTGAAGATGAAGACATCCCGCCCTATAACGGTATGTGGCTGGAGCCAACTCAACCAGTCATATTAAAAAATGGTCCATCACAACGCCGGCTATTACTACTACAGGGTAAACCGATGCAGGAACCTGTCGTGCAACATGGACCTTTTGTAATGAATTCGGAAGCTGAGATCCGGCAAACCATGATCGATTACCAAACTACCCAATTCGGTGGCTGGCCATGGCCTTCGCATGAGCATGTACATCCAAGAGAGTATGGACGCTTTGCCAGGTATACAGATGGTACGGAGGAATTCAGGTAGTTCTGATCAGTAGCAACTGACGATGAGCATTACTTTTCATCGGTATTTTGCCGGTCGTCCATTTGCAGGTATAGCTTGTAAGCATTCTCCCACAAATTATCGTTCGGATCAGCGATGTAGCTGTTGTAACTTCCCAAAAGAATTCCTGTGACGGATTCACGATGGTGAAGCTTTCCAAACGTTGAAATCATTTAAAGTCTATCATTTGACAAAACAAAGCTGATCAGAAGTTGGTCGTTATGATTATTGACCGTAAATCAATTGAAATCCCCTGCTATAGTGATCTTACCCCGCTTACAGAAGATCTTTTCCATTGGTAGTTCAATGGTACATCATTATATAAATTTTGAATTTTAAAAGATATATCTTCGTTAATAAGAAAAGCTAGAGCTTTTTTAATTGCATACCGTATGTTTTTTAATTTTCTGAAGTCGACCCTTAGGTCCCTGAGGATGGATAAGCTGACTTCCATGATCAACTTATTTGGTTTGTCGGTGGGCCTGACGTGCAGTATATTGATTTACCTGTATGTAAAAAATGAATTGACATTTGACCGCTTTCACAAGAAGGAAGCTCAAATTTATCGGGTATATACAGCTAATGAGGAACCTTCCATTGATGACCAGTCGCTGAATACCAGCACCTCTGCCTTGCTTGGTCCGGAAATGAAAAACTCGCTGCCTGAAATCATAAATTATGCGCGTTTGACAGAGGCAGCAGGCAAGGTGTTGCATGACGGAAAGTCATTTGATGAAGAAATTGCATTATATGATTCCACGTTTTTTAATATTTTTTCCTTCAAAGTGCTACAGGGGAGTCTGCGGCATGCATTGAATAAACCATCAGATCTGGTAATTTCAGAAGCGTGTGCCACGAAATATTTTGGTGCCAATGATCCGATTGGTGAGCAACTGAAGATCAAGATCGCCAACGACATCAGCCTGTATACCGTAAAAGCGGTCATCGAAGATCCTCCTTCCAATTCCAGCATTTACTATTCCATGATTGCACCGTATACCAATGCTTTTTTGTTCATTCCGGAAGATATGGGATTGACATGGCACGCTTCTTTTGGTGAAACCTATGTTTTACTGCAATCCGGCATCGATCCGGCGGTAATTACCGGAAAGATGGTTCCGGCGATTAAGTCGGCACTTGCCGATAAATATAAGGAAGGAGAGTATTTTATACATCTTCAACCTATCAAGGAGCTGCATTTTAGCAGAGGACGCATTCAGGATTTCCTTCGCACCTCTGACATTAAGTACGTATATATATTGTCTGGTGTCGCGCTGTTGATCTTGCTTTTAGCTTCAATCAATTTTACAACGCTATCAGTTGGGAGGTCTTTTGTCCGGGCCAAGGAAGTTGGTGTGCGAAAGGTGATCGGCTCAACTCGAGGCTATATCATTGCCCAGTTTCTGGGGGAATCCGTTCTGATGACATTTCTGGGTTTTTTGATAGCGTTGGTTCTTGCCAGCATCGCACTTCCCTGGTTCAATCAGCTATCCGGGGTAGACCTCTCCTTTGAGGTAGGCGGGATGGATGTGCTATATTTTATTCTTTTTGGCTTACTCATAGGAATGCTTTCCGGAAGTTACCCTGCATTGTTTATTTCACGATTTCAACCTCAGAACATTCTCAAAGGTAACTTTGGCAGCAGGCTCAAAAAGCATCGGTTAAGAAAAGGCCTTGTGGCCGCTCAATATGTCATAGCCATCACGTTTATTTCCATCACAGTACTGATGTTTTACCAAATGAGGTATTTGATGCAAAAGGATCTTGGATTTGATCGCGAGCAGCTGCTGAATGTCAGGTTCGAGTCAGATATCAGCAAGGGGTTGAAATATTCAGCAGAATCAGCGATTGAGAAGTCACAAAAAATAAGTGTGGAACTGAAGAAGATCAGCGGGGTACAATCCGTGGGATTTTCGACCAACAAGTTTGACGGCAATACGTGGATCAGGATCGGCAGTGTTGAAAAGGGTCAGGAGGATCAAATGAAAATATTTTCAGCTTCCTTTGTCGATCCGGGATTTATCCCGACGCTTGGAATTGAACTAAGCCAGGGTAGGAATTTTAATGAATTGAATGCATCGGATTATAAAAATGCCGTTATCGTGAACAACGCCCTTGTACAAGAAATGGGCTGGACGAATCCCCTCGGTGAGAAACTCCCCGGAAGGTATGGATCCCACGAAATTATAGGAGTTACCAGGGATTTTATTTATGAATCCATGCGTTCAGAAATCAGGCCTCTGTATTTGACGATGAACCCTGATTTTATGTTTGATGCGATCAACAGTTTGAAAATGAATAACATAATGGAGACCAATCTATACCTAAGGCTGAGGGCGGGCAGTTTCAATTCAGCTATTAGTGAAATCGGGCGCGTTTCCAAAGATATTTTTCCGACGGAGCCCTTTGAGTTTGAATTTGTCGATGAGTCGGTGCAGGCCCAGTTTGAGCGAGAACGCAATATGAATAAAATAATTACCACTGCCACCATGCTGGCCATTATCGTGAGCAGCCTCGGTCTATTTGGTTTGACTTACCTCACGATAAATTCCAGGATCAAGGAGATTGGTATCAGAAAAGTTATGGGCGCCAATACGGGTAGCTTAATGTTCCACCTGTTGAAAGATTACTTCCAAATTCTGGTTATCGCAGTCGTGATTGCCATACCCGCCGCCTACTTTTTAATCCAAAAATGGCTGGAGGATTTTGAATTTCGAATCACCGTTCAGCCATATCATTTTCTGATTGCCATTGCGATCATTTTGGTCATGTCGTTCTTGACAATCAGTTACCTGGTGATGAAAACTTCGCTCGAAAAACCTGCCAATGCATTGAGGTATGAGTAAAGGTATGGACTTCTTTCTGATGGTTTTCCAAATTCTGCCATTTTGGTCATCTTATACTGCATAGGCAGCCAGGGATTGATCGCGTTATTCATTTCCCGCAATCATATATTTTTTGCGGTATTCCGTGGGTGTGCAACCTTTGATCTGGCGAAATTGCCTGGCAATATTTTTACCATCGTTGAGTCCCAGATCCATGGCTATTTCAAATATTGACAGGTCGGTTTCCAGCAGTTTATGCGTGAATTTTTCAATACGAAGGTTGAATATGTATTCATAAACCGGGTATCCCGTCACTTTGTGAAATCGCTTTTCCAGTGATCGTCGTGAAAGCGGGACCTGCTCCAACACATCATCAACTTTCAGATTTTTCTCGATGTTGTTATGGATATATTTTAATGCCTGGCCGACATACTGGTCTTTTGCCGCATAGATATCCGTGGAATTTCTGGTCACGATCGGTGTGGTTTCAACAATGATATCATAATATTCCTGGTTCTTAGTCTTGATCATGGTGTGCAGCAATCGGGCGGCTTCGTATCCTGCTTTGATTGTGTTCTGTCCAATACTTGATAGAGGTGGATCTGACAAGTTACAGAGTACCTCGTCATTATCCACGCCAAGTACAGCCACTTCTTCGGGAATGCGTATATTTGACAATCGACATGCCTCTGTGATGTGCAATGCCTGGTTGTCATCACAGGCCATTAAAGCAATAGGTTTTGGAAGAGATTTAAGCCATTTACTTAATGCTGATGGTTTGTAATACCAAAGTTCTCTGGATTTAAAACGCCTATTACTCTCAAAGTAGTGAACATGATATCCTTCCTGGCTTACCCGCTCCTCAAACGATTGTCCTCGTTCACGCGACCAGACAATATTTTTAAATCCATAAAAGGCAAAATGCTCAAAGCCTTTCTTTAGGAAATATTCCGCACCCATAATACCGGCACTTTTATAATCTCCGGAAATATTCGGAACATTTTCATGCCTCTCTATAAAATCCTGTGCCACAACGGAAATACCTTCATTCCACAGAAGCTCCAGGTTGGAATTATTATAAAATTGACCGAGGATCCCATTGGCTTTCCACTCCTTGGCCCATTTCAAAATGCCTTCCATGCCCCGAGTTTCCCGATAATAGGTAGGCATGCGGCAAAATGCAAAAGGACCATGTTCCTGGGAATAACGTGTTACTCCTTTTAGTAAGCTGGTTCCGTATTCCTCACCAAAATCAGTTAACAGTATAATTTTGATCATAGGATCATGAATTTACTATTAACTGTCGGATTTAAAAATATCTTTTAAGCTCTTTATGGTTTTATTTTTAACAAGAGGCTTTGCCCAGAAACTGATACTCAATATGTAGCCAAGGGTCACAAATATGAACATCATACCGACCTTCAGCGAGGTTAAATCACTTATTCCTCCAATCAGGATCTGGACCACAGCACCTCCCGCAATGCCTGTCATTAAAATGCCTGCAAAAGAACCGTGATGTCTTGAAACGGAGTTTAGGCCAAGGGATACGATTACCGGATACATGACAGAAAGGAAGAATCCGGAAATTGGGAATGCCCATAATGCGATCTGTTTTCCACCAGTCAGACCTGCAAAAACACAGATCATGGCCAGGATGGTAAACCATTTCAATATCTGTTTACTGTCAAACAATTTCATGAGTACCAATCCCAATATACCACCGATGGTCATCAACCCCCAGAAGTAGGATACCGCATCAGCTCCTGTAGTTTCTGGGTCATATCCATGATAATTGCTTAGAAATTTGGACATCCAGTACGAAATTCCCTGTTCTGTTCCCACATATGAAAATATGCCTAAGAAGAATAAAATAACGTATTTATTTTTAAAGAGCTCAAGATAGCTTTCTTTTGTGCCTACCTTTTCATCTTCCTGCAATTCTACCTGTGGGAATTTTACCAGAACAATGATCACGATCATAATAATACTGACCACAGCAAATACCCAATATACCGAAACCCATGACAAAAGTTTAGGGACAAGATCAGTCATCATGCCTATAAATGGCTTTTGTACATTCCCCTGATCAATATTGGTGACAAAATAAGAATACATCTGAGGGCTGATAAATGAAGCCAGGCCAAAAATTAGCTGGGCAAGGACTGAATTAAACGCAAAATGCTCTTCCCCGCCGGAAACGCGCAATAATGGATTGATGACCACCTGAAGAGCAGCCATTCCTGCGCCTATTGTAAACAGAGAAACAACGTATACATTAAATTTGGGGAATAATGCAAAAACTAATGCGCCAATAAAGGCCAGCATAAATGCCAGGATCATCATTTTTTTCTCACCCCATTTCTCAACCAGGAATCCGGAAGGAATAGACATAATCCCGTAGGCAATAAAAAAAGCGAATGGCAAAAAGCCAGCCATAGTTTCTGTCAGGGTATAACTAGCTGAAACATTGGGATTGAGCGCTCCCAAAATGTTGGTCAAAAAGGAAATAACAAAAAAGGTAAGAAGGATTAAAAAGACGATCAGTAAATTTCGTTTCATTTGTACCGTAATTAATACTTTATAATTTCTTTCTTAATAATTTCAAGATTAATGAATCATAATTTCTTCATGGTGATCCACCTGTGCAGCGGCGCCGAGCATGGAAATATGCTTCACCTGTGAAACATAGATTTTCAATTTTTCAATGGAATTTGGGAAATAGGTGTCCCGCATCGATTCATACATTGATTTCTGAAAATATTTTAGCGCTTTTGAAATGGAACCGCCTAAAATAATTGCCTCCGGATCATATGCATAAACTACTGACCTCAGCGCTGTACCGATATTCGAACCGAATTCTGACCAAAGATTCAATGCCTCCGTATCATGTTTTTCAGCTCGTAAATAAGTTTCATGGGCAGTAGTGTTATGAATCCGTTCAAAAAAATTAGCGCTGCAATAATACTCGAAATCCTGGTCTTTGTACGGGAGATATCCGATTTCACCGGCACCACAATTCGTTCCGCTGAAGAGCTTATCCTGTATAATTATCCCAGCTCCAATACCGGTCCCAATAGTAATTCCAACAAAAGTCCTGTGATGTTTCCCATGTCCAAAATATTTTTCTCCCAAAACAAAACAGTTGACGTCATTGTTGATATAAACCGGAACCTGAAATTCTTTTTCAAGAAGATCTCTTAGGTGAACTTCTCTCCAGGAAGGAATGTTGACGACATCGTAAACAATTCCGTTGGCCAAATCAACAATAGAAGGTACTCCAATCCCAATGCCCGTAATGCAAGGATCATGTACAGAATGAATAATTGATTTTAATTGGACAAGTGTGCTTTCGAGGTTCTCTTTGTCTTTAAGAGGGAGGGAATTTAGTTTTATGATGGACTGGTCACCTATTAAACCTGCTCTTATATTTGTTCCACCCAGGTCTATCCCAATTTTCATAGCTCAGCTATTTTTCAAAGTTAATGAATCATTTACAATAATACTTTCAATATGAAATTATGATTGCGCATTAAGCGAATCAATTCCCTCATTTTACGCAAAACTAAAAATTGAATAAACAATAAAAGTATTTGATTTAGAGTCCTTTAATTTAAAAGGATAAATTGGTAAAGAATAAGTGGTATGTTAAATGAAAAGAGGAGTATTATTACAATAATCAATTTGTTATCCCGGGTATATGCTCTTAATTTTTTGTATAAAATTTTGGCTATTTGTATGAATTATGGCGTAATTTCAACATAAATCCAAAGTTATGAACACCCAACATTCAGATATGAACAGGAGACAATTTATGTTAAAAAGCACCAAAGCAGTTGGTGCAGTCTCCATATTACCCACCTTTTCATTTGCGGGAACTAATCTTATCCCGGACAAGATCAAAGTAGTTCTGATAGGTACAGGCTCCAGGGGAAGCAGTTGTTGGGGGAAGGACCTGGTAGGACCTTATCGTGATTATGTAGAAATGGTAGGATTGTGTGACATCAATCAGAAAAGAGTAGAGGTGGCCAAATCCATGATCGGTATTGATGCAAAAACGTATCATTCCAGTAAGTTTGATCAGATGATTAGCGAACAAAAACCTGATGTGGTGATTGTGACTACAACGGATTGCTATCATGTTGATTACATTCTCCGGGCCCTGGAGCTGGGGTGTGACGTGATTTCTGAAAAACCAATTGCCACGGAAGCGGACCAATGCCAGCGCATACTGGAGGCAGAGCACAAAACGGGTAAAAAAGTTTACGTGGGATTCAATGTAAGGCATTCGAATGAATCCATAGAGATGAAACGTATACTAAGTTCAGGAGAACTTGGAAAAATTATCGCTGTCGAGTATCATGAATACCTGGATACCCAACATGGCGCTTCTTATTTTCGGCGATGGCATGGAAAAACCAAATATTCCGGATCCCTTTTGGTGCATAAATCCTCGCATCATTTCGATTTGATCAACTGGTTGCTAGACGCAGACCCGGTGGAAGTTCAGGCCATTGGAGAAACTGCATTTTACGGATCCAATAAAGATTTCAGAGGAAAAAATTGCAGGGATTGTGCATATAAAACCAAATGTGATTTTTTCTGGGACATGACAAAGGATAAAAATTCCATGAGGATGTATGCAGATTGTGAAGATATCGATCATTATTATCGCGATGGCTGTGTTTGGGATAAGGAAATTGATAGTTACGATACGAGTTCAGTGCAGGTGATTTATAGCAATGGGACACAACTGACTTATTCGTTAAATGCCTATTTGCCATATGAAGGTCAGTACATTTGTTTCTCCGGTGAAAATGGCAGGCTTGACGTGCGTCTCAATTATCGACAACCCTGGGAAACAGTAGCTCCCTACGAATTCAGATTGGCAAAAAACAGAGAAACAACAAAAACCTGGACGTTACAATCCGGGGAAGGAGGGCATGGTGGAGCTGACGAACGCGTAAAAGATATGTTTTTCAAACCGAACCAACCGGACCCAACTGGTCAGAAAGCGACGGCAAAAGCTGGGGTAATGTCAAGTATGATTGGCATTGCTGCGAGGAAGTCGATTGAAACAGGAAGGAAGATTCGGATTGAGGAAATGATAAGGTTGTAGGGAGGAGGTTAGAAGGTTGAAGTTTCTTTGAGACCAGTTTCCAGCTTCTGATACCGAACGTCTGCTGACAGGCAGGGAATCATTTATTTAAATAAGGTAATATCTTTAACAAAGTAAGCTAAGAAATAAAATAATATGGCAGGAGCTGGAAGTGCACCAATTAAATCTACTAGTACAGAAACTAAGAAAAACTATACAGGCCCCATGATTGTGATGATGGGTTTATTTTTCATGTGGGGCGTCATAGCGGTGATGAATGATATTCTCATCCCGTATTTAAAGAAGATCTTTGAATTGAGCCGGGCGGAATCAATGCTGGTCCAGATGTCGTTTTTCACTGCCTATTTCACAGGGTCACTGATTTATTTTATTATTTCATCCACCAAAGGAGACCCGATTGATAAAATCGGGTACAAAAATGGGATTTTGATTGGATTGGCTGTGGCAGCTTTTGGGAGTATATTGTTTTACCCGGCTGCGGAAATTGGTTCGTTAGGCTTTTTCCTGGTTGCCCTTTTTATTCTGGCACTTGGTCTGGCGTTGTTACAGATCGCTTCAAATCCATATGTGGCGATCCTGGGACCGCCAAAAACAGCCTCCAGCCGGTTAAATCTGGCCCAGGGTGTTAATTCCTTAGGAACAACGTTGGCCCCTATTGTTGGCGGGTATTTAATATTCAAGTTTTTTGCTCATTGGGGAGAACCCCTGTTGAATAGTCTTGGTGAAAAAATCCTTACCGATACCGGTGAACCCATGACCAGTGCAGCGGTACAATTTCCCTACCTGATGTTTGCGGCCATTTTTATTTTGTTGGGTGTGCTTGTGCGTTTTTCACACCTGCCAAAGTTTACCAGTGATGAAGTGATCCCGAAAGGTGCCGGGGCGTTGAAATACCGGCATTTAAGCCTGGGGATGATAGCTATTTTCGTGTACGTAGGGGCCGAAGTGGCGATTGGCAGTTTAATAATCAACTACCTGGCAGAATTGCTTGGATACCCGGAAATAGAAGCAAAATCCTTCCTGGCTTTTTATTGGGGCGGACTGATGATCGGTCGTTTTCTCGGTGCCTTTACACTTGGAGAATCTGGTGCCGGTAAAAAAGCCTTATTTATCATGACCGGGATTTCCCTGGCATCCTTTATTGTCATTTATGGCGCGGTACTGGTCGAGCAGGGATTTAATTTCCCCGTCGAAAGAGTATTGCCTTTTTTAATTTTTATTGTACTCAACCTGGTTGCATTTCGGATTGGTAGATCAAATGCTGCCAGGACATTGTTTGTTTTTTCCCTTGTCATCATCGGATTGCTTGCAGTAACTATGCTGAATAACGGCCATATAGCCATGTGGACTGTTTTGAGCATTGGACTTTTCAATTCGATCATGTGGTCGAATATTTTTACGTTGGCCATCAAGGACCTCGGTGAATATACACCTCAGGGGTCCTCCCTATTGATCATGTCCATCCTTGGAGGTGCGATCATTCCATTTCTTCAGGGAGCACTGGCTGATGTACTTGGCGGATACCATTATTCCTTCTTTATTCCGCTGGTCTGTTACATTTACCTGGCTTATTATGGATTGAAAGGATACGAAGTAAGGAAATGGAAGGAATGATTTCGCTTATTGTTGTAGTACAAGGACTTCGATGATCAGTATATACTAGTAGAAACATTATTTTTAACGAATTCTGATTTTTTTGATATGTCGACACAAGTAAATCGTTTGATCTCGCTGGATGCCATGCGTGGTTTCACCATCGCCGCGATGATCCTGGTGAATTTTCCCGGGAATGGAGACCATGTATATGCCCCACTAAACCATTCGGTATGGAATGGATTAACTCCCACGGATGTAATTGCCCCCTTCTTTTTGTTTATCGTTGGCGTTTCCATCGCCTTGGCGTATACCAAACGACTGCAAAAAGGAACACCAAAGGGGGATATGTATAAAAAGATCATCGTAAGGTCATTTAAAATATTTGCCGTTGGTATTTTCCTGAATTTACTTTGGGATTTTAATTTTGCTGATTTGCGTTGGACGGGCACCTTGCCAAGAATTGCTATTGTCTTCCTGGTTTGTGCCTTGCTGTTTTTGAATACGGACTGGAAAAAGCAAGCCTGGATCGGGGGATTCATCCTTGTGGCCTATTGGCTCGCCATGACCTTGATCCCAACGCCTGGTTATGGAAAGGTTATGCTTGAGCCGGGGATGAATCTGGCGGCATGGTTTGACAGCAAATATTTACCGG
>WOR8_10003616_pt1 | contig 15052 bp, 10 predicted proteins | sample DeeMarSeWOR38_10_FD_19890 | JGI IMG/M metagenome (IMG submission 19890) | reverse complement strand
CCCTGCGAAGGCTAATGTTGCACGGGGTCGTTCCGACTGCGACTCGAGCTCACCGAAAAATGTCGCCGAGTAGAGATAGGTCACCTCATGTCGGGTGAGGAGATACGGCATGTCGGTGAAGTCCTGTTCGACTCCGGGAGGCGCAGTCAGGAGCGTCTCAAAGGGGAGATACCAGAGATAGTCGCAGGGGACGAGAAGGAGCCGGCCCTTCGTCTGAATCTCCCCTTCGATCGGATCGAGAAGCAGGGAGCCGAGCATCCGAGCCTGCTCGCTGTAGGAAGCAACATCGAACGTGCGCAGCGTTTCGCAATACTGGAGGACTGCCCCCTGGAAATCACCCGGAACGGGGGTGGTTCTACAGGTGAGATCTTCGGATGTCACGACGAAGGTCACCAGAAGGTCGTCCAGCAGACAATACTCAACCAGCGCCGTGTGGCCGTCGAGCAGCGCCATGGCCTCGGCAGGCGTGATCGGTCTGGGTCGTCGGGCAAGCCCGGCGAACTCCGCGTAGTTGGTCGAATACACGGCGAGCAACTGATCGAGCTCACGCTGGAGCTCAAACCGCCGGCTCACGAGTGTGGAGGCGAGTGGCTCTCGGGCGTCTCCGAGAGCATGGAGGCGGGTGTCACAGGCAAAGAGCTCGCGCTTGAGGTGCTTCTCCCTCTCGAGGAGCCCGGCCGGGATACCGGAAAAGCGCGCCCCGCCAGCGCGCACCACCGCATCGATGAGCGACCCCGCCTTTGAGGCTTCGGCAAGGGAGAACGCCTCGTTCAGGTACGAAGCGTCGCCGCTAGCTTCATGCATTCGGAGTGCCAGGCGGAGAGCCTCTTTGAAGGCCGACTCTCCGAAAAGCGCCAGATCCAGCTTCGGCTGCTCCGACTGGTAGTGAGCCCGCATGTCGGTGAGAATCCCCACGGCCTGCCGGGAGGCTTCGTAGCCGGCTTTCAGCTCGGTCAGTGCTGTGGGATCGCGACCAAAGCGCTCCTGGCTGGCCCGGGCATAGGCGAGCAGACTCTGGACGGCCTCACGTCCCGAGTACAGATCCATCCACCGTGTGGAGCCGGTTCCATACAGGGGCTCTTCAAGACCGAGCGTCGCAATCGACTGCCGGAAGCAGTCTTTCGCAGCTGCCATCTCGTCAAGACCAAGGTAAGCCTCTCCCCTCACCCGCCAGGCCCTGGCAACACCTGGGCTTTGCAGGTCAGGCTCATACAACTCAAGCGCAGTGTCGGCAAGGGCAAGGGCTGCTCGGTGGAGGCCGAGACGGTTGCTCACCTCAGCCAGGAGCGTGGAATTCCGCGCAAGATCGCTGTTTCGCTCGGAGGCAGCTGAGCGATACAGCGCGGCCGCAGACCGGGCATGGCTCAGCGCGGCCGCAGACCGGGCATGGCTCAGCGCGGCTTGGTAATCGCCAAGTGCGAGATGGGTTTCTGCGAGGGTTTCATGCAGGGCGGCATTGCCGGGGTGGTCTTTTCCGTTGGAGCCCTCGGCGAGCGAAAGCCCCTTCCTTGCGTGGACCAGTGCACGCTCAAGATCTCCCTGCAGGCGGTAGGCATTGGCGAGCCTCTGATGGAGCGTCCCCAGCGCCCATGTGCCGCGGCCTTCGATGCCTTCATAAAGCGAGGTGGCTTGCGTGAGATAGAGGATTGCTTCCTCGTAGCGGCCAGCGGATGCCTGAAGATCCCCCAGCCGCGCGATCTGATTCACCGTCAGTGGGTGGTGATCACCAAAAAGCTGCCTGCTCCGAGTGAGGGCTTCCTCCCCCAATTCCAGAGACGAGCGGTGCAGGCCGAGCCTGAAGTCCACGTCTGACCACTCTTCGAGGCATGCAACCAATGCCCCCGGGTCACTCTGAGGTGAAGCGGCGAGAAGCTCATGGGTTTTGAGAAGCGTTGCCTTCGCTTCATAATACCTGCCCTGGGCGGACTGGTTCCGTGAAAGGGCAAGGAGGATGGCAGCGCGGGCAGCACCGGACTCTGCACCGCTCGATTCCATCAGCAACAATGCTGAGCGCAAGTGCTCCTCTGCAGACTCAGAATTGCCAGCGCCAGACTCGGCTATTCCCAGCATATGGAGACAGTTGACGAGGCTCAGAGTGTCACCAGGAGCGATCTCGCCGGAGAGATGCATTGCTTTCCCGAACAGGGAGATAGCAACAGGGAAATCACCTTCGTAGAGCGCCAGGTAGCCCCGCAAGTGAAGCGAACGGATCAGCCCTGGATCCCGTCCTTCGAGTGGGCCCCGACCAACAGAGTCCGCCTGCTGTAGAACGGGTTGAGCTTCGCCGTAGCGGGCCAATCTGATGAGGTTCTCCCCGATTCCATTGAGGCAATACAGGTAGGAACCCCACTCACCTTGGGCCCGGAATTCAGCCGCCGCCTCTGAGAAGAGGGCGATGGAGCTGTCATGCCTGCCCTGCTGGAGAAACTCATAGGCCCGCCCCATCGCCTTCGATGCGGACAGGCCAGAGGGATCGTTTGAGGCGAGTACATTCTCGGCAAGAAGGAGAATCAGCCCCAAAACGAGGCATTCTGAGGCTGTCTTAAATGAAGGACGCCGGACTGCTTCCAGTCCGATCGAAGTGCGAGCTGGCAAGGATGACTTTTTCTCCCGCGGTCTTTCCATTCTGAAATGGACGTGACTATAAAGGTTTATGGAGGAATGTATCTATACAATGCTGACCTAGATTCACACACCCGATTCCACCACCAAGAGGAGTACGATATGAAGAAGCCACTCCAGATCGCAATCGTCTGCCTCGGCCTAGCCGCAGCGCTGGGGCAGATGCTTGTTTGCGCCGCACCCACGCATAACACGCCTGGCCGCACGGTGCAGTTGGCAGAGTACAATCCAATTCCGCCGCCCCCCTTGCCGCCAGCTCCGCCCCCGCCAACTGTGGCGTGAGGCAGCCGGCTCCATAGGAACCTCATTCCCTCCGGAGCTACCAGGAACTCTCGAGGGCAGGTTGACCTGTAAATCTAGACCGTTCAGTCACCAATGTCAAGCAACCGACGGCGCGGCCTTGCAAGGGACAGGAGCAGCCAGACCTGTGCTTGTCCCCGATCGGTTTTTTTCGAGCCTGCCGGGAGCCGAGGCACGTCCAGGAGAAAAGGATGACTATACGCAGCGAGGGTAAGGGAATGCCACCACCAGCCCCGAACAACACTCCGGACCCACATCCCTCAACGCGTCAGCCGGGGACGACAAAGGAGGGGAGCCAGTTTTCTGAGGAAACCGTCAAGGCCGTCTGGGCAAAGTCCCGGCTCATCCCGGATTTCTCCCACAGTGAGTGGGCAACGGATAGCTGCGGGGATCGCATCCGGTTCTCCTACTATGGCAAGACTCCCTCTGAGTTTGCCTGGGAGATCGACCACATCATCCCCCTCGGGCAGGGAGGAACCGACGAGATCGACAATCTCCAGCCTCTTCAGTGGGAAAACAACCGAAAGAAGGGAAACACCCACCCCTGGAATTGCGGGGACCATTGAGCGAAGAGGTAGGGAGTGATCCTCTTTCGCGAGGCGAGGTCGCGAAGTTTGCTGCCTGAGCGAGTTGCAGAGAGCGAGGGAGGACGGTGGTTCGCCGGCGGGGTCGCGCTCAGGACTGGCTCCGGGATAAGGGGGCGGTGAGCCGATATCCTTTGCCGCGGACGTTCAGAATGCGGACCGACGGATCGCGTGCGAGGTGCTTTCGGAGCTTGGACACGAAGACATCTAGACTCCTGCCGTTGAAGTAAGAGTCATCCCCCCAGATCTTCTTCAAGATGTCCCTGCGGGGAACCACCTCGTTCCTGTGCAGCAGGAGGAGCTCGAGCACCTGGGCTTCGGTGGCGGTAAGACTCAGCTTGCTCCGCGCGGATTCCAGAGTCTGTCGACTCGGATCAAACCGGAACTTCCCCACACTCAGAGGGACACCGGCGGTGGAAGCGTATCCGGTCAAGGCCGTGCGCTTCAGCACGGCGCGGATCCTCAGGAGCAGCTCCTCCATGCTAAAGGGCTTGGTGACATAGTCATCAGCTCCGATCTTGAATCCTTCCACGCGATCTTCCTTGAGCGACTTGGCGGTGAGAAAAACCAGCGGAGTCCTCTGATCCCGCACCCGGAATTCCCGCGCGAATGTGAATCCGTCCTTCTTGGGCATCATGACATCCACCAGGCAGAGATCGAAGGCCTCCCGTTGTGCGGCGGCCAGTCCTTCGACACCGTTGGTCCTGAGCGTCACCCCATAGCCGTTCGCCTCCAGGTGCTCCTGGAGCACAAATCCCAGGTTTGGGTCGTCCTCAAGAAGAAGGATCGTCTGCTTCATGGGGAGCTCGACGCTGACCTCTCGTGCTGTTCCAGGAGCGGGAATCGCAGCTCCACGGTCGTCCCAGCCCCGGGACGGCTCCGGAGGGACACCTTGCCTCCATGCGCTTCAATCACCAGCCGGACATAGCTCAGGCCCAGGCCGAACCCCTTGACGTCATGGATGTTCCCCGTTGGCACCCGGTAATACTTCTCAAAGACGCGCTCCAGATGCTCCTCCGCAATACCGATACCACGGTCCCGGACCTCGACAGTCAGTGAACTTCCGCGAAGGGAGGTCTCGACCGCCAGCTCCGGGGTCTCAGGTGAGTACTTCAGCGCGTTGTCCAGGAGGCTGGCCAGAACGTTCTGGAGGTGATGGGCATCGCCCCGGATCATGGCCGACGGGGCGTTCAGAGCCGCCTCCAGAACACCCTGTCGCGCCTGTACCTGTACGCGCACGCTCTCGAGAACAGCGCCAATCACGGCGTGCAGATCCAGCGGCGTGAGCGAGAACTCCTCCTCCCCTTCCTCCAGGGCGGCCATCTGCAGGATCTTCTCCACCTGCGTCTTCATCCGGGCGGTCTCATCACGAACGATGGTATTGTAGCGCGCAAGGCGCGAGGCCGAGCCCGATACCTCGGGACGGTCGATCGCTTCGCTCGCCAGCGCAATCGTCGAGATGGGAGTCTTGAACTCATGCGTCATCGTGTTGATGAACTCCGCCAAGCGCCCTGCAAACTCCTCCTGCCGGTAGAGTGTCCTGACCGTATAGGCGAAGGAGAAGACGATGATCCCGAGCAGGACGACGCTTGCCGAGAGTTCCGGCAGGAGCCGGGCGAGCATATAGCGGCGGTACCCGGGAAAATGGACAACGAGTTTCTCCGGAACGCGGAAGGCCTCCAGGAGCGAAAGAGGAACGGTGAACTCCGACTGAAGAAGCTCACCGGCAGGGAGCGTGCTTCGCGCCACGGTAAGCGAGTCCAGGCGGAACACGCCGAACTCAAAGGCGAGATCGACCGCATGCGCCTCAAAGGCAGCGCCGAGCACCGAATCCGCCAGTGATGCCGAGAGCCGTTCGGTCGCGGGTGAGCGGTCCAGGTCCGAGAACGCCCGGGCGACCCGTTCGATGGCCTTCCCTCGTGCCACCTCCGCGCTCTCCACGCTGAAGCCCGTTGTCTTTCCTCCATGTTCCCAGCGAAGCGTGGTCATCGCGCTATCGGTCTTCACCTGGATGAAATACACATCTCCGGCGAACCGGCCGGTCGGGATGCGGAGGGCATGCGGGCCCTCCCCCTTGACCGTATCCACAAAGACTGTGTCGAGGCGGCCCAGCACATCAAACGACTTGATTGTCACGCGCTGCGGCTTTTCCAGCCGGTAGATGATCCGGTCACCGACCATTTGCGTGGAGAGCTTTCCGGAACTGGTGGCAAAGACGGAGACGACCATGGTGGAGTCCCGCTTCTCCGGTCCGGTCTCAACGTCGGTCTGCAGGAAGTGATAGCGCATGGGTGCAGGAGGCCCCCCGGCCATCACGAAAAGCTGATCGGTCGCGAGAATTTCGGTGAGCTTCTCCGACGCCGCATTCAGTGCAGCGGCGACGTTCTGTTTGAAGGTCTGCTCCTTGAGCGCGCTGGAACTCATGAGCAGCGAGTACTGCAGCACGACCAGCCCCACCAGGGCAAGCACCATCAGGACCACGATCGTGCGGACGGTTCTTCTCGAGAGCCTCATGGATGGAATATCCGCCTCGGTGCGGACAGGTTCTAGTCGCTTAACATTACTTAACACTTGGTCGCAGACATTAACTTTGATGTCTGCATCAATTTCCCCACACTCCGCGTACCGAAGGCCTGAGACCGTCACCATTCCAGAAGGAGCACCTGTCATGATCGCTCGTGATGTTGGGATCTGCCTCCTCGCCCTTTCTCTTGCATCTCCGGCCGGAGCGCAGGAGATCACAGCAAAAGCCAACGCACCGAAGACGCTGAAATTCAAACCCGACAGCGTCGTGTTGCTCAAAGAGCTCGGTGTGCTGGTCGGACACGAACAGGGTGTACTGAAAGTCCTGCTTGCGCCCCCGAGCGGGGGAAAAGTCAAGGGTGTCCAGACGGTGGACCTCGCCACCGGTGACGAGGTCGGGATGGCAGCCGGCAAACGCATCCGACTGGCGGGCGAGCTCAGAGAGCTCTACGAGGGTGCCGATACCGGGAGCGAGTTCAAGCTGGGGGTGCGCCGGGAGGGGAAGCCCATCGTGGTGACATTCACCAAGAAGGATCCGGAGGAGCTGGCCGCCGGAGGGATGATGATCATCCGGCCCGATGATCCGGAGGAGGAGGGGTCCAGGCTCTTCCCCGCGCTGGGATTCCGCCTGGCGGAGGAAGGCGGAGGGCTCATCGTCACCGAGGTCCTTCCCGGCGGGCCATTCGAGCTGAAGACCGGCGACCGGATCCACTCGCTCAATGGCGAGCCGGCACCGACGCTCCAGGCGTTTGAATCGGTCCTGGCATCGATCGAGGTCGGAGACGAGGCAACACTGCTGGTCCGCCGCAAGGGCACGGAGCTGACCTTCAGCGCGCCCCGTCCCGAGCCCAGGGGCATGATATTGAAGGTCAAGTAGCATGACACGACGTCTCGTCCCCATCGTGCTCCTGCTGTTGCTCGTCGCCTCGACGGCCAGTACCCAGTACGACAGCTTCAACCAACGGGATGACCGATACCGCCTCCTGGGCCTCAAGCGCGCGAAGGAATACTTCGAGGTGACGAAGAAGGAGTACGAGCGCCAGCAGCTTCTGTTCGAGAAGGGCTTGCTTTCGCAGGCAGAGCTGGACCGCTTCCGGAACGCTATGGCAGACGCGGAGGTGAACTACCAGCAGTCTCTCCTGGCGGTTCTCTTCGAGCAGCAATACGTCTCCATCGGTCACGCCGTGAAGTATCAGGACGGCGGCGGGAAGAAACGCATCCGGCTCTCGCTGGTCAATGCCTCCGGGGGGAGCGAAGAGTTCCAGAAGCTGATTGGCATTGAGGATGCGCTCTTCCGTCATCTCCAGCCTGATGTCATCAGCAGCATCTACGTCTCGATCTACAACGATGATGGGGCCATCGTCTCGCAGCCCTACGAGGTGAAGGTCGAGCACCTGCGCGCCGGCAAGCCTCGCGAGGTGGATTTTGGGTTGTTGCAGGACCTCGATGCCGTCACCGTGAACATCATCTACGGAAACGGCTCCTCCCGCACGCTCAAGATCGTCCTCCAGAAGGACAACAGCGCCAACTCCGTCGCCGTCCAGTCGCAGCAGTTCTCGCAGGAAGCGGAGCTCGGGAAGACAGCCACCTTCGACCTCACGCTGGAGCTCTACAGCGGTGTGACCAACACATTCAGCCTTGAGGTTCTCAATTTGCCAGACCAGATCAACCGCACGTTCCGCGACGTGGGCACGAGCGCGCGGATGACGCAAATCAAGTTCACCGAGAGTTCCAACTCGAGAAAGGCCTCCCTGGAGGTGACGCTGCCCGACCGCCCCACCGAAGAGGTTTCGATGGACCGCGTGATACCGTTCTTCGTGGCCATCGTCCCGGCCGACCGGAGGGAAGAGATACGCGCGCCGCGCGAGGCGCCCTGGACGGAGGAGGAGATTCGGGCACTGGAGGTGGGCTATGTCCGCCTGGAGCTCATGCCGCGCGGCAAGGGGCGACTCCTGGTCCGCGCCCAGCAGCTCTATTATGCCATCGGTCCCGACGGGAGCGTCGAGCTGAGCGTCGATGTCGTGAACGAGGGGACGCGCCGAACGGATAACGTCATGGTGGAGGTGGACGTCCCGCTCAACTGGACCCGAGAGGTGGAGCCCCGCATCATTCCCGCGCTGGGTATCAACGAAGAACAGCGCGTGGTGATCCGGGCCATGCCCCCGCCGGCAGTCTCGGTCGGCCGCTACGAGCTGCGCCTCCGGACAAGCGCCCTGTCGGACAATCAGCCCGTCAATGCCGAGGACAAGACCGTCACGGTGGAGGTGCAGGCCGAGGCGAACGTGTTCGGGACGGTCTTGATCGTCCTGGCCATCGTCGGGCTGGTTGCCGGGATGGTCGCCTACGGGGTACGCCTGGCCAGGCGCTAGTGAGCCCAGAGAAAGAATAACGAACCGGAACAACACCGCCATGGACAACCACGCGATGATCGAAGCCGACCGTCTCAGCAAGCGCTATGAAGATGGGACCCGTGCGCTGGAGGACGTGACCTTCTCCGTCACACCGGGCGAGATTTTTGTCATGCTGGGCGCCAACGGTGCGGGAAAAACGACAGCGATCAACCTTTTTCTCAACTTCATTGACCCGACCGGAGGCGAGGCCCGCATCGGGGGGATCGCCACGCACAGAGATCCCCTGGAGGCCAAACGTCACGTGGCATACGTCTCGGAGAATGTCACGCTCTACCCCAACTTCACCGCGCTCCAGAATCTGGAGTATTTTGCCCGCCTCGGAGGCAAGAATCACCTGGCGCGGGAGGACTACCGGCGTGTCCTCGCCCGGGTGGGCCTCCAGGACGGCGCACACGAGAAGCGCCTCAGAACCTTCTCCAAGGGGATGCGACAGAAGTGCGGCATCGCCATAGCTATCCTCAAGGACGCCCCCGCCATTCTCCTGGATGAGCCCACCGCAGGTCTGGATCCCCAGGCGGCCTATGAGTTCCAACGGCTGCTTGAGACACTGCGGGATGAGGGAAAGGCAATCCTGATGTCGACGCACGACATCTTTCGCGCCCGGGAAGTATCTGACACGATCGGCATCCTGAACAGCGGGCGGCTGGTCATGAAGGAATCAACGCGCGACCTGGCCGGCGAGGACCTCGAGCAGCTCTATCTTCAGCATATGGCCGGCCACCGGGCTCCATCGCTCGCACTCACCACGACCGAGAACGGCGTATGATCAGACTCATCATGGAGAAGGAGCTGAAGGATATGATCAGCTCCACGCGTTTTGCCATCACCTTCGGCGCCTGTTCGCTCCTGTTCCTGCTTTCGTTCTACGTGGGCGGGCGGCACTACCAGATTACCACCGAGCAGTACGAGGCAGGACTCCGGGCCGCTGCGCGCTCGATGGAGGCCATCACCGACTGGTCGGAAGTGCGTGACCATCGCATCGCGCTTCCCCCCAGCCCCGTGGCGTCATTGGTCATGGGAGTCACGAATGACATCGGCCGCACGGCTGCGATCCAGGGGCGGGGAGAGATCACGCCCGTGGACAGCCGCTACGGAGAGGATCCGATCTACGCAGTCTTCCGTTTTCTGGACCTGGATTTCCTCTTCCAGATCGTCCTTTCGCTCTTTGCCATTCTCTTCGCCTACGACGCCATCAACGGCGAAAAGGAGCGGGGGACGCTCCGTCTCACCTTTGCCAACTCCATCCCGCGAAGCACCTATATCCTCGGAAAGATGCTGGGTTCGTATCTCGGGCTGGCCATCCCGCTTCTGGTCCCGCTGCTCCTCGGATGCCTGACGCTCATCCTTATGGGGATCCCCCTGGATGGGGGCGACTGGGCCCGTGTCGGATTGATGGTTCTGGCCGGCTATCTGTACCTGGGCGCTTTTCTGGCAATCACAATCTTTGTCTCCTCCCGCACCCGGCACTCCTCGAGCTCGTTTCTCATCTCGCTCGTTGTCTGGATCCTTGCCGTCATGATCATTCCCCGCACTGCGGTACTGCTTGCCGGCAGGGCCGTCGAGGTCCCGAGCCTGGACGAGACTTCCTCAAAGAAATCCCGCTATGCCGCCTCCCTCTGGGAGGCCGACCGGAGGCGGATGGCCGAGTTTCGCGCCGAGGATGGGACGCCACCGGATCAGGTGTTGCAGGAGTTCCAGAAGTTCATGGGCGAGATCATGGAAGCGCGGCAGCAGAAGCTCGATCAGTTTGCCGCCCGGGTAAATGAGGAGCGCATCAACCGCCAGCGCCGTCAGGAGGCGCTCGCCCTCTCGCTGGCCCGACTCTCCCCGGCGGCCACCTTTTCGCTTGCCAGCATGGCCATTGCCGGCACCGGGCTGCCGCTCCAGCAACAATATGCGCTTGAGGCAGAGGCCTATCAGCGCAGCTACGCCGAGTTCATTCGCGGAAAGACCGGCCAGAATCCTGGCGGCGGGTTTGTTTTCCGCATCTCGACCGACGAAGAGACGGAAAAAGAGCCGATCAACGCGGCCGAACTCCCGCCCTTCACCTTCCGGGGGGTCCCGCTCGCCGTGGCCGCCGGGTCATTCGTACCGGACCTCGGCATTCTGTCGCTGTTTGCGATTGTCTTCTTCTGCGGCGCGTTTGTTTCATTTCTCCGCTACGATCTTCGCTAAGCACCCGGGAGACTGCACATGATCGGAATAATGATCTTGAAAGAGCTGGAAGCGATCCTCCTCAGTCCGAAATTCGTTGCGACGTTTCTTGTCTGCTCCGCCCTCATGATGTTGAGCGTGTTCATGGGGATCCGGGAGTACGATGCGAACGTCGACCAGTACGAGGCTGCAAACGAACTGGTACGCCAGGAGATGCGCGAGGCCCGCGGCTGGATGATGCTGAACGACCGGGCCTATCGCAGGCCCGATCCCATGCAGATCTTCGCCGCCGGCGTGGAGCACGATATCGGACGCTACTCATCGATCAGCTCCTGGGAACCGGTGAAACTCATCCACAGCGCCTACAGTGACGACCCGATGTTCGCGCTCTTCCGGCAGATGGACTTTTCCTTCATCGTGAGCGTTGCGCTAACGCTTTTTGCCATTCTCTTCACCTACGACTCTATTAGCGGTGAGCGGGAGCGCGGGACGCTCCAGCTGGTTTTTTCAAATCCAGTCCGAAGAACACACTACCTCGCGGCAAAACTCACCGGCGCCTGGCTTGGTCTGGTCCTCCCGCTCTCGGTTCCAACGATGCTGAGCGTGCTGCTGCTCCCGCTTATGGATGTTCCTATGAGTGGCGAACTCTGGGGACGGCTGGGGATGCTCGTTGCCGTCTCACTGCTCCTTGTGACGTTCTTTGCGGCCTTGGGTGTGTTCGTCTCCTCGCTCACCCGACACTCAAGCGTCTCCTTCCTGGTTGCCCTTGTTGCATGGATAGTTTTCGTGCTCATCGTGCCTCGCGCCAGCATCATGGTCGCAGGACAGATCACACGCGTCCCGACGGTCGCCGAACGTGAGGCCCTCCAGGATCAGTACGCCAGGGACCGGTGGAACGAACACATGAAGGAACGCGGCGATATCTGGCGCGAGCGCGAGGCCTCCCTGGCCGGGCTCTCCGAAATGGAGCGCGAGCGGCGGCGCGAGGAGATGGAATGGGTCTGGGCTGAGGAGGACGAGGAAGCGCGGCAGCAGATGCAGCGCGAGATCTCAGACCATGCCCGGCGGCTCACCGAGGATTCCCGCAACAGGAAGCGGGCGCAGGAGCGGCTTGCCTTCACGCTCTCGCGCTTTTCCCCGGTCTCCGCCTACCAGCTGGCCGTGATGAGTCTGGCCGGGACAGACATCGCACTCAAGACGCGCGCCGAGGATGCGCTCCATGCCTACCGGACCGTCTTCACCGAATACAAGGAGCGCAAGCAGAAGGAATCCGGCAGCACAGGAGGGATACGCATCACGGTGGACACCGACCGGGGGGTAAAGATCGACACCGGCCGGGAGATGGCCCTCGACCTTTCCGATGCCCCCCGCTACGAGCCCCCTGCCCTGGCAGTTGAGGGAATGGCCGCCTCGGCGACGATCGACGTAGGCATTCTGGGCGTGGGGTCACTGCTGATGTTCGCCCTCTCGGTCGGACGCTTCCTTCGCTATGACATACGATAATGCTGCGAAACGACCGATGCGATTCCCACCATCTCCGGCCGGCTTCCTTGAGCGTCCGGTCACGGCGAGTGCGCGGGCCGATGCTGTCCCCCGGTGTAGACAAACCGGACGCCTGGTGGAAGTGTTGACTTGAACTTCTCGATTGCCTCCCGGATGGCTTCGCAGGCCTCGTCGTTGAGCCCATAGAATGCCACCGCGCCGTGAGCGGGGGTGATCTGAGTGTGCCCCAGAAGTAACTCACCGATTTTGATCCAGTTCCTGGGATGATTCGGGAACCAGGGCTCGTAGACCATCGCAAGCTCGACGCCATGGCGTCGGGCCAGGCGGTTCATCCATTCCGCGCTCCCACCCCGGCCCCGCTCTCTCATGGCTTCCAGCGACCCGAGCCCCCAGAGATCCAGCACGTATTCCCTGTTTTTGTATGACACGTATCCCAGATCGTTGACCGCCACGGGTTTCCGGTAAAACTCCACCGCGAACCGATGCATCTGGTAGTGTTGCTCGTAAATGTTGGTGGCGGCAGCGGGCACCTGCCGAAGACCGTTGACGTAGGGAAAAGCGAGCAGGACAACGGACGCCCCGCTGATGGCAATCAGACCGGCGGCCGAGCGGCCGTCTTTTCGCGAGGCGAGCAGACGCTCAATTGATGCTCCGCCGAGGGAGAGCGCGATGAGCAGGGCGAACGCCCAGACGTAGATCTCATAGCGATTGTATGAGCCGTACCTCCCCGCGAGCGCGTGCAGTGCCACCGCTCCGAACCCTGCGCCTGCCAGGAGCTTCTGGGCAGGATCCCGGGTCGTGAAGAGGGCGAATGTCAGGAGTCCGAAACCCAGCGCGCAGAGCAACACGCCGCGTGGATTCCCGGCGGTGGCCTGCAGGTTCTTGAAGACAGTCAGAGCCCCGTCGTGCACGATGGAGGCCTTCATCAAGACAGAGCTCGGAAGCGCCTCAAGGCCGGAGAAGAGGAGAAAGATGGAAAACCCACCCACTATGACTGCTGCGGCAACAGCTGTCAGTACAACTTCCCAGATGTGACGGCGTGCCAGCAGATATAGAAGCCCGACGAGGGTAATTGCGAGGTTCTCATAGCGAACCGCGCCTGCCAGGGCAATCACAATCCAGAGCCAGAGCTTCGCCTCACCCGTTTCTGCCTCACGCAGAAGGCCCCAGGCAATGGCCACGACGGCAGCCAGCTGCAGCGAATGCTCCATGCCCAGGAAGATCAGGCCGACAACATTGGTCGCAGCGAGCAGGGAGGTCAAAAGAGAGAAACACACCAAGGTTCCTGCCCGGAGGTTTCCCCACTCAACAGTCCTGACGAGGATGCGCCAGAACAGGTAGGTGCTGATCAGCGCCGAGAGGAGATTGATCACCAGCGGGAGCGCCTCGGAGGATGGGGACACAGCAAGGAGGAACGGCCAGAGGATACTCGAGACGGGGGCCGAGGCTTCTCCCGCGTTAATCCCGTAATGGCCGCGAGCGATATTCTCGGCCAGCGCCAGGTGAATATATGCGTCGTCAATCGTGTAGACCAGCTTGCCATCGGTCAACTGGAACATCAGACAAAGATCGACAAGGACGACGGTAGCCAGAACCGCGAGCCCTGCATAGAGCGGGCCGCGACGGGAACGGGATCCCAGCCGATGCATGTGAGGTGATGTCTGATCCATGCTTGCGCTGTTCACTCTCCGGGAGTCGCTGGCAGGGCGTTGTTGCGGCCCCGGGAGCACTGCCAGGCCTACGGTACAGACAGGATGGGTGATTCTGCCAGAATATACGACGGTTGGCCAAAGGATTGTCAGAGAACTGCAGCAAGGAGGAGGCTCCCAGGGGGGCCTCAGGCGTCACCCGTCGTTCAGACACCTCTGGAGCATAGAGGATGCGGCGTTTTTCAGGGAGCAGCCTGTGCCTGCCCCGCATCAGCAATCACCTGCTGCCTCTGGGGGCCACCGACAACTCGAAACTCCGCCTTACCGCTTCTCGGGGGCGGGGCGGGGTGGAATCGCCGATGGAGCACTCTTCAGCTGGGCCATCACCTCTGCGATTGCGCGCTCAAGCTGGACATCCACACCCCGGGCCAGCTGTGCGGGATCCTCTGGGACCGCGATGTCCGGATCCACGCCGTGGCCTTCGCGGAACCATGTTCCGTCGGGGTTGTACATCCGGAAGGTGGGGACCGTCAATCTGCCCCCGTCGATGAGCGACGGGGCGCCCGAGATCCCTATCAATCCGCCCCAGGTGCGGGAGCCGATCAGAGGTCCGAGACCCGCTTTGCGGAAGTAGTCCGGGAACGCATCGCCACCGGAGCCGCTCCACCCGTTGATCAGCATCGCCTTCGGTCCAAAATGCGCGACCGGCGGCCACTGCCACGTGCGGCCGTCCCGTACAGCCCAGTAGGCGAGGGGCTTTCGGTTTAGGAGCTCGATGAAGCGATCCGGGATCTGCCCGCCGCTGTTGAAGCGCTCGTCAACGATAAGACCGTCTTTGGTGAACTGCGCGACGAACTGTCGGACAAGCTCCGTCTGGCCATCGATCCCCGTACTCGGGACGTAGACGTAGCCGATCCTGCCGCCGGAGGCCTCCTCGACCCGTTTGCGATTAGATTCAACCCAGGCGAGGTGGCGGAGCCGCCCCTCGTCGGCAAGCGTCGTGACGATGATCCGGCGACCACCCTCCAGAGAAGGAGAGGAATTGATCGCGAGTTCGACCGTTTCTTCGGCTAGCCCCTCAAAGGCCTCCCAGGGGGGGCGGGAGGTGTCGAGCCGCTGGCCGTTCACGGCCAGAATATACTCACCCTCCTTCACCTCGAGCCCCGGCATCGAAAGTGGCGAGCGGACTTCGGTGTCCCACGCTGCTCCGCTGATGATCTTCTCGATCCGGTAGGCTCCCCCCTCCAGCGCCCAGTCGATGCCCAGGTAGCCGACCTTCCGGCTCAGCGGGCTCTCCACGTCCCCG
>WOR8_10008685_pt1 | contig 15053 bp, 7 predicted proteins | sample DeeMarSeWOR38_10_FD_19890 | JGI IMG/M metagenome (IMG submission 19890) | reverse complement strand
TCCGTGCGGTCCTGGGCCACCTTGCGTGATTGTTTGAGTAGCATGCGGCAGGATTTATGGGCCTGTTTGCGGCAATCAGATGCGGCGGATGTATTCCCGTTGCCGATGAACGTGTTCAGACAAAAAAGGTCATAGGCCAGCTTGCTTTTGCGAAAATTGGATAACTGCCATGGAACGGAATCAACTTCACGAATGATTTTATCGGCCCGGCTTAGCGCCTTGCCGGCCGCCTCCTTATTTCCCATTATGACATGTATGCGTGCTTTACATGCAAGCATATGAACGAGAAATATGCCCTGGTTGGTTTTCTGCCCGAATTCAATCCCTTTCTCAATTTCTTGCATAGCATCGGTTAAACTGCGGCGTTCCATTAAAAGAGTTGTATTCAGGGACTGTTTCAGCACCATGGAAACGTCATTCTCGTAGTTTTCATAGATATTGTTCAATCGTTGAACCAGGGATTCAGCGATCGGGTGAGATCCCAGATATATATTGGGAAGACCATGCCAGAACAGATGATGTGAGGTCGCATAGAGCTCTCCCATATTCAGGTTTTGGCTTAGCAAATCTTCGTCGTAGCAGTTGATGGCTTTCCAATTTCCTTCGAAATAATTTTGTACGGTGTGCATTAATTCATAGATCAAAAACAGTTTAGCATTCTCCTTGCTAACTTTGTGTCTGGCAGCTTCCAGTATTTTGCGGCTCAACCGGAATGAAATTCCGGAAAATGAGAATAAGGCGCTGGCGCCCACAAAGACTTTAAGGCCCAGTTCGAATTTTTTTAACTCAAGATAAGTCACCTCTTTAATAATACATAAGGACTCGACGACAAACCTTTTGGGGTTTATAATGCTTAATGCTTCGCATTTTTTATAAAACAGATCGACAACCTCACTGTCCTGCTCAGTGGGAATTTTTCTGAATTTAAGCGCCGGTAGGTACAATGCCAACAGTAAATGCATAAAAGCCGATAAATACATTCGCGTGGCGGCAATTGCGTTCGTTGGAAACTTGCCCCAGTAGTAATTCAGTGCTTTATCAAAATATTCAACCGCTTCATCAAACTGGCCCCTATTGTAGAGCGCCAGGGCAATGTTCTTGTCCAGCACCGCAATTTTTTCAGCATCAGCCGAATCGCCATATTTGTTTAGATATAGATTCAAGGCCTCCTGATAATAATGAAGTGCTTCATTGGAGGCTGATGACTTCAAAGCCTCCTCACCGGCCTTTATAAGGTACTCCTCGGCCTTGGCCAGATTTTCGGCTCTGCTGTAATGATAGGCGAGCATGCCGAAAAATTCATAAAGCCGGTCGCTGAAGACGTTTTCAATGGCCCGTGCCACTTTCAAGTGCATCTCTTTGCATTTCGAAGGCAGAATTGACTCATAGGCGACTTCCTGTGCAAGGGCATGGTTAAATATATACTCAACTTCGCCCAGCCGCTGGCGTTCCCGAAAAAGCTGGATATCTTTAAGATAAGATAATTTGCCGTTTATATCTTTTACTGATGTTGCTACTTCTGAAAGGATGCGATAAAAGAAGTTGCGGCCGATTACCGAAGCAATTTTGACTAAATTGCGCGTCCCATTTTCCAGTCGATCGATTCTCGCCATCAGTACATCATGGATGGTATACGGTACGGTGATCGAATTTATCTTTTCGGTCACCTCAAATCTTCCGTTTGTTTGTATGAATACACCTTCGTCAATAAAGGACCGCAAAACCTCCTCTATGAAAAAGGGATTACCGCCGGTGCGTTGAACGATTTTTTCAATGACGGCATGGTGAAGCCCGCGGATGTTCAGCATGGAATTAATAAGTTTTTCGCTGATTTGGTCATTGAGTGGTTCTAAAAAGATTTCGACGTAATACACCGCTAGTTTTTCTTTGATGGTGTCCAGTGTCCTCTTGACAGTTTTTTCATATCCGGGACGAAATACATTTACAAAGAGAATTCGCCGGGTCTCTGCCAGGCGAAACAAATATTCAATCAGCTCGAGTGAACTGGTGTCGGCCCAGTGGAGATCCTCCAAAATGATCACCAGCGGGGTCAGATCAGTGGCCCTGATTAGCAGTTCCCTCACATTTTTAAAAATTAATTTTTCAAGAGCTTCGCCCTCTATCCCTTTGATCCTTTCTGCATACCTGCCTGAAGGTTTCATTCCCATGAGAGTTGCAACAAATGGGAGCACCTGATCGGTATTTTGCGGATACAAATTTCTAACGGCGGCTTCCAATTTGCCGAATGCCATTGCCTCACCATCATCGGCCCGTATCCGTGCCCATTGCTTTAAAAGATCAATAATGGGATGAAAACTTAAATTCCGACCAATTGAGATCGCTCTTCCCTCAAAAATACTCACCCGCTTCATCACATCGCGTTTTTTCAATTCAGCCACAAGCCTTGATTTACCGATTCCAGCCTCTCCGATAATATTGACAATTGAGCCGGCGCCGTTTATCGCTTTCATTACCTGGAGCTCCAACCTGTCCAGCTCTGTATTTCTGCCAACCATATCCGAATAGATCATCCGCTCGGATCCCAGTCGGGGACGGTAGACATCTTCCTTGGCAGATAGGACCTTATAGACGGAAATCGTCTTCTTTTTTCCCTTTATGGCTTTTTTCCCGACAGCTTCAAACTGAAAGAGTCCCTCGGTGAGCTTAAAGGTATCCTCGGTCACAAATGTTGATCTGGCTTCGGCTAATTTTTCCATACGGGAGGCCAGGTTGACGGTATCCCCCACGGCTTTGAAATCAACTCTCAGGTTATTGCCCAGAGTCCCCACGATCACATATCCGGTGTGAATCCCGATCCGCATCCTCAAGGGCCCTAAATCATTATTTTCCATGCTGAATTTGGCTATCTCACGGTGGATGGCCAGAGCGGACCACAGCGCCTTCTGCGGGGCGTCTTCCAGCGCAATGGGGGCGCCAAAAATAGCCATTATCCCATCACCGGTCATTTCGTTGACGATTCCCTCGAATTCATGGACCGTGTGAATTAGAATTTCGTAAACCTGGTCCATAGCATAGTAGGCTTCCTCAGGACCGATCCTCTCAACCAGGGCGGTAAATCCCTCCATATCGCAAAACATAATGGTCACTTGCTTGCGCTCGCCCTCGATTTTGTCTTTTTCATTAAGGATCTTTTCGGTGAGGCCTTGTGGTAGATATCTTTGAATCTTTTCTAATTTTTCTTCAAAGGATAAGGCTTTAAGGGATGTATTGGGGGAGAAACGTAAATTGCAACCGCATTCACTGCAGAATTTGGCGGTTCCCGGGTTCTCATACTGACACTTCGGGCACTCCATTTTTCTCGCCCCCAATCAAGGGTTTAGCCCTGTAATATCAAAAATGCGCTAACACGGGGTCAATGTCTATCTTGGAAGAAACGCAGGAAATGATGAGTCTATAGGCATCTATAACAGTTTTTTTGATTTTTGCAATAGTTAAGCCATTAAATATATTTCGGTTATTCAGATGACCTCCTGTTGAGGGGTCGGAGAGTTTTTCATTCAAACCCTTGCAGACGATCATTCATGGAACGCCTGGCCCCCCAACTCCCCGATCCATCCTTTGTTTGTCGTAGGGTTTGGTTGGGTTCATGGAAATAGTTGACTATTGCGGCAACTATGTGGATAATGCAACCAGCGGCGAATAAACGCCGGGGCCCTCACGCAAAGAGCTTTGCGGCGATTTGCTTGATGTGGGATCGGAATCATACAATCAAAACCTTTCCGAAACCAGAGCGCAGGCGGTGGCCGATTATCTCAACACCCGCCATGGCATTTCAAAAACCAGCCTTTTGGTAGGAGGCCTCGGCGAGTCCAGACCGATCGCCCCGAATGATTCCGAGGAAGGACGATCGAAAAATCGAAGGGTGGAATTTATCCGGGCAGACTAGGTCGGTTAGGTTGGAGAAGAGAACTATTTCGATTACATTTCTATGCCGAAAAACTTGTAGATAAGATTGTTCAGACACCGGCGCAATACGGTATAGGAATAGTATCTTCTGGCGATTTCGTAATTTGTTGTCACCATTTTTTCTCTACGCTCGGGAGACTCCAATATTTCTCGAACTTTGGCTACCGTGCTTTTCGTCAGAAAACCGTCCATAACTGCCAGGTCAAATCCTTTGGGTTCGATGTCCCGCACAAAGATGGCGTAGCGGTTGATCAACAATGGCTTTTTAAAGTAAATCGCCTCCAGAAAGGCATTGCCGAAACCCTCATACAGGCTCGGGTAGGTAATGAAATCCGCATAGGGATAGACGTCCCAGAGAGAGTATTTATCCTTGTTGTTGACATCCGGGTTTATGGGATCGGACATGTGGATGTCGACGAGCCGAAGACCGACGCCACGTTCTTTCGCGTGCTCTTTCAGCCATTCAACGTATTCAAAGCCTTCATCACCGGCAGCATGGGAAATGACAAGCTTGTAACGATCGTCGGCAAGATCTTCAACAAGGTCTATTGCGTGCTCAATACCTTTGCGCTGAACAATTCGCGTCGGCTGCAAAATCATTTTGTCCCCTGGTTCCAAATCAATGGATTTACGGAAGTCTATGGCCGCTTCTTTATCAATGGCCGGAGGATTATCAAAATCCAGCACATTGGGAATGATGACAGATGAAATCCCGGTTCGCAGCGCGAGTTCTTCCTGTGCCGACGAATTGATGACAACGTGCTCGATATTGGGCAGGTTGGGGGGAAATGCCATGCGCAAATAATCACCGACCGCGTTGACCATGAAACGGGTGCGTTCCCAGTAAAAATCGTGATGGTGTGCAATGGTTGGTATTTGCGTCTCGGCGATAATTTCAGTCAGGGCGATGCCAAGGGGGATATGCATCGGGATCGTCAGGATATTTTGGGCCACCAGAAGGTCAATGTTGAATTTCTCGATAAACTCTTTGAGCTTTTGTTTCAGAAGACATTTGAGTTCGTAAATGGCGTCTGTTACATCCGAATCACGCCTCTTTTTCCCAAAAATTTGCCGGTCGATCCAGTTGTTTTTCTCGTGCTGGAAAAAGGCTTCCGGTACAAGAAAACTTCTTTTCGGGTTGCGGTCCAATAAGCCGGCGAACCAATAAAACTCATTTCCGCCCATCTCCAAGACCTTGGCCCATTTACTGGCTTCCAATGTGACCCCATCTGTCCCCGCAAAACGGGTTGACACAAATCCGATATTTTTGTTCATGATAGTTATCCCTGAAAAATAAAAAAGTTCATATACCCAATCAGGTCATACTGGACCAAGGGTTTCAAATCAACATAATCAACCTGTCGTTATCGACTGGACCAAGGGTTTCAAATCAACATAATCAACCTGTCGTTATCGTAAAGCGGCGTTCATATCATGTTCGATGAAGTTCTGAGCCAGCGGCAGTCGTGTCGCGTCATCCTTCATTTCTACATTGCGCGGCAGCCGCATGTTCTCCGCTGTGATGACATGGGATTGCTTGCCGGCCTGAGCTTTTGACAGATCAATCTTCACGCTTAACGCATCAGAATTTACGCCATCGAGATCAGATTTGGGCCCGGAAAGGTGAAGCTGGACATTTATATCTTTGTACCCAACCAATACTAAGTGAGGTGATGATGCGGTAAACTCCACCGGAACCGTGACGACTTTTTCAAGCATCTCACCCTGGGTTATGATGAGGGTTGACCAGAAAAATACGGCCAGCGCCAGGCTGGCCAGCATTTGTGCAGCCGCCCGCCAGCGGGTTGTCCCTTCCGGCAGTTCGATGGAAAATGCTGCCCTCTCCTGCCGATGTGATGTCATCGACTTGAAAAGCCTGTCCCGATCCCCGACCGGTTGCATTTTCCCATTTTTAAAGATTGAAATTTTGCCACGCTCTTCTGATACGACAATAACCAATGCATCTGAGCGTTCGGCCAGTCCCATTCCGGCATGATGGCGGGTGCCGTATTCTTCCGGAATTCGCGAACTCTGGGAGATAGGCAGGCGCACGCCAAAGCGGGAAATCTTTCCCTTGGATACGATGATGGCGCCGTCGTGGCCCGGGGAGTTCGGATCGAATATGCTCATGATAAGCGGCATGCTTGGTCTGGCATCCAGTTTGTAGCCCCCCGCAAGCCATTCTTGAAGGGGTTCTTTTCCCGGCAAAACCACAATCGCGCCCTGCCGTTTCTCTGCCAGGGCCCACATGGAATCCGCTAAAAATGCGATGAGCTCCTCTCCGGAATCGAGCTGCTTCGATCGTCGGACGGAAGCTGCGCGCTCGAATATTTTTCTAAGTTCAGGTTGAAAAATGACGATCAGCGCGATTACCGCCACCTGACTCACATTACCGAAGATCCACTCAATTCCCTTGAGATCCAGCAAACTGGCGAGCAAGTACAAAGCCATGGCGATTAGAACGCCCACCAGCGTTTGGTATAGGAAAAACATTCCGGCCGACATCAGGAGAATGTCAATAACGGCACGCCAATCTAAAAAGTGTTTAACCGACAAGGTGAAATCCATCTTTTGCGACTTCCTGTTTTGCTGCTTAACCTATAAGTCATTGCAAACTTATAAGAATGTTCCAGATGATTCTCCCTCTGGTATTGATTTCAGGCTCTCATGTTTTGCATAATAACCTGATATCGCGTCAAGCAATTTTTTTGCCTCGCGGGTATCTTGCGCGCATTTGCAATAATCCTTAACAGCATTCGGATTGAGTTCTCCACCAGGGCACCCCACCGACCCATATGGCTGAGTTTTTCGAGCCAACCGACACGGAGTCGATTTGACAGAGGATCGCGTGGCAATGAATCTCCCGTCAGCAGCGGTTAGGTGCCCTGAAGAATCGCCTGGCAAACGCAAGCCAGCAAACTGCAAATAAATCCTGCCGTTTTTAATAAATCAAATGGCGGATACCACCGGCTGTGGTCCGCCATTTAATATTTCTTAAAATAAAATTAAGAATCAGGTTTGTCAATTCAGTCCGGCAGCTGCCATAATATCGGGCACCAGCTCTTCTTTGCCGATGGCCATGATGTGCACGCCGTGGCACATTTTTTCGTCATGGATCTGTTTGATCATGCGACCGGCAATTTCGATGCCCCTTTTTATGGCCTGCCCCTTGGGGGCGGCGGCCATCTCCTCTATCAAATCCTGGGGCACGCTGACGCCGGCGATGTTCTTGTTCATGAAGCGAGCCATGGGGGCGGAGGTCAGCAGAATGATGCCGGCGAGGATTTTGGTATTGAACTGTTCGGCGTACTTCATAAATTCTTTAAACCTGTCCAGGTCATAGACGGCCTGGGTCTGAATGAATTCAGCGCCGGCGTCGAGCTTTTTTTCAAACTTGATCAACTGGGGCTCCAGCGGATCGGCCTCCGGGGTGACGATGGCCCCGGCACAAAACGACACCGCGCCGTCCAGGTCGTTGCCGCCGAGGTCTTTGCCCTTTTCCAGGGTGCGGACGGTTTCCAGCAGCTGGCTGGAGTCCATGTCAAAGACGCTCTTGGCGTCTTTGTGGTCACCCAGGACTATCGAGTCCCCGGTCAGGCACAGGACATTCTGAATCCCTCGGGAAGAGGCAAAGAGAAGATCGGCCTGCAGAGCCAGGCGGTTGCGGTCGCGACAGGTCATCTGCAAAATGACCTCGCCGCCCATTTCCTTGACCAGCATGCAGCCGCCCAGGGACGGATAGCGCATGACCGAGCTCTGATGATCGGTCACGTTCATGGCGTCGACCTTGTCTTTTAACAGCTCGATGTGGTGCTTGAATTTATCCAGGTTGGTCCCCTTGGGAGGCGCTAATTCACTGGTGACCACAAACTTGCCGGAATCCAAAGCCTCTTTGAATTTGGTAGCCATGTTCAAAACCTCACTTTTCCTAAAATGATGTTGCGAGTTGCGGGTTACGGGTTTCGCGTTGCGAGTTGCGGGTTGCGCGGTCGCATATTCTGACAGTTCAATTTCTTCAACCTGTAACACGCAACCCGCAACACCAATAACTATTAACCTTTAACAAATAACTAAATTCAATCTGTCCGCAGATTGAATTTACCCGGTTTGGGTTCACCGGTATGATTGCGCGGCTTCTGGTAGCGGCGCATGGCGTCCAGGCGGTCCAGATCCTTGAGGCGGTTGTAGATCAGGGTCCAGACGCAATCCTTGTCGACATCGATTTCGCATTTGCCGTGATTGGTTCCACCGCAGGGGCCGTTAACCAGTCCCTTGTGGCAGTTGGTGACCGGGCAAATACCGCCGGTTTCCCCGATGATGCAGGTGCCGCACTGGGTGCAGATTTCGTCAAAGGTGCCGAAGGCCGTTTCTTTGCCGATAAACATGGTGTTGAGTGCCGGCACCACCATCTTTTTCAACTGGCGGGCGATGGTCTGAACCCCGAAGGCGCAGCTGGTAATGAGCAGGGCATCGGCCTGGTTGATCTGTTCGCCGAAATCACTTAAAAATTCGCTACTCAGATTATCGCAGGCCACCGGCACCACCGTGGTTCCGGTAATCATCTTGCCTTTGGCGGCCAGATCTTTTTTGAAGGCGGCCACCTCGGGCTCGCCGCCGGTGCGGGTCAGGGTGGTGCACGTGCCGCAGCCGATAATGAAAATCCGGTTTAAGCCGTCCAACAGCTGATCAATTTCTTCCTCCGGCTTTTTCTGGGTGATGGATCGAATCATATTCCGTTCTCCTCTTTTTCGAGATCACAGCGAAGGCACCGCGTTGCCTCGCGGCAGGCCTCCTTTTCGGTGAATCCTTTTTCAACTTCCCGGAAATCAGACACCCTTTCCCTGGCATCTTCGAATTCGACTTCGATCCGGGGTTGGTCTTCCGTGGTTTCCTCTTCCAGCGCCAGTTTGGTGGCCGTGTGTCGGGCGGATTTCTCGTCCGGAATGTACACCGGGCTGTCGTCGCCGGTAAGGTGCTTGTTGATGGCGATGGCGGCGCGCCGGCCGGAGGAAATGGCCCTGATGACATAGGTTGGCCCGGTGGTGAAGTCGCCGCCGGCAAATACCCCCGGTATATTGGTGGACAGGGTGTTCGTGTCGACCACCAGCGCGCCCCAGAGCTCGCGCTCCAGCTGGCTGTCGGCGGACAGAAACGACATGTCGGCGGCCTGGCCGATGGAGATGATGATATTGTCGGTCTCCACAAAACGTGTGTCTTCAAGATCGCAGGTGGGGTTGAAACAGCCTTCGTCATCGAAGACACAGACACAGTGGGTGAACTCGATTCCGGTGACACGTCCGTCCTCGTGGGTGATATTGCTCGGCGACGCCTCCGGGTTGATCACAATGCCCTCGTCGATGGCTTCGTCGACATCTTTTTCCCAGGCCGGCATCTCGTCGATGGGCTCCAGGCAGAAGATCTGCACGTCGTGGGAACCGGACCGCAGCGCGGTGCGCGCCACGTCTACCGCAACGTTACCGCCGCCGATCACCACCGTTTTGCCGCTGAGCCGCACCGGTTCGCCCTTGCGGACCTTGCTCAAAAAATCCAGACCGTAGTAGATACCCTCGAGCTTTTCGTCTTCGCCGGGGATGCCGATTTGCTTGCTGGCCTGGGCCCCGGCGGCGATAAAAACCGCACTGTAACCTTCTTTGAGAAGGTCGTTGAAGGTGTGTTTGGCATCGATGGGCGAGTTGTAACGAATCTCGACCCCGCAATTTTCAATGTATTGAATTTCCTCTTCGATCACCTGGCGCGGCAACCTGAACTCGGGCACCGCGATGCCGAGCATGCCGCCGGCCACGGGCTGGGCTTCGAATACCGTGGTCGCATAACCCATTTTGGCCAGGAAGTAAGCGCAGGTTAAACCGGCCGGTCCGGCCCCGACAATGGCGACTTTTTCCTCCCGGGTTACCGGGAAAGGATCCCGTTGCGGTCCGATGTTTTCAAAATACCAATCCGAGGCCACGCGCTTCAAGGCCCGGATGGCCACGGGCTGATCGAGTTCTCCCCGCCGGCACTTGTACTCGCAGGGGTGAATGCAGATGCGGCCGCAGACCGCCGGAAACGGATTGCGCTCGCGAATGATTTCCACCGATTTTTCATATTCACCGTCGGCAATGGCCGCCACGTAGTTGGGTACGTCAATGCCGGCCGGACAGGCATGCTGACAGGCGGAGATGACCATCGAGTCGCACACCGCGCCGGCGCAGCGATGCTCCTTGATGTGATCCTCGTATTCCTTGAGAAAATACTTCAGGGTCGAAAGGGCTGGTTTGGGGCAGGCCTGGCCCAGGCCGCACAGGGATGCTTCGGTCAAGGTGTCGCCCAGCTCCCGGATGGTGTCGATGTCCTCCAGACGGCCCTCGCCGCGGGTGATGCGGGTCAGCGTTTCCAGCAGCTGGGTGGTGCCCAGACGGCAGGGAGCGCATTTGCCGCAGGATTCAGACTGGGTGAAGCTCAAAAAGAAGCGGGCGATCTCCACCATGCAGTTGTTTTCATCCATCACCACCATGCCGCCCGATCCCATAATGGCGCCAATGCGCTGAACGGTGTCATAGTCGATGGATAAATTTAAAAACTGGGCCGGAACGCAGCCGCCGGCCGGCCCGCCCATCTGGACGGCTTTAAACTGCCGGCCTTTGGGAATGCCACCGCCGATATCATATATTACCTCTTTGACGGTGGCGCCGATGGGCACTTCCACCAGGCCGGTGTTGTTGACCTTACCGGCCAGTGAAAAGATTTTCGTGCCCTTGCTGTCCTCGGTGCCGACCTCGCCATACCAGTCGGCCCCTTTTTTGACAATCAGCGGCACATTGGCCCAGGTTTCCACGTTGTTGATATTGGTGGGTTTGCCGTCGATGCCGGCCTGGGCCGGAAACGGTGGTCGGGCCCGGGGCATGCCGCGCTGTCCCTCGATGGACGCCATCAGGGCCGTTTCCTCACCACAGACGAAGGCCCCGGCGCCCAATCGCAGGGATAAATCGAAGTTAAAACCGCTGCCGAGAATATTTTCGCCCAGCAGCCCCAGTTCGTTGGCCTGGGCAATGGCGACATTCAGATGATCGATGGCGATCGGATACTCTTCCCGCACATAGATAAAACCATACTCGCTGCCCATGGCATAGGCGCCCAGCAACATGCCTTCCACCACGGCGTGAGGGTCGCCCTCTAATATGGCACGATCCATAAAAGCGCCCGGATCTCCTTCGTCGGCGTTGCACACGGTGTATTTCGGCCGGCCCTCGGATTGGCGGGCGAATTTCCATTTCAGACCGGTGGGAAAACCGGCACCACCCCGACCGCGGAGTTTGGCGGCCTGAACTTCTTCGATAACCTGTTCGGGGGTCATCTTGGACAGCGCCTTGATCAGGGCCTGATAGCCGCCGGCGGCAATGTAATGCTCGATGTTGGTGGGATCGATCCGGCCGCAGTTGGCCAGCACCCGGCGCTCCTGTTTGGCATAAAACGGGATCTGGTTGCGGTAAAACACGGGCTGGAAGGTTTTGGGAGTTCGGTAGGCCAGCCGGTCGATCAACTGATTATTTTTCAGGGTTTTGACGACGATATCGCCGGCGTCATCCGGTTCCACTTCCTGATATTGAACGCCCAAGGGCTCGATGGCGATGACCGGGGCTTTGGCGCAAAATCCGTGACAGCCGGTGGACCGGATTTCAACTTGCTTGGCAAGCCCCTGGCTTTTGACTTCGTCGTTAAGCGCTTCCAAAACACCGGCGGCGCCATAAGCCCGGCAGCCGGTCATGCACACGTGTACTTCGATGAGCCCCTCCTGCTTGCGGGATAAAATCTTATTGCGGAACCATTCGAGTTGTCCGATGGATGAAAGCTTCTCCATTTTTATTCACTTCCTTTTTTGCGATACTCTCCCAGAACACTGGTCATCTTGGTTGGGGACAGTTTGCCGAAATAATCACGGTTGATCATCATCGTCGGTGCCAGAAAGCAGGCGCCCAGACAGGCCACCGTTTCCAGCGTAAACTGATAGTCCGGGCTGGTTTCGCCTTCTTCCAGGTCGAGTTCCTGTTTCATCAGGCGCAGAATGCTGCGACCGCCTTTGACGTGACAGGCGGTGCCCCGGCAAACCCGGCAAACATATTTGCCTTTGGGTTTCAACGAAAATCCCGAGTAAAAAGTAACCACTCCCTGGACCTGTGATGGAAACAAATTCAGTGCGTCGGCGATCGGCTCGATCGTCTCCGGTGGCACAAAGCCAAATGTTTCCTGCACGTCCTGGAGCAGGGGGATCAGTTCCCATTTACCGCTTCTATGGCGATCAATGATGGCATCGAGTTTGGAAAGGTCGAGTTCGGGTGGTTCCATAGATAATATCCTTGGTGTTTGGTTTTTGGTATTCAGTGTCTGGTAACGGGTGGCAGGATCAGCAATTTGCCAAACACCAAACACTACACACAAAACACTTTTTTTTATGCCTTTTTAATCTTAACGGCGACCGTCTTCCACCCGGGAGAATCCGCCTTGGTGATGTCGGATAGCGCCAACAGGTTCATGGCGTCATTGCCGTTAACACCCGTCGGCACAAAAATTTGTCCGGCGCTCAGGCTTTTATCAATCCGAATCTTCCGGGTGACGCTTCCGGACGTTGACGTGACCGTGACCGTGTCATCATCGTGCACCTTGAGTTTGGTGCTGTCCGAAAGTGAAATTTCCAGTTGACCGGCTTGATCAAACCCCTGGATGCGGTCCGATGATCGGGTGCGCGTGCCGCTTCCCAGATTGTATCGCAACGATCCAATGATAGCGGTAAAGGGATATTGCTTGTCAGCCGGTTCGTCTTCGGTGGATACCACCGGATAAAAGGAAATGGGCTCATCCGCCCCTTTGGCTTTAAAAAGCGCTCTGTTATTGGGCGGTTGAATCCATCCCTGGTCGTGACCGTTCAACGATTCATACGCCGGCACCAGCTGGCGGATCTCCCCTCTGATCTCTTCAAGGGATCCTTTCGGTTTGCCCCCGCTGAGTTCGGCGGCCAGAAGATCGAGAATCTGCCAATCCGGCCGGGCTTTTCCCGGGGGGGATACCACCGGCGCAAAGGTCCGGATGCGTCCTTCCAGGTTGGTGACCGAGCCCTGCTTTTCGCTGATGGCCGCTCCGGGCAGGACGATGTCCGCCAGTTGCGTCGTTTCCGTCTTGAGAATGTCCTGCACCACCAGAAAATCGAGTCTCCCGAGGGCCTTTTTCACCCGCTCGGACTGGGGCAGCGCCCTTAGCGGATTCTCACCCATGATATACAGGGCTTTCAGGCTGCCTTTTTCCGCCGCTTCGATCATGCGCACCAGATTCAATCCGGGATCCGGTGAGATGTTTGTTTTCCAGTTTTTCTCCCACTTTTTTCTGACGGCTTCGTCTTCCAGGGGCTGGCGGCCGGGAAGAAGGTTGGGTGCGGACCCCATGTCCTCGGCACCCGGCTGATTGTTTTCCCTGGCAAGAACCAGCAGACCCGCTCCGGGGGAGCCTAAACTGCCGGTCATCAGGGCCAGATTGAGAATGGCACCCAGGGTATGCTGTGCGTTTTTTTGCTGAATTATTCCGTGGCCGATCACAATGGCGACTTTTTTCTGTTTGAGCAAGCCGGCGGTTTTATGGATGGCGGCGCTGTCCAGGTTTGTTCGGGTGCTGATTTTGCCCATGTCCAGCGAGGACAGACCGTATCGGAAAAGGCTGAAGCCCTCCGTATATTGATCAACAAATGAGGCGTCATACGCCTTTTGCTCGTGGAGCAGGGCGGCCAGTCCGTTAATCAGCTCCAGATCCGACTGCGGCTTGATCTTCAACCAGATGGCGGCAAAGGCGGCCAGCTCGGTTTTGCGAGGATCCACCAGGATCAAAGGGATGCCGTTTAGAGCCGCTTTTTTGAGATAATAGCTGACCACCGGCACCGAGTGGTTGGGATCGGCGCCCAGCACCAAGATCACCTCGGCTTTTTCAAGATCGGCCAGCCGATTGACGCGATAGCCTCCGCCGGTCTTCTCGTCCAGGACTTGCAGCAGGGGTTGTCCGTAGACGTAGCCGCCATTGTCGATATTGTTGGTGCCGATAATGGCACGGGCGATTTTTCCGAAGAGGTAATTTTCCTCATTGGAGCACTTGGATGAACCCAAAAAGGCGATACTCTGGGGGCCGTTTTCGTTTTTGATTTCAGCCAGGCGCCTGGTGATGGTGCCCAGGGCATCCTCCCAGCCTAGCGGGACCAGCTCATCGGATTGCTCGGCGGTCCTTGTGCGACCCAGAGGACTGACCAGCCGGCGGGATGAATTCAAAAAATCATGGGCGAAGTGCCCCCGTACGCACAGAGTGGCCCTGTTGACGCTGTCGGGCAGCTGCGCGGGGTTGACTTCGACGATGCGCTCATCGGTGGCTCCCAGGGCCAGGCTGCAGCCCACCGCACAAAACCCGCACACGGAGACGGCTTCCTTCGCGGGACTGCCCACATAACGGCTGTTTTTGGGGGACAGGGCGCCGGTTGGGCACATGCTGACACAGGTTCCACAAAAGGTGCAGCTGGATTGCTCCAGACCCAGTTCATGGGCGGTGGCCGGACGGGATCTGAAACCGCGCAGGTTGTAATCGATGGCGCCCACGGCCACCAGCTCATGATCGGCCCGGATGCATTTGCCGCAGAGGATGCATTTGCTCAAATCCCTGATGATAAAGGGGTTGGCCTCTTCATAGGGCTTGTAGTTGGGCATGTGGTAGAGATCCGTTTCGCCCACGCCCAGCTGGGCTGCAACCCAGCGCAACCGGCAGCGGTTGCCTTTGCTGCAGACAATGCAGGATTCAGGGTGCTCCGCGATCATCAGGCGGGCGATGTTGCGGCGGTGTCGGGTGATGCGCGCGTTGGTGGTCAAAACGGCCATGTCCGGTGCCACGGGCGTGACACAAGCAGCCATGAGGCGTCCGGATTTAGTATCCTCCACCAGGCACATGCGGCAGGCACCAAATGGCTTCAGATCGGGATGGTGGCAGAGGGTGGGAATTTTTATGCCGTTTTGCTCCGCAGCCTCTAAAATACTCGTTCCGGACGGACAGATGACCTTCTGGCCGTCAATGGTCAAAGCAATGGTTTTCAAGGTAAAGGCTCCTTT
>WOR8_10003611_pt1 | contig 15069 bp, 14 predicted proteins | sample DeeMarSeWOR38_10_FD_19890 | JGI IMG/M metagenome (IMG submission 19890) | reverse complement strand
TCAAGATTGTTTATTGTTTCAATCTTTTCATTAATTATGTCATTTTTCTCATTAATTTCTCCCATTAATCTTTTATTTTCTTCTTTAAAGAAATTTAACTTTTCTACTAGGTCTTCACCTACTTCAGGGACTTCTTCTTCCTCTTTTTCTTCCACCCAACCCAAAGTTGATAAAGCATCTACAATCGACTTATCTTCTTTCTCTTCGCGTTCTTCTTGTTCATCTGCCATATGAATTAAAACACCTTTCGATCTATTAAATTTTTTTATTCTTCATTTCTTTTTAAAAATACATATCGCTTATCTAGGAAAAATTTAGTTATGTATCCAATGGATAACGCAACTATAAAGCTTATTTCTAAGGGAGAATTAAGAAAATTAGTTAAAATAAATTGGATCCCAATGTTTTCAATAGTAGTTAGAACTGCAAAGCCGAAATATTTCATAAATTCTATTGAAGTTTCTTTCAGTTCTGTTCCACCTCCTTTAAAAACTATATATTTATCTAAGAAAAATTTAATGATGTAAGTCACACCAACAGCTACAATAGAGCCAATTAATTCATGCATAATAAATGGGTCTTCCGAACAATAGAATGCTTGAATAAAATCATTTCCTCCAAAATTGTCACATATAAATGGTGCAATTATCCTCTGATTTAATTTCTGGAGGAGATAATTTAATCCAATCATTAATGCCGCAAATAAAAAATATAGTGTTATTTGCCTTTTAATATCGTTCTCATCTGCCAATTATTAACACATCCTAAAATTTTTTATCTAATTCGCAACAATAACTATAAGAATTTTTCAGAATTCATTTATATGTATAATTGAGCCATATCTAATTACGGTTATTTTTGTATGCGTTCTTTCCATGAATCTGTTCTTTCAGAAAATTTATCTTCTTCCTTAATTGAAGAGATCGTATCTGGAACTTGATATGAAATTCCAGAGATTGGTTGTGCTGGAGAAATTAATTGCATAATTTCTCTTAAATGATTTTGGGTAGGAATATCTTTTCCTGTAATTCTTTTATAAAGTTTTTTAAACCCAAAAATAATTAGTGAGAAACCGATTGAAAATATAAAATACCATGCTACCCAACCAGTACCAAAAATTAATATTGGAAAAGGTAATAACCCACTACCATAATCTTTATAAATGAAACCAAGAACAGCAAAGACTCCTATAAAAATGAAGCATCTTAAGCATAATGGAACAAATTGTTTTATTATAATCTGTTTTGTAAATTGCATAGTTTCACGTTGTAATTTTACCATCATTTGTATGTCACCAATAACTTGAGCATTTTTAATGCGTTCTTGAAGGTTTGAAGCACGTTCCTTAAATTGTGTTATTTTTTCTTTTGATAAACCTAATACTTTGTTTAAGATCATACCTAAAATTATCATACCAATTGTTATTAGCATGATTTGAAGAATTATAACCACATTCGACATAAAACCATCACTATAATAGGAAAAACTTACTTTTAATTAAATTTTTTGAAATTAATTTTTTATGCAATGTATGATTCGTAGTTAAGCAAAGAATAAATCAATTCAATTGGTAATGTATGTTTTTATCTTAGATTACCATCTATAAATCCTCTTATGTATTTAGAATAAACTGTCTTCCAACGAGTTGGAATTGATGAAGCAATTGCGCATCCTAACCGGCAATTTTCACAGAAATTAAAATTATCGTGTTTCTTTATAATATCTTTAACTTCTTTTGAGTAATAAATATCATATAATGAGTAATTTTGTGTATTAAAACTGGATATTGGATGGATTTTACAGGGATAGTGAACGTAACCATCATGACTAATAAAGATATAGGCTTCCGCAACATGACAACGTAATGTTTTTTGATGATATAACGGATAGCCCCCGAATCCTCCTTTTTCAACTACTTCAATAGAAATAGGGTCTGTTAAAATATTTTTATATTGCTTTCTTAAAGATCGCATTATATTCGCCCAAATAGAGACATCTGGTATTAAATCATAAATATCCTCAATTTGATAGCTATTTTCAGGAAATTTCCTTATAATATCCTCACATGGGTATAGTTCAATAGAGCAATTTAAACTTTCAGCCAATTCAACCATATCTTCTAGGTATTTTAGATTGTCTTTCATTACTACTGTACTAATTATTGGTTTTATCTCATTTTTATTTGCTAATTTAATCGATTCAATTACTTTATCAAATACTTTAATTCCCCGCATATTATCATGTAATTCAGCCTTAGGGTAATCAAGAGAAAGTAGCATATAATCTAAACCCTTTAAATTATGGTCTTTAAACAATTTTGGTATTAGATATCCATTAGTAGCTATACCATTCATAAAACTATGAACAACTCCTGTATGGTATATAAGCTCTGGAAGATCTTTTCTTAGAGTAGGTTCTCCTCCTGTAAATGATAAGGCAAGTGCTCCTAGATCAGCAATTTGGTCAATCAAATGTATTATTTGTTCAGTGCTCATATCTTCTCCAATAATCGAATTAGGTAAAGAATGTATTGAACAAAATGGACATTTCCCATTACATTTTAGTGTTAGTTCTATTTGGGCAGAATATGGAACTTTTATATCTGTAAAGTTATTCAGAATAAAGTTCTTTACATATTGAAGCCACTTTTTAATTCTCCAATGAGGAATTTATAAGAACACCATAATCTCTTATCCAACTTTCTATTAAAAATGGTAAGTATATTCAAGATAAAAATCTAACTGAAATCTAATATAAAGATAGCCATTGTGCTAAAATCGATCTTAGATTGGGGTTCATATTAAAAAAAATTAATTTGACCAATTTTAAGCTGTGTATTTCTCAATACTATGGTGCACATAGAATTTCTTCCAGTCTTTTTTAGTAGTCGTTCTAATAGTGTTGATAGTCCCGCAACTCTCACAACCAGATTTTCTATCCCATTGAAAATATCCACATTTATCACAAACATATGGATATGTTTTCTTAAATAATTTCCAATCTATTTTAATAATATAACACCTCCTATTATAGATTTTTCATGAATGATAAGATAATTTAATCTAAATAATTGATTTATTAAATTTTATAAGAAAATTGAGGTATTTAATTACAAAAATGAAAGGATTCCGTGATTTGATTTAACTTAATTAAGCTTGAACAATAAAGTATGTTTCACATTCATAATTCCCGTAGATAAATTTCTTATACATATTTCAGAATAAAAAATTAAAAAGAAAAAGACAAATAATAGATTGGGGGGATTAATACTCATAACCACAGCTTTTGCAAACGTATTTTTTTGCGTAAATCTTTACTCCGCCCATTTGGTGTAAAACTTGGCTTCTATCTTCGTGTGTAGCAAAAGAAGTTCCTCCACACTCTGGACAGACTCTCCTTCCTTCTATAGGGGGTTTTTCTTGCATTCTTTCCTCTTCTTTTTGTTTTTCAACAAGTTCAGAAGGTTTTGGTCGACTTATCTCGGAATCCATAGTAGCAGCTGGTGTTGATGCTGACGAAGCTGGACTTGGACTTGATGTAACAGGTCCTCCTTTTAAAAGGGAATCAAGTTTTCTATTTATTTCTTCCAGTAATTTCAAAACTTTTTGTTCAAATTCAGACAAAAAAAATTCTCCTCTAATTATTTTATTTTGAAGTTTTTTTTATTAATTAATCAAAATCTTGTTTTATATATTTTAGTAAATGAAAAGGAAATAGATACGCTATTTAAAAGAAGCGTATTAAAAAATTATAATAATTAATAATCTCTTCTAAATTTCTCAACAATTTCAAGATAATCAAGAATAGATTCTCTGATTTCCACAGCTGGAGCAATAAATTTTGATTTATTGATATATGAAACGGCATCACTCCAACTCCAATTAGGCTTCTTCTTTAACAACCAGGCAACAACAATTCCCCCACTTCGTGAAACACCCATAGAACAATGTACCAAAACTTTTCCATTATTCTCTAAATGCTTTTCAATAAAATCTAAAATTTCGTCTATGTATTCATGTGGGGGATATGTATCATCGGGAAATCCTTTATGCAGATAGTGAAAGCCTAAATGAGTGGGATTGTAAAGATTTTCTTCCATTAAATTTACAATGGCCGTTATTCCAATGTCTTTAAACATTTTAAAATTTAATCTAGGCCAATAGGCTCCAATATATAAATTCTTATGAACCTCAAAAATTTGATCAAGTTCAGAAATTTGTAATTACCTGATATATATTACTAATAACTTCTAAATTTAGAAATGAAGAAAAGAATCTAAAAATAATGGTTTCCTAACTATATTTTCATAAAATTAAAAATATTTTCAGTATATTTGAATATTAATTCATAAAATTTCCAAAAAGGATTAAATTATGTTTGATAAATCGAATTGTTTTAATTGTAATGTTGAATGCCTAACGAAGTGCCAATGGATCGATATTGATAAAGAAACAGCAAGAATAGAAATGGAAAAAATGATAAATGGGCAAGATTCTTTTGTCTTAAAAGAATGTGTTACCTGTTTTGCCTGTGATGAGTATTGTCCGCATAACTCACACCCATTTGATCTAAAAACAGAATTGCAGGAAAAGTTCAATACATTCAATATTCCTGCTCAGATTTTGGAAGCTACAGTACAGAGATATAAACCGCATGATGAATTAAGATTAAAGGATATAGACCCCAATAAACCAGTGCTAAATAAATGTGCTTTCCCACGAACAAACGCTAAGAATATGGAGGGTAAATTATTTGAAAACCTACAATACGTCAGTGGACTTTCCTATTTTTGCAATTTATTATATCACCATATTGCGAAAGATTCTGTAATCAGAGAAAGGGCTCCACTCATTCTAGAAAACATAAAGAAGCAAGGAATCAAGGAAATGATATGCTTCCATGATGAGTGTTACGGCCTTTACACTTCGTACTGTGAGCGAAACAATATAGAACTACCTGAAGGGTTCAAACCAATTCATCTCTTTGAATATCTTTATGAATATCTCAAGGACCATCAATCAGAAATAAATAAATTGAATATGAAAATAGCTTATCAACGAAGTTGCTCTAACAGGTTTATTCCCGAAATTGAAAAATTTGTTGATGATATCTGTGATCTTATTGGGGTGGAAAGAGTTAAAAGAATTTATGATAGAGAAAATGCTTTATGTTGTGCAGCACCATTTGCTACATTTGGTAAAACTGATTTAAGAGCACCAACTCAAGATAAAAATATTCAAGATATGATTGATCATGGTGCGAAAGCATGCATATTTGTTTGTCCAATGTGTCAAGAAACAATGGGATCTAAAGTACAGAGAAAAGGATTAAAATCATATTTATTAAGCGATTTAGTAAGATTGGCGCTTGGCGAGGAATTAGACTATTAAAATAGTATAGAAAGAGAATATTTAAAAATTAAAAAAATAAAATTATATTTTTATCTTATTTTATTCATAGATTTTTCCAGCCCTCCCTTTGGGAAGGTTCTCACCTAATGCTTCTCTTACCAGATTGCTTAGGAAATAAGGTTCTATTCCTTCAGCCTGAGCCTTGCTTCTTAAATAAAGACAACAGACTGGACAGAGAAACACCATTGCTTCTGCTCCAGAATTCTTAGCATCAGCAATGTTCATTTTCCAATATGTATCATTAGGAGAAATAACTGCTGTGCAACAAAGTGCTCCTTCACGATCGTAGTTCCTTTCTACTCGTTCAACACCCAATAATTCGAATAACTCATCAAGCATTTTATCTTTTTTCTTAAAGGCTTCCAAATTTATTCGAGAAGCACATGGTTGTTGGTATGCGACTTTAATGTTTAGCTTCTTTATTTTATCGAGATTATTTTTCACATAATCCCGAAGATACTCAATAATATGGATGTATTTAAAGGGAACATTTATTCCAAAATCTTTTGCGTAATGGTCTAGCATCATGAAGCAATCATCATGGAAACAAATTAGGTAGTTGTCATCAGGAACGATTTTAGCAAGAGTATCAATAAATTTCTGGGCATTATCTCTAACCATACTTGGTATGCCTGCATGGTATCCACCAATTTGACAGAAATAATCTCCTCCTTGAAGAATAGTTAATCCTTCGAATAATTGTCCTTCAATTGCTCCTGCAATCATATTAACGGTACAAAGATTCATTATAGGTTTATCAGGATCGCCTTTTTTTGCTGATGATGGCATAGCATTTGCACCTCTCATTTGAACGGCTGCGCGTTCACCTCCAATAAAGGTTCCTGTTTCTTCCATTCTCCTGCTAATGAGATCAAAAGGATCTGCTTCATGTGGGCAATATTGAGTGCAAGCACAACAGGTGATACATTCTGATGTAACTGGAGAAGGTTCACCTCTGATTAATTTTTCAAATTCTTCTTTTGCTTTTTGCTCTGAATAGTCCATATAATAACAATTTGTTAAACATGCTATCCCACATGTATCCCTATTACATTTTTCTTCTAAAAACATTTTTTTCCTCCTTTTTCTAATTTTTGTATTTTTAATTCTTTAATTAATTTCTATTTTTACAACAATTCATTTAAAAAATTCACTAAATCTAAGACTTGGATATCATAATTATGTTCTTTTATCGCATCTATGAAATTATGCTCACAAAATGGACAAGTAGTCATTAATATTTCTGCTCCTGTTTTAAATGCTTCTTCAATACGAATGCTTGCCATTTCCAAAGCCCATTCAGAAAATCCAGCTTTGACTCCGCCCCCAGCACCGCAACATGTTGCATCTCCCCTATTTTTTCGCATTTCTACTAGCTCTATCCCAGGAATTTTTTTAATAATTTCTCTTGGATCATCATAGAGTCCAGCATGACGACCGAGATGACATGGATCGTGATATGTAACTATTCTTTTTTGATCTAAATTCTTTTTAAATTCAATTTTATTCTCATCCAAGAGCTTTTTGATATATTCTGAGATATGCAGAACTTCAAATGGTAATTTATCTTCTGAAAATTCATTGTAAAAAATTCTTGAGTAATCTTCCTTGATGGTGCGATAACAACCCGCACATGATGTAACAACAATTTTTATGTTCTTATTTTTAAACAATTCAATATTATGTTGAGCTTGGGAAAGTGCAATTTCCCTTTGCCCTGTTCTAAGTAATGGCGATCCGCAGCACCATTCGTCCTGAAAAATGGCGAATTTGACACCTATTTTCTTGAGAACTTCATAGGTATTTCTAGCTAATTCTTTTTCACGATAGGAGGATGTACACCCTACAAAATATCCTATGTCTGGATCTTCAGGATTTTCAAAATCATCAGGGAGCCAAGATAACCTATCTTCATGTTTTTCAAGATAAGGATTATGTTCTTTAGCAGTATGATTTCCAAAATTAATAGCTTTTTCTGAGCAAAATCCATTTTTAAATGCTTCAGCTCGAGCTAATTCAATTATATCTACCGCGAATCCTTGCCCTAATTTTCGGGACAAGAGTTTACAGTTCTCTCCACAGTTTCCACATGTTGTGCAAGCGTATAAAATTTTGCTCATATAGTCACTCCATTCGAGTTCATTATTTATCAATGCGTAGATTAGCCACATACGTCCACCCGTACTAAAAGACTCAAATTTGAATTTCTTATAACTTGGGCAGTTAATATCTATAGAATCACCAGTAAACTTGCAATAACCACATCTAAAACACCTATGTATTATCTTTTTATAATATTCTAAACCTAAATCTTCTCGTCTTTTTTGATCTGATATCATTTTTTACACCTCCCAATTTCCAGGATTCATTATTCCGTTTGGATCTAACAGATTTCGAACTCGTTTAAATAATTCCTTATAGTGTGGATCTGCTCTTTCCATAGTATGCTTTTGACCAACTAATTCTGTTTTCCATGGAATTCCACCTATTTCTAAAACCATTTTATTTGTTTCTTCTAATCCTTCTCTAGCATTTTTTCTGTCATCTGGATCTGCCCGATTAAAGGGGAATGTTACGGAAAACATAACTGCATGACCACTTCCTATTATTCTGCATAATAACGATGGTATTAAACCATATTTCTTTGAAATCATTACTCCTTTTTCAATTGCTTCAGGAATTTTTTCTAATGGAATAAACGACCCTACGTATTCGAAACCACCTCCCTTTCTCCAGTCTGCTGCAAACGCAGCTGTATATTGTGGATGATCCAGTAAATATGTCCTTGTTTGACCCATTATTGGAGTTACTTGAATGTTCTTTTCTTTAAGTATCTTTTCTATTGTAGATCTTTTTAAATCCATCTCTTCTTTTGAATTTCCTGTTATATATATCATAAGTGAACAAAAATTTTTCATATTACTAGGAGTATGGGAATGTCCAATCATAAGATCTTCTGCGAATTCCGTATAAGTTATTTTAGACATTAGATCTGGAAGCCCATCAAAATCTTGAGTTAATCCAAAAATGATATCTCTTTCTTTTGGTTTTGGAAATAATTTTATGGATACTTTTGTAATAGTACCCATAGTACCGAAGCTGCTTGTGAATAAACCAATTAAATCTGGAATTGGCGCTTTTGAAAACCAATATTTCGAAATTGCACACGAACCCAGTTTGGTTATTACTCCCGTAGGTAACACCACTTCTAATCCATTAATCATGTGTGCATGATGTCCATATTTCTGAGAAAGAGAACCTGATCCATGAATTAATACATTCCCTGCAACTGTTGCTGATGTGGGTGCGTCAGGAACCGGAGCTTGTAAATCGGGATGATTTTCCTTCAAATATGATACTAGTGATCCTGTGGTTACACCAGCCTCTAAAACGGCATATCGTCCCAGAGTATTAATTTCTAGAATTTTATCCATTCTTTTCATATCCATAACAATTCCTTTATGAACTGGAAGGATTAATCCACTTAAAGTAAGTCCTCCTCCCATAGGAATTACAGGAATTTTTTCATTATTTGCTAGTTTCACAATCTCCTGTACTTCCTCAACAGTTTTAGGCATCACTACGAAATCAACAGGACGAGGTTCAGAAGCCCCAGGATCTTGTGAATATATGTAAAGATCTTCTGGTTTATTTGAAGCAAAACCTTTTCCGACAATATCTTCTAAGTCTGTTAAAATACTTGCTTTACTCATTTAAATCATTCTGTAATTTTGGTTCAATATTGAATATATATTCAACTATTTCTAAATATATTTAAAATTAATTATTTATTGATGGATTAGAGCTTTGACACACAAGCATTTATATTAATAAAAAAGCGATTTTGTTTATACTTTTATCAAGTCCCTACTAGCGATTATATTCGCGTCCAGTCCTAACACTTTTTTAATTACAATATCTCCCATTTTAATAGGAGCTTTAACTTTTATTTTTGCGATTTCTTTTAGAGTTTCTCGAAGTTTCTCCTTAGGGATAGGTAAATCAGATCTTACGGGTATTAAAGGAAGGAATCCATTTTCTACTCTAATTGTTGTTGTAAGTATTCTTTTTGGAGCAATAAATTCTTCTTTTGCATATTCTTCACCTCTTTTACAGGAATGCCCTTCAATAACTAATTCTCCATTCACGTTTTCAACATGAACAAGACAGCCAGTAGGACAAACAATGCATCGGATTTCTTTTGATCCTTCCGGAATATTTGATTCTGACATATTTTAACCTCCTAGATTAATCTTCCTCAATTAGTACTTCTGGACGAGGAACAACCTCTACTAGAATATTCTTACAATTGGGATTGAGTTTACATTCATTTAAATTTAATTTTAATTCTATCATTTCACTTGGAATCACATATCTTCTTTTTCTTTTATATATGATTCTATTTTTGTCATCCTTAAATTGAATTAGAAGCCTTCTATCAGGACTTTTGACTCTAAACGTAAATATAATATCTTTAGATAAATCAGACATATTAATAAAATCTGGTTTTATATAATTCACGTTTTCACCAGCAATACATTTTATTTTTTCTTTCTTCTCGATTTTTTTTCCATATTTATTTTTGATATAATCAACAGCATTCAATCCTGCTCTTTTTGCTTCTGCTGTTACTAAATCTACTAAATCATGTACCTGCAATACATTACCACACGCAAATATGCCCTCTATTGTAGTTTCTAAGTTATTATCTACGACAGGACCGCCCATTTCTGAAATTTCTGCTCCAGCTTCTCTTGTTAATTCATTTTCAGGTATTAAACCAACTGATAATAGTAGAGTATCACATTCGATAAATTTTTCTGATCCTATAACTCTATCAAAATTCCTATCTACTTTAGATATGGTAACCCCTTGAATTCTATCTTTACCGTGAATCTTAGTAACTGTATAACTTGTAATAAGTGGAATTCCATAATCTTCTAAGCATTGTACCTCGTTTCTTATTAATCCACTTACATAAGGTTGAATCTCAACTACAGCCTTAACTTGACATCCCTCCCATGTTAAACGTCGTGCCATAATCATACCAATATCTCCACTTCCTAAAATTACAAAAGTTCTACCTGGCAAGTAACCTTCAATATTCACAAACCTTTGGGCTTGTCCTGCTGTATATATTCCAGCAGGTCGAAAGCCAGGTATATTAATTGCTCCCCTAGTTCTTTCACGACATCCCATAGCAAGAATAATTGCTTTAGTTTTTATTTCGATAAGTCCTTCTTTATTGTTTACTGCGTAAATTACTTTCTCCGGGGTAATTTCAATTACCATAGTATCTAATTTATATGGGATTTCTAATTCTTTTACTTGATCGATAAATCGTTGAATATACTCAGGTCCAGTTAATTCTTCTTTAAACTCATGGAGACCAAATCCATTATGAATACACTGGAGAGTGATTCCTCCTAATTCTCTATCTCTCTCTAATATTAATACATTTAAATCCGCTTTTTTAACCATTATAGCAGCAGCTAAACCCGCAGAACCTGCACCGATAATAGCCACATCTACACTATATGTATTCATTCTTCATTGCTCCCTCCTGGTATCTCATTCAATGCAATATCTTTTGTTCTACCTATTAAAATGTTTGTATCTTCGCCTCTTTTAGTAATTTCTTCAAATGGTTTATTTAATTCTCTTGAAAGTACTTCAATAACCCGTGGACGGCAGAAACCTCCTTGACATCTTCCCATACCCGGTCTACAACGAAACTTAACTCCATCAATGGTATTTGCTCCAACTGGGGCTTTAATAGCGTTAATAATCTCCTTTTCAGGTATGGTTTCGCAACGGCAAATAATTCTTCCCCATCTTGGATCTTCTTGAATTTTTTTATCAAGCTCTTCCTTTGTGAAATCTTTGAATCTTTCAGGTTTAGGACGGATTGGGTTGTAATTGTCTTTAATATTTAATTGTACTCCTAATAATTCAAGAAATTCAACAACTTTCTCAGCTATAGCGAATGTTGCTGTTAAACCTGGAGAAAGAATGCCTGCAACATTTATAAAACCGTAAACATCAGTGTTGTCTATTATGAAGTCATATGAATCCGGTACAGCTCTTAAACCAGCAAAATTTCTAATTGAACTTCTTAATGGGAGACTTGGGACTAACAATCTCCCCCCATCTAAAATTTCTTTTAAACCTGCTGTAGTAGTTGAAATGTCTTCAGGATCATTAATATTTTGGGCATTTGGTCCAGCAAAAGTATTACCATGTAATGTGGGGCATACTAAAATTCCTTTAGAGATTTTAGTAGCCATAGGGAAGAGAATCTTATTTAATTGAATAGCATTTCTATCAAATAAAACATATTCTCCCTTTCTTGGCATAATACTGAAATAATCTAAACCTAACATTCTAGAAATCCTTGCTGCATAAAGACCTGCAGCATTTATTAAATTTTTAGTTTGAAATTCTCCTTTATGTGTCCTTACAGTAAACTTATAATCTTGATGCTTGATTTTTACAACTTCATGATTTCTAAAAAATTTTACTCCATTCATAGCAGCATTTTCTGCTAATGCAAAGGTTAGTTCATATGGACTAGCAAGACCGGCAGAAGGTGCATGTAAAACGCCCACAACTTTATCCGTGAGGAGGGGTTCCATTTCCTTTATCCTTTTTTTATCCAAAATCAATTCAAGATCAGGAATACCATCTTCAATGCCTTTTTTTCTTTCTTCTTCTAATTCTTTTATCTGATCATCTTCTTGAGCAACTACAAAAGAACCAATCCTTTCAAATGGAAAATTCAATTCCTTTGCAGCTTGAGTATACATTTTATTACCTTTGATACATAAATATCGTTTAGTATACTCTCTTGCAGCAGCATACCCTGCATGAATCACTCCTGAATTTGCTTTAGTTGTACCTGAAGCGATTTCAGCTTCTTTTTCTAATACACATATATTTAGGTCATACTTTGAAAGCGTACGAGCTATAGAGCATCCTGTAACTCCACTACCTATAATTATGACGTCATATATCAAATATCTGAGACCTATTCTACTAAAAATTTTTCTTAAATAACTCTTATAAGTTACAAATTCTAATCTTGAAAAATTTAAATATGTTATAAATTTATCATTGAAGGAAAATGCAGTATTTTTTTTTGGATAATAAGATTAACTTACTCACTAACGAAGGTAAATAGAGAGAATCCAAACTAGATTAAAAATAATGGCTGAGATAATCAAAAATTTAGTTACTGGATTAAAAATCGAATTTTTTAATGATCTCGTTAGTTTCAATTCATGCTCACTTGAAAGTATTTTTTCAACTTGGTGATAATTTGGATTCATTTCCTTTTTCAAGTGAATTGAGCCTAAAAATCCTGGATTTGATAATTTTTTAATGAGATAGTCAATATTATTTGAGGGGATAAAGCTATTCCTGGTGATTGAATTAATATCTCTAGAATTAAGATTACTTAGTCGATCTGAGAATGTTTTATTTTTATTTGTAATGTTTTCGTTTTCTTTTTCATCCATGCGTTTTTCATTAATACCATATCTAAATTATCTTAAAATTTTTATGGTTATGAAATTGAAATTCAAAATATCCAAATAATAGGTAAAAAAGTAGGTGAAGTTCTACTAAAGACTATTTCACCTTATCTTCTAATGAATTTATTATAACTTTTTCAAATGTATCAAAGATTTCAATATTAGAATCCCATTTTTTTAACTGTTCTTCAGGATATAACTCAAAGAACTTATCGGAAATATTTCTTAATTCAGCAAATATTTTTTTTGTTTTTATTTTATTAGAGGAACTTGCAACAAAGAGAAATTTATTTCTTTTAACAATTGAAAACCGAATTTGGCTTAATTCAAAATTCGACATCCCTTCCTCAGTTACTTTTTCCGCAAAAGTATTTAAGGCACTCATAAGTGCTCCAAACAATTGTGGATTAACTCGCGGATCAATTACTCGACTATAAACAGTTGTACCACTATCAGTTAAAATCCATACATCTCTTAATACTTTTGCCATAATTACTACCTTGAAAAAGAACTGTCTTTTACCATAACTTTTATTTATTCTTTATTAAAATAACTATTAATTAATTTTAAATTTACTTTTTGAAATAAAAAAATATATCTTAATTTATTTAAGAAAATATAATAAGGCATTAAGTTAAGTTTTTAGTAATTGAAATGAGTTATAATAAAATCTCTGATTCTTTACTTGATAAATTTGGAAAAATAGTTGGTGAAAATTTCTATTTTACTCAGTATGAAATCAGATGGGCTTATGCTTTTGGGGGATCAATTTTTAATAAGGAATGGATTCCGGATCTTATCTTATTGCCACAAAATTCAACTCAAGTTTCTGAAATTCTAAAATTAGCTAATATGAACAAGATTGCTGTTACACCTCGGGGTAGTGGAACAAGTTTATCATCAGGTTCATTAACTCCTTTCGGTGGTATAGTATTAGATTTAAGTCAGATAAATAGAATACTTAACATTGATATAGTAAATAATTTAGTAGAAGTTGAACCCGGAGTAATATGCGATGAGTTGAATGAAATTTTGAAGCCCAAAGATTATTTTTTTCCTCCAGATCCAGGTTCAAGTTCAGTTTGTACCATAGGAGGTATGGTTGCTAGTAATGCTGGGGGAATTCAAGCATTTAAATATGGGGTAACAAAAAACTATGTTTTGTATTTGGAGGTTGTTTTACCCAATGGAAAAATTGTAAAAATAGGATCAAAAGTACTTAAATCTGTTTCTTCTTATAATCTGAAAGATCTTTTTATTGGCTCTGAAGGTACATTAGGGGTCATAACAAAAATAGGCCTGCGAATTCGACCTTTACCTAAAGCAAGGAAACTTGGGCTATTCATCTTTGAAAATATAGATGATTTAAGAGACGCTGCTATTGAAATAAGAAAACAGGGAATTGTACCTAATCTGTTAGAATTCATGGATAACCTTTTATTAAGAGCTGTAACTGATTTTCTGCAAGGAGAATTTCTTGATTTCCCAAATGGATATGTATTATTAGCTGAAATTGATGGGGATTCTGACAGGGAAGTTGAAGAGAAATTTTCAATTATGCTAGATTTAATTATACAAAAAAAGCCTATTTTCTATAAGATTGCAAAAACGGTAGAGGAAAGAGAGAGATTAATACTTGCAAGGAAATCAAATCTTCCAGCACTTTCAAGAATAAGGCCAAACACATGTGTTGAAGATTGCACTATACAGATTTCGGATTTTTCAGAAGTTATAAGGAAAATTGAAGATATCCCTAAGGTAATCGAAGCTAAAAATCTTTTAGTTGCCACTATATGTCATATGGAAGGAAATTTACACCCCACTTTTTTATTCAACGAGAATGATGAAGAAGATATAAGGGATTTTGAGAAAGCTGTTGATTACTTATACAAGGAAATAATAATTCCAGTTGGAGGAACGCTGACTGGTGAACATGGAATTGGTAAGATAAAAACCCCATATCTTGAATTTGAACATGGTTCTGATGTTGTTGATCTAATGTCTGAAATTAAGATGCTTTTTGATCCAAATAGAATCTTAAATCCTGGTATTGGTAAAGGTGATAAACGCTTATTGAAAAAATTGAGTCAAGGACGAAGTCTCAAAAATAAACCCAATGAATTATT
>WOR8_10003607_pt1 | contig 15075 bp, 8 predicted proteins | sample DeeMarSeWOR38_10_FD_19890 | JGI IMG/M metagenome (IMG submission 19890) | reverse complement strand
TAACTTTGGAAGCGTTTGGGTCGGTGAAGGAATTACTTACTGGGATTTTTCAATTTTTAATATGGGAGATCAAAACCTGAATGTAACAAATATGCAATTTGTAATTCCGGAATTTTCTATCGAATCACCGGCTTTGCCATTCCAGATTTTTCCTACTGACACCGTTGATCTGAGAATTTATTTTTACCCTGCACAAGTTGCATCTTATGAGGATACACTAAAAATCAGTACTAATGATGCTACTAATCCCATTGCAGGAGTTTTTGTTGAAGGTGCTGGAGTTTTTAATTTTTACAATTACGGATACACTTTTTGGCAATACGACGTTCCCCTGAATCCTTACGGCGGTAATTCATGGCAATGGGTGGAAGGGCTTAAACCGATTAATGATGTAACAGATGATGGAATTCCTGATGTAATTGTTTGTACAGAAAATGGTTGGACAATGTGCCTTGATGGTGCTGCTTCCGGCAGTTCTTTTCCAATCTGGACTTTTAATACTCATATTGATAACAACAATTCAGGTTCGATTGGTGCAAATGGTGAATATGGAGTTCAGGATGCGGTTCAGATTGCAGATGATTTAAATGGAGACGGTTTTAACGATGTGGTATTAGCACTCGGCGGCGGAAATGAGCACGTTTATGTTTTGGACGGGACGAATGGAGAAATAATTTGGAAATTTGGAGATGAAATAAATTACGGCCTTGGTAATTTTGAAGCTGTTGATGTTCAAAGAGATTTTAACAATGATAATGTAAAGGATGTTCTTGCGATAGCAGATGGAAATACAGGCGGAACAGGTTATAAGCGTGCTTTCCTCTTTAACGGAATAAATGGAAATATTATCTGGGAACATTTTTACCCGGGACTAAATCCTGCTTTTGGTAAAACAATTATTTCTGTAGATGATTTTACTGGTGATAATATTCCCGATGCTGTTATTGCGTATGGAAATAACGGAAACACGGATTTATCTGTAAGGGCTCTGAATGGATCTAATGGTCAGACAATATGGACCCAGGATATGATTGAGGATAAACCAAAGGAATTACTTGCGCTTCCTTTACCCGGCGGCGGAACAGATATAATTGCTGCAGAATATTCTAACAGGATACACAGGCTGGAAGGAACTACCGGCAACGTAACATGGACTTATCCACTTGGTAGTTCTGCAAGTGTAATTCAAATGGCTTTGATTGAAGATATTGATAACGACCAGATACCTGATGTGCTTGTAGCATCATTTGCAGGTAATGGTTTCAATTGCCTTAGCGGTGGAGCCGGAACACAGTTGTGGGCTTACCAAATGGCGTATCAGTTCGGTGTCGCTGCGGTTCCTGATTTAGATAACGATGGGTATGAAGATGTTGTTGTTGGATGTCAAGATTCATTATTATATTGTATCAATGGAAAAGGTGATTCATTAATCTTCAGAAATCAATTTAGTGATAGAGTATATGCAGTGAATGTTATGCCTTCTATTGATGGAAATGATAGTTATGAATTATTAGCAGGGACCCGGGACAGCAAGGTTATTTGCCTGTCAGGTGGAGCTGATGTTATAACTGTTACGAAGACTGAAAAATTACCAACCGATTTCACACTGCTTCAGAATTATCCAAATCCTTTTAATCCAAGCACAAAGATTGAATTTCAAATTCCTGTATCCAGATTAGTAAATCTGAAAGTATATGATGTGCTGGGAAGAGAAGTAAAAACTCTGATTATTGAAGAAATGCAGCCAGGAAATTATACGATAGACTTTGATGCTTCCGGTCTTTCCAGTGGAATATATTTTTATTCACTTAATGCAGGAGATTTTGTTTCAACAAAGAAGATGATCCTTTTGAAGTGATGGTTTTATAATTATCCTGAGAAAAGAGAATTATCTTATCATTAACCCCCGTCTGGTGAAGATGGGATTTTCTATGGAATTAAAATTGTGTTAGTATCTGTTAAAATGAATCTCTAAATTTAAATGTATATTTAATAAATAAATCATTTCCCTGACAGGTATTAGATTACTCGAGTGCTGTTAACAGAAAAAGCTGCAATAGGATTTCCATCCCGATTTTTCTATAACCTTTAAATTTTTTCTTTGAGGTATAAAATGAAATTTTCCGTGTTCTTTGTTTTACTTTGTGTGCTCTTTCTCAATAATATTTATTCACAAGAATTTGATTACTACGTAGCTTTATTGCCGATTGACGACGATCACATCAACAATCAAATCGAAAAATTAAATCTGCCAGTACTTTATATGGATGAAGATGAACTTGTAACTATTATTAATTCAGAAAGTCTGGAAACGCTTAAACATCGAAAGATTAACTATTTAATACTTGATGATTACTCTTCCGGGGATAAGTTCTTTATTATCAGCTCAAAAGTTGATGAGGATATCGCAAATAAATTTCAGGGTCAAAGTATCATTTATAAACAATTCAATTCTGTTTTAGTTAAGAATACATCACTTAATCCTGAACAAGCTATACAATTAGGAGTTAGTGTAACCGAATGTAATTTAAATAATAATTTTAAGAATCTAAGAAGGATCTGGAGGCCTGAATTAATAACTTTAAACGACTCAACGATTACGAAAATAACTTCTTCGGTAGATCCTGATAGCGTCAGATTTTTTATTCAGAGCCTGCAGGATTTTCAAACCAGGTTTCTTTTTGCTAATACCCGTGATTCTGTTGCTTTATGGATTAAAAATCAATTCTTACAAATGGGTTTCACAGATGTAGCTATAGACTCATTTCAGTATCAGGGCACATGGCAAAAAAATGTTGTAGCTACTTTAACAGGTATTTATGAACCTGAAGTTTATAACATTGTTGGAGGGCATCATGATTCTTATTCATCAGATGATCCAATGATATTTGCACCCGGGGCTGATGATAATGCAAGTGGTACGGCTGCTGTACTGGAAATTGCTAGAGTATTAATGGCTAATAATTATCAGTCTGAGTCAACAATCAAATTTATAACTTTTGCAGCTGAGGAATATGGATTGTGGGGTAGTAAAGATTTTGCTGAGAAGGCTTTAATTGCAGGAATGAATATAAAAATAATGATCAATCATGATATGATAAGTCATACTTACTATCCTGCAAACCAAAGCGACGTAGATATAAACAGGTACAGCGGCTACGATTATTTACGTGATCTTGCTTTTTATTGTATTGAAAACTATTCTGTACTTGATCCAAGTAACGGAAGTCTTAATAGTAGTGGATCGGATAGTTATTCATTCTGGGAGCGTGGTTTCCCGTCAGTATATTTTGAAGAAACAAATTTCAGTCCTCATTACCATTCGCCTGCGGATACTATTGGTAATTATAATATGGAATATTGTGCAGAAGTGATCAAATCATCCTGTGCGACATTGTTATTGAATATTGTTATGCCAACAATGGTTCAGAATTATGAACTGATAGATGCCGGCACCGGAAACTCTCTTCTGCTTATGTGGAGTCCTAATAATTCACCTGATTTTGATAGTTATAAGATTCATTTGGGCAGTGAATCTGGTGTTTATGACACGGTATTTACAACCTTAGATACAGTATATAACGTTAAGAATTTAATCGAGGGAAATTTGTATTATGTCGGAATTTCGGTTTTGGATCAGGATGGATATGAAAGCTTGAAACTTGAGAGATCAGCAACACCACTTGAAATTCCATTAGCACCAAAGGAATTTACCGCAACACCCTCGTGGCATCAAGTGGATCTATCATGGCGCCAAAATAAAGAGTATGATTTATGTGGATATAATATTTACCGTTCGGATACCGAGGGTCAGCTTGGTGAAAAAGTAAACCAGTCTGCTTACCAGGACACAGTCTATTTTGATAATACTGCTTCTAGCGGAATATATTATTACTATACAGTAAAAGCAGTTGATTCTCTGCTGAATGAAAGTCTGAACAATACAACTTTGAGGTCGAGAATAGTCACGCTTGACCACGGGATTCTTATTGTTGATGAAACAGCGGACGGTGATGGGACACCTATGAATCCTACGGATGAGGAGGTAGATGATTTTTATGATGATTTACTAGTTCACTTTAAAAGTGAGCAATATGATATGATACAGGAAACAGAGATTAGTTTAGCTGATCTGGGCGCATTTTCTACGGTTATCTGGCACGGAAATGATGTATCGGATATGAATGCACCATATAATTATAAAGGTGAAATAATTAAATACCTGAATTATGGAGGAAATTTTCTTTACGCGGGGATAAGACCGGTAAGGGCATTTGAACAAAAATTTGGAAATCCGGTGGCTTTTGGTAATGGAGATTTCATACATGACTATTTGAAGATTGATACTGCATATTATACTTCGGTAACTTTATTCAGCGGAGCACTCTCATTGGAGAGTGGTTATAACTCAATATTTGTCGATTCTTCAAAAACTTTACCGGACAATGAATATCATTTAAAATTTATTGAAGGTATATCATCTTATTCAGAAGGGGTAAAAATCTTTTCCTATGATTCTAATTTTGATAGCACCTCTCCTCAGGGAAGTTTTAAGAGTAAACCTGTGGGAGTTGAGTATATAGGAAATGATTTTAAAACAATAACTTTTAGTTTCCCATTGTATTATTTGAATAAAGAGAGCGCAAAAGAATTGGTAGAATTTATTTTAATTAATAAATTTGACGAACCAATGCCCGTTGAAGATAATCTTCAAAATATCCCGACTAAATATGCACTTGAACAAAACTATCCAAATCCGTTCAATCCCAGTACGAAGATTGAATTTCAAATTCCGGCATCCGGATTAGTACATCTCAAAGTGTACGACATACTTGGAAGGGAAGTGGCAACCTTGCTTAATGAAGAATTACAGCCGGGAAATTATAAGATAGATTTTGATGCCTCTGATTTTGCAAGTGGAATTTATTTTTATACTATGAATGCCGGTAGCTTTGTTTCTACTAAGAAGATGATTTTAGTTAAGTGATCAAGTTTTTAGAATTGATTTAGCGTCTTTCAGTTTCTCTTCAGGGATAAGAATTTTTTCTTTTCCATTTGAAGAGAGTTTTGATTTAATACCGCTTTTTTCCAGCTGTTTAATAGCAGTCTGGGCAATACTTTCATTTTCAAACTGCAGTTCGATAAGCGGGATTTTGGTCCCTAAATAAGCATCAGAATATTCAATTCCGCAAATAGGACATATCTCCGAATCAAATTTTGGAACAGAATTAAATTCTGATAAATAATCTTCAAATTCTTTTAAATCAGTATCCAGCATATTTTTCTCAAATTACTGAATTGCAAACCTTCCGCTGTAATTATATACAATCGATTTTTTTTGATTGCTGACTTTAAACAAATAATGATTTGAGAACTCAATGTCATCCGGAATTACCCATTCATATATTCCGTTGTTTTCGATGTTCACTGCTATTGTAAGCTTATAAGTGCTCTTTCTGTATAACTGAATTTTTATATTTTCAATTGTAGGGGCAATCCATTTTATTTTTATCACATCACCTTTCTTCCAGATTGAACCATGTACCGGCGAAGTAATTATTATTTTCTCAGCTTCATCCGGCGGTTGAACTATTAATTCTGGTTGTTCGCGATCTCCAAAAATTTGTCTGCATCCGGCGATTGATAAGGCAAAAAATAAAAATAATATGATTCTAATGCTGTTCATTGGTTTGGTTGCCTACAGCAAAAAAAGTAATTTTAGGTTTAAATAACAAGCTATAGAGTGTGTTATGATTTAAAACACTGTATTAAAAGATTATCAATTAATCTCATTTTTATTCATTATCTTGATTTAATAACATATAAAGTATCTAATTTTTTACGAAAACAAAAGTTTTTTAGTGGCATAGTAGTTGGGTTTTTTAAAGAGCATCATATGTTCTCTCCTTATACCCCTAAATTCATCCTAATGAATTTGGGGGTTTCTTTTTAAAGTTGATTAACAATTTTTGGGAGAATATTCGCTGTCAAGTACTTTTTATGATTAGGCTAAACTTAATTTGAAACTAAAGCAGCTTCCTTGCCCAAGCTCACTTTCTACTTTCAATTCGCTGCCATGCTTCTCTGCGATTTCTCTGCATAGCAATAAACCTAATCCTGTACCTTTTTCTTTATTTGTGCCCTGAGTAGAATAACTCTCATCAATTCTAAATAACTTTGGAATGTTATACTTGCTTATTCCAACACCATTATCATGAACAAATATTTCTATATAACCTTCATCGGCGGGATCATAGTAAAGCTCTATTTTACCGTTTTCGTGTGTAAATTTTATTGCATTGGAGAGCAGGTTATGCAATAGAGATCGGATCATTGATTCATCACCTTCTACCAGTAGGTCTTCTTCATTAAATTCATTTTTGATTACTATTGACTTAAGACCAGCATTATATTTCAGTACCGATTCAATATCGTGTACTAGTTTAGTTATACTGAATTTCTTCTGTTTGAAATTGTATTTTCCCGTCTGGATTCTGCTCCAATCCAACAGGTTTTCAATCAAATTAAATAAGTTAGAAGTTGCACTGTCAATTTCGTTAATATATGCTTTAATTTCTTCCATGGATAAGCTTTCAATTTCAGATTTTAAAATGGATGCCAGACCCTGCAATCCATGGAACGGACTTCTTAAATCGTGAGCCAAAATAGAAAAAAATTTGTCTTTGCTGGCATTTAATTCCTTTAATTCTTCCGAATATTTCTTAAGTGCAGCCACATCCATTTTTTTATTTATTGCTGTCGCTATCTGCTCGGACACATATGTTAGTAGCTGCTTTTCTTCTTCGCCGTAGGTTGATCGATCTTTATAATCCTGTACAACAATAACTCCGATAGTTTTGTTTTTTACTTTTAGCGAAACACCAAGCCATATTTCTGTAGGGGGACCGATCAGATCGGTTAAACCTTGATTTCGTAGCTTTAGATCCAAATCAGCATCAACCAGCATATTTTGCCCGGTCTTCAGCACATATTCCGTTAACCCTCTCCCTAATTTACAGGGTTCCGGTGGACTGTCGAATTCATCAACAAAATATGGGAATGAAATCATCTCATTAACTTCGTCGTAAAGTGCTATATAAAAATTATCGGCTTTCATTAATTTGCTTACAATTTGATGAATCTCTTCGTATAGCTGATTAATATCATCAATAGTGTGTACCAATTCGGAAATATGATAGAGTGCACCTTGTATTTTTTGAGATTTTACATTTTCTGTAATATCCTCCACAAACGAAGATACGCCAATCACCTTACCATATTCATTTATCAGCGGTGTATTAAACCAATTGCATAGAATAATTTTACCATCTTTTCTGATATTTTCATTCGTGTTACGTGTACTACCCTTAGAGGCAAGCAGTTTTTTCCAAATTTCAGATACAAGACTTTTTGCAGAATGCGGCACTATAAGTTCAATAGCCGTTTTTCCGATTGCTTCGGATTGTCTGTAGCCAAATATTCTTTCGGCAGCAGGATTCCAGCGAATAGCGCGGAACTCAGTATCCCATTCAATAATTCCTAAAGGAGCTTGGATAAACTGAAGTTCCTGTCTGAGCAAATTTTCATCAATTTTATCCACAGATGGAATTATTTTATTTTTTTCTGAATCGTACAAGGAAATTTTTATTTTTGTTATTCTTCAGCTATCATTTGTTAAAATAATTCAACCGTCTAATTCATTTACCATAAGAATGCCAGATAAAATTCCATCAAATAATAAATGAGGATAAAGTTGTGTTACGCAACAGTGAATATTTGACACAAAAATGTAATTTTTACTCATAAAATGCTTTCTATTCGGAATTCGTTTATATATATTTGCACTTCAATTTTTGAGGAAAAATAAGGAAAAATGGTAGATTTAAAGCAATTAAATGATGAGCAGCGTAAAGCTGTTGAATTTGTTGGTACCCAGCAAATGATTTTAGCTGGTGCCGGATCAGGTAAAACAAAAGTTGTAGTTTACAAATTAGCATATCTAATTAAAAAAGGTTTCAAACCGGATTCTATCTTAGCACTGACTTTTACCAATAAAGCTGCAAAAGAAATGCAGGAAAGAATTAAAGAGCTTCTTGGTAGAAGGGCTGAATCAATTTGGATCGGTACTTTTTATTCAATTTTTGCTAAAATTTTAAGAAGCGAAGCTAAAAATATAAACTATAGTAACAACTTTTCTATTTACGATCTTGAAGATTCGCTCTCACTGGTAAACAATGTTATGACTGCATTGGGAATAGAAATTGAAGGACTTACGCCTAATAGTGTCAGACATAGAATTAGTTACTTGAAAAATCATATGGTTACTCCCGATGAATACAGGAAGAACATTGCGAAAACTAAAAAAGATAGTATTATAGCCAATATTTTTGAAGAGTATCAAAACAGACTTGTCGCGAACAATGCAATGGATTTTGAAGATTTACTTCTTGAACCAATTCACTTATTCAATTCTAAAAAACAGGTTCTTCAAAAGTATAAGAAAAAATTTAAATACATCATCATCGATGAATTCCAGGATACAAATAAAGCCCAGTACGAAATTATTAAATTATTAGTCTCTCGAGGTTGTAAAATTGCCGTGGTTGGAGATGATGCACAGGGAATTTATAGCTGGAAAGGTGCTAATCTTGCTAATATGCAGGCTTTTAAAAAGGATTTTAAAAATCATAAGTTATTTAAGCTGGAACAAAATTATCGTTCTACCCAGACTATTTTAACCGCTGCAGAGTCTGTAATTAAAAATAATAAAGACCAAAATATTAAGACTCTCTGGACAGAGAATAACAACGGCGAGCAACTGACACTTATTAAATGCGCCGACGAAAAAGATGAGGCTTTTCAGCTGGCAAAATATATTAAAAAAGAAATCAACAAAAAGAAATTATCTTACAAGGATTTTGCAATTCTCTACAGAACAAATGCACAAAGCCGTGCATTGGAGGATATTTTTAGAAAAGAAAAAATTCCCTATACAATTATTGGCGGACTCGAATTTTACAGACGTAAAGAAGTTAAAGATGTGATTGCATACTTACGAGTAATTGCGAATACAAACGATGAGGAAAGTCTTCTGCGTATAATGAACTTTCCTCAGAGGGGTATTGGTAACACCACAGTTACCCGTATGATTGCATTTGCAAGAAAGCACAATATTACTTTATTCCAAACAATGAGTAGGGTTTTTGAAGTAATAGATATAAAAGAAAGAATTCAGAAGAATGTTAAAGGGTTCAGACTTCTTTTAGAAAAATATATTGAACTAAAAGATAAATTATCTCTCGGTGAGCTGTCCCGTGCTTTAGTGGATGAGCTTGGTTTAATAAGAATGTTTAAAAATGAACATACATCAGAAGCTACGCAGAGAATGGACAACATAAATCGGCTCTTACAAATTATTACAGATTTTTCTAATGCAAATAAAGATGTAAAGTTAGATCAATTTTTAGAAGACGTTTCCCTTACAACCGGAATTGATATGTATAATGAGGAAAAGAATGTTGTAACTCTGCTGACATTACATAGTGCAAAAGGAATGGAATTTCCAATAGTCTTTATTTCGGGTTGCGAAGAAGAGATCTTCCCACTTGCAAATAAATTTAACGAGGATACATCAGTTGAAGAAGAAAGAAGATTATTTTATGTGGGAATGACACGTGCAGAAAAGAAAGTGTATATATCACACGCCAGAAGCCGTTACCGCTTTGGAGAAGTTGCTTATCAGAGCAGATCAAGATTCATTGATGAAATTAAACCTTCAGTTTTGGAAGAAGTAAATGGAGGGATTGGACGTAAGGCAAACCGCAAAACTAAAAAGGAACTTTTTTACGAATACTTTAATTCGGTAGATTACGAAGATTTTGATCAGGACAATAAAGTGGTGCATATAGGGAGCAGAGTCATGCACGAGAAATTCGGACTCGGTAAAGTAATAGATGTAGCGGGTGTTGGAGACCAGGTAAAGGCTACTGTAAATTTTGAAGGCAATAATGTGAGACAATTGATGCTTAAATTTGCCCGGTTAAAGATACTCCATTAATTATTTTCTTTAATTAACTTAGTTAAGATTTTTAATTTAATATATGATCTTGTGAGGAAGAATAACCATGTCAATCGCTCCTAAAAAATTGGCTATACTAGTAGGTGGTGGTCCTGCACCGGGTATAAATAGTGTAATCGGTGCGGCTACAATAAGAGCAGAAGTGGAAGGTGTAGAGGTAATAGGCATTAAAGATGGATTCAGATGGATTATGGAAGGCGATACTTCGCATGTTAAAGAACTTACGATTCATAGTGTGAGTAGAATTCATTTTAGAGGCGGCTCATATATAGGGATATCCAGGGCTAATCCAACTAAAGACGAAAAACATCTAGAAAATGCAGTTACTTCTTTACTTCGTTTGGATGTTGACAAATTAATAACTATCGGTGGTGATGATACGGCTTACAGCGCATTAAAGGTAAACGAAATGGCTGCAGGAAGGATCAGGGTAGTTCATGTTCCCAAAACTATAGATAACGATTTAGATTTACCGCACGGTATTCCTACTTTTGGTTTTCAAACAGCAAGACATATCGGTGTTGAGATTGTTAAAAACATTATGGTAGACGCTCAGACAACTTCTCGATGGTATTTTGTTATTTCTATGGGAAGAAAAGCCGGGCATCTTGCGCTTGGAATTGGTAAAGCAACTGGTGCAACGCTTACACTTCTGCCCGAAGAATTTGCAGGCGATAAAATTTCTTTAAACCATATTGTGGATGTACTAGTTGGAACAATAATAAAAAGACTAAGTTATGGTAGGTCAGATGGTGTTGCTATACTTGCCGAAGGTTTAGTTGAAAGATTGCCCGAAGCGGATTTGGATCAATTAGTTGATATTGAAAGAGATGCACATGATAATATTAGAATTGCAGAAGTGAACTTTGGAGAAATTCTTAAAATAAAAGTGCAGGCAAAGCTAAAAGAATTTGGAATTAAAAGTACCATAGTGGCTAAAAATATTGGTTACGAGCTTCGATGTGCCGATCCGATTCCTTTTGATATGGAATACACAAGAGATCTTGGATTTTCTGCATCACAGTTTATTCTGAACGGCGGAAGTGGCGCTATGATATCAATACAAAACGGAAGATTTGTCCCACTATATTTTAACGAAATTCTGGATCCTGCTACCAATAGAACAAGAGTAAGGATGGTTGATCCAAGTTCGGAATCTTTTTATATAGCAAGAAGATACATGCTGAGGTTGAACAAAGCAGATTTTGAAGATCCGCATGAACTGGCAAAGCTGGCTGCTACAGCTCATATTTCGATTGATGAATTTAAAAAGAGATTTTATTACCTGATTGAAAATGATCTTCTCTATAAGCATGTAGAGCATGGTGATATTCTGCTTACAAGTACGGAGACCAACGTGGAACATAAATCAACACTTGAAAGCTTTAATACAGACGCGGGTGAAGTTATTGATCAGAAAATTAACCCGGAATAAATTATTCTTTCCTAACTAGATATTATCCAGATTATCTTTGTAAAAACATCGTTAGTTCTCAGTTGAGTTGTCCTCTAACTCTTTTTTATACTCCTTATGCTTTACGGAAAAATATTTTTTCGTCATATTTAGAAGTGGGGTTGAAAGTAAAATAATAGCTAAAAGATTAGGAAAGGTCATAAATCCTAGTGCAGCATCACCAAAAGCCCAGACTGCCTCTAATTCTGCAATAGCTCCAATAAATACAAAAAGTACAAAAACCCATTTGTAAGGAAGAATTGCCTTTTTACCGAACAAATAATTTGCTGACCGGTCGCCGTAATATGACCAGCTGATTGCAGTTGAGATAGCAAACAGAAGTACCGAAATAGTAACAATCTTATCACCGTAACTAACTAACCATCCCAATCCTTCTTTAAATGCAAAAGACGTAAGCAGGCTGCTGTTAAGAAGTTCTCCGGTAAAATTGGGATCTATGTGTTTAACAAAAAATTCTGTGTGATGCCAGGCATCGGTAATGATAATAACTAATCCCGTTAGAGAGCAGATTAAAATTGTGTCAATGAAGGGACCTAACATTGCAACTGAGCCTTCCCTAATGGCAAATTTAGTTTTTGCTGTTGAGTGGGCAATAGCTGCGCTGCCTTGTCCCGCTTCATTTGAGTATAAACCTCTTTTCACTCCCCAAAGAAGAGTGTTTAACATTACTAAAAATGTTCCGCCGCCAACACCAGCAATTTCAGCCGGGGGATTAAAAGCCATTTCAAAAATTAATGAAACACTGCTGCCAAGTTTCGGAGAATAATACGTGAGTATAGTAACTGCAGATATCACATAAATTATTGCCATAATAGGAGCCAGGAAACCGGTTACACGCCCAATTCGCTTTATGCCGCCAATAATTACCAGAGCCACAATAGATGATAACAGTAATCCATTAATCACTTGCTGTACTGATAATTCGAATCCGCTAAAAACCGTGTACTTTGTAGTTAAAAAATGGCTTGTACCTAGTAGCTGCACTGTTTCAGAATAAACCTGGTCGGAAACGGTGAACGATTGAATTGCATTGCCTGTGGCAAATGAACAAATGACAGCAAAGCAGGCAAAAGCAACTGCAAGCCATCTCCAGTTTTTACCAAGCCCTCTTTCAATTGTGTACATCGGGCCGCCTGCTGTATGTCCGTCATCATCAATTTCTCTATACCTAACCGCGAGCGAACATTCAGCATACTTAAGTGTTGTTCCAAAAAAAGCTGTAATCCACATCCAAAAAAGTGCACCCGGACCACCGTAATAAAGTGCAGTTGCAACTCCAGCTATATTTCCTATACCAACAGTCGCGGATAGGGCAGTAGTAAGTGCTCTAAAATGATTTAAATCACCTTCATCCGCGGGATTATCATATTTACCCATTGTTACTTTGATGCCATGCCATAAATATCGCAGCTGCGGAAAGCCTAACTTGAAGGTTACGAACACACCGGTTCCTACTAATATTATAATCATTAGCGGAATTGACCCTAATGGTAGTTCAGCACTCGGTAGTTTTTCTACAAATTCAAAATTACCGGGAAATGTCCACACAAAATTGAAGAGTGTTTCTGTATCTAATTTGAAGATGGCGAGGGCTATTAATATAACACTGAAAATAATAGAGAAGAATAAAATACCGGCAATGGATTTTTTCATGTATTTATATGCTATGTGTTATTAAGATGATTTTACTAACCAGTAAATAGGTTTATTATTTTATCCAGAAGTCCAATGGAATGCAAGAAAACTAAAAATATTAAAACTGGAGAAAAGTATTTTAAAAATATTTTCCAGGTCGTAATTATAGCAGGGTATTCTTCAAATAATCTTTCAGCACCTTCTTTTAGATTAGGCAATACTCTTTCAAAACCCCAAACCCAGGCAACAAATACAGCAATTAATAAACCACCCAGAGGAAGTAATATATTTGATGCAATAAAATCTACCAGATCAAAGAAGTTTAAACCAAATATTGTAAAATCAGCTAACAGATTATAAGAAAGAGCACTTGGAACTCCAAGCAAGGATATAATAAGGGTAAGTACAATTGCGGCGGTATGTCTTTTCCATTTTAATTCATCGACAAAAAAGGACACTACTACCTCCAGGAGAGAGATTGCTGAAGTTAATGCTGCTATGGTTAATAAGATAAAAAATAAAATAGAAAAAATGTATCCGCCAGGCATTTTAATAAAAACACTCGGAAGTGTATGAAATATTAATCCAGGCCCAGCTGCAGGATCCAATCCAACCGCAAAAACTGAGGTGAAGATTGCGATACCTGCAATTAAAGCTATTAGTGTATCCAAAAATACGATTTGAAATGCAGAATTTGGTACACTATCCTTTTTAGACATATAACTTCCATAGGTCAGCATCGCACCCATTCCAAGGCTTAGTGTAAAAAACGCGTGACCGAGGGCAATTAAAATTGCCTGGGCATTAATCTTACTCCAATCTGGATTCCACAAAAAATCCAAGCCGGTACTAGCACCTTCCAATGTTAAACCGCGAATCATTAAAATTATAAGTAAGATTAATAGGATTGGCATTAATATTTTACTGCCACGTTCAATCCCTTTTTGAACACCCGCAAAAACAATCAGCATTGTAAGTAACATGAATAAACTAAAATACCCCAGCATCCAGTAGATATTTCCTACAAGATCATTAAAATGATCGGCTGAACTTGTAGCTTCTGTAAAATTGAAAAAGCTTCCTTTAAAGGCTTCTACTATATATCCTATGGCCCATCCTGCAATAACTGCATAAAAGGATAAGATTAAAAATCCTGCAATCACTCCCATTCCACCTAATCCAGCCCAGGATTTTGAATGGCTCAACTTGTAAAATGCACCAACAGGATTTCTTTGAGTTGTTCTTCCAATTAATATTTCTGCGGTCAGTACGGGAAGACCAATAATTCCAATACAAATCAAGTAAACGATAATGAATGAAGCGCCGCCGTTTTCTCCAGCTATGTAAGGAAATTTCCAGATATTCCCCAAACCAATTGCAGAACCCGCAGCCGCAAGTATGAATCCTGTTTTAGATCCCCAGTTTTCCCTCTTTATTTCCATACATTAGAATTTTTTGTGAAATGAGATTTAGTGATTTTCTTTTTTTTGAAAACTTGAAGTGGAATATGAAAACTTTGGAATTTATTACCAAATTTTTATTTGAATCATTTGTGTAATAGCTATTTTTATCGTGCCAGACATAATTTGTATGAGAAGATGATGGCAGGTTAAAGTAAATGTGCACAAAAATTTTAATACGTATTAATTATTATTAAAAATAGCGGTTGTTCAGAGCGAATTACTAAAAAATACGAAAAAACCGAACGAAATTATCCTTTGTTATTCCGTTTTTATTTTTAAATTTCAGCTGGCAAAAATTAACATTTAAGGAATTTATCCATGGCTAAAAATTTCGTATCCAACAAGGACGAAACAGTTAGAATGTTCGATAACGATTTTTTGGAAGCGTTTTCCAGAGTTCATTATACGGTCCCAATCATAATTTA
>WOR8_10003600_pt1 | contig 15079 bp, 14 predicted proteins | sample DeeMarSeWOR38_10_FD_19890 | JGI IMG/M metagenome (IMG submission 19890) | reverse complement strand
CTTGGCTTTCCCCAGGAGGTTCCAGAAGCTCCGCTCGCGCGGGTTCTCCGGCATACGCTGGACGATCGGCAGCACTCTCCACTCGCCCCAGTTGTAGCAGGCCATGACGAGCAGTCCCGATCCCTGTGCATCCGTCTGATAGAGATCGCGCAGGTACCGTGCCGCTGCCTCCGTCGATTTCTCGAAATGGTGCCGTTCGTCCTGCGGGTCGTAGGTCGGGTCTTCGACCTGCGGACCCGTCCGGAGACCGTACTTCCCGGCCGTCTTCGGGATGAACTGCCACATTCCTTTTGCGATTCCAAACCGGGTCGGGGGGCCGACGATGCGGACGTTGAAGTTGCTCTCCTGCAGAGCCAGGTAGTAGAAGAGGGCCGGCAGGCCGTTCACCGACATCTGCTCCACGATCTTGTCCGTATAGCGATATCGCTGCGCCCGCTCGATAGCCCTCTGGAGGCGGCCGGTGGACTTCCACCGCCCGATATACTCGGCAACCTTCTTTTTGAAATCGGGCGGCATGTTCACGTCACACTCTCCGAACATCCGTGCAACCTTGTAGATCAGCCACTCCTGTTCCTCCATCCGATCGCGTGAGATGCCGAACTCCTCACTGACAAACGCGTCGTACTGCGCCTGCAGGGATTGCTGCTCGGCAAGCTTCTCTTCCAGCTCCTTCCTCAACTCGGCATCGGCCCTCTCCGCTATCGCAAGCTGGAGCCTCATCAGCTGGAGCTCGAGGGATTTCATCGAGTAGAACATGTTCGCGGCGACGGCGTGGAGACGATCGAGGCGCTCCACCCGGCGGGTCTGAAAATAGAGGGCCGCAGCGGTGGCAATGAGGAGAAAGGCAACCACACCGATGATGCTCCAGTAGTAGCGCTTCTTCTTCTTGTGGACCTTCTGGTACGCCCGCCGAATCATCGTCGTCCGCTCCCCGGCATCCTCCTGAGGACCTTCGCCGAAGTAGTGCTCTGCCACCATCGTCAGCTCGGGCCGCTCGATGATGGTCTGCTCCGCACCCCCCCCTATGGGGAGCTCCACCTCCAGGTGAAGAACGGGACCGTTCTTTGCCAGCTGTACCTTCGCCGTCGGCGGGAGGAGCGTTCTGGTCACCGGCTTGCCGTTGAGGTAGGTGCCATTGCGGCTCCGCAGATCCTGGACCCACCATTTACCGTTCTCCCATGTGAGCGACGCATGGTGGCTGCTGATGATGGCATCCTTGAAGACCAGATCGCAGTCCGGGGCACGGCCGAGGGTGACGTCTCCGGTTATCCTCTGGGGGGGATCAACGATGTCACCCCCCTCAACTCGGAGGCGGATAGGATAGACCGGTCCGGTCGGTCGGTCAGAGTGAGAGTCCATGGCGACCACGCTTCTTTGATCTGTTTGAGAATCCTCTCCTCGAGGGAAGAGGTGTGTTCAGCGTGCGACGGTGCAGGCTCCAAAATACTAGAAAAATGGAGACCCAGAATCAAGGTGTCTGGCCCTCGGCGTCAAACGTACCACGGGGCGCCTGGATATCCAAGGGTCCGAGACGGAGCCGAACGACGTTCCCCTCCACGCCGTGCCCCCTGTAGAGCCGAAAAACGGCCTCGTCCCCTTCCCCAGCCTGCTTGAGGGCCTCCACGATGACCGTCTCTCTGCGTCCGACCGGGAGAAGAGAAAAACGAGGAGGCGAACAGGGTTCCCCCCCCGGAGGAGCGTACCGCCTTCACCGTAGCAAAAGGATGGTTCAGCTCATAAGCAGCGCGCATGAGAGCCCCCGTCCACAGGTGAATTTGTGTGCCGCCGGCCCGATCCGCACACGGCACAGGCTCCGTTCTCACCCGGGCGGTGATCTCCAGACCGGCGCCTCAGGAGAGTGATTACCCTCGGGATACTCTCGGCGGCAGCCTCCAGTTCCGAGAGTGTTGTCTCTGTCCTTGACTATCTCACTCTTTCGCGATAGAGTAGAAACACTCACCAGAAGGGAGAACCGATGGATCACTACCTGAGCACCCGATACGATCTCGACAACCCGGATCTTGTTTCGGTCATTGATGACCTCCCCCTCTGGTCAGCCCCTTTCGGCATGAAGCTCCTGGAGGTGGTGGAACTCCGTCACAACATGCGTGTGCTGGACGTGGGGAGCGGGACAGGATTCCCGCTCCTGGAGCTCTCCCAGCGACTCGGCTCCACCTGCAGGGTCTCCGGGATTGATCCCTGGGAAGCGGCGCTCGATCGGGTACGCATGAAGATTCGCCTCTGGGGGGCAGAGAACGTGGAGCTCGTCCAGGGAGTGGCAGAGGCAATGCCCTTTGAGGACGGCACCTTCGATCTGGTCGTCTCCAACAACGGCATCAACAACATGGAGGATGACCGCAAGGCACTCCGGGAAATTTCCAGAGTCTCCAGGCCGGGCGCCCAGCTCGTCGTTACCGCCAACCTGCCCGACACCATGGTGGAGTTCTACGACATCTACCGGGCCGTTCTGCGAGAGGACGGAAAGGAGGCGGAGCTGGAGAGGCTCAAGGAGCACATCTGGAAGAGGCGAAAGCCCCTGACGCACACGGTGGGTATCATTGAAGGGGCGGGCTATGACGTCATAGAAACTCACGAGAATCGATTCGCTCTTCGGTACACCGACGGCCGCGCCATGCTGGAGAACTACACTATCAGGCTGGCATTTCTGGATTCCTGGAAGGAGGTCCTGGATGAGACCGATCGTGAACGGATCTTCCGGAGGCTGGAGCACGAGTTGAATCATCTTGCCCGACGAACCGGAGAAGTCCGCCTGACCATCCCCTGGGTCTGCCTCGACTGTCGGAAGGCTCAGTAGGAGACACCGAACGAACAGGAGACGCAGAATGTCCAGAGGGATCTTCTTCGAGATTCACCGGAACCTTCCGCGGGAGGGCCCCGGGCGGGACGAGTACACGCGGAGAGCCTTCCGACTGCTCCCGCCGATGGCACACCCGGAGATTCTCGACGTGGGCTGCGGCCCCGGCACGCCCACCATGGAGCTGGCGCGGCTGACCGACGGCCGGGTCACGGCCATCGATATCCACCAGCCGTACCTTGACCAGCTTGCCCGGAGGAGCGCCGATGCCGGGCTGTCGGATCGCCTCACCATCCTGAATATGTCGATGTTCGAGATGGACTTCCCCCCCGAGAGCTTCCACCTCATCTGGGCCGAGGGATCCATCTACCTCTTCGGTTTCGAACAGGGACTCCGGGAGTGGCGGCGGCTCCTTAGGAAGGGAGGGTTCTTCGTGGTCCACGATGTGGCCTGGATCCGCCCCGATCCCCCCAGGGAAGCGTTCGAATACTGGTCCCGCCTCTATCCTGACATGTGCGGCATCCCGGAGCGCCTCCAGACAATAGCGGACTGCGGCTACGAACTCGTCGGGCACTTCGTCCTCCCGGAGGACGCCTGGTGGAACGAGTACTACGGCCCTCTCGAGGCGCGTCTGCAGGAGCTCTCACTCAAGTACGAGGGGGATGCGGAGGCGCTCCGGCACATCCAGGAAGAGCGGCGAGAGGTGGAGATGTACCGCAAGTATGCCGACTGGTACGGTGCCGTCTTCTTCATCATGAAGAAGCGACCTGTGCGGCCCTTCTCTTGAGAATGCCAAAGGCGTAGAGTGTAACCCCAATGAGCATGAGCGCTCCCGTGAGGATGATCGCCCACCAGTTGACGACACGGGACTCCACCCAGATCTCGTACTCTCCAAAGTAGCAGGAGGTCATGAACTTGCTCCAGGAGGCCCTGTTCCCCTCCACGGTGGGAGCGTTGGTGTCGGTAATGAGTCCGGGCATCGCCACGTGCGCCTCGTAGTCGTTGCTGAAGACGCGTGATTCGAATGCCTCTTTCCGCTCCAGCTCCTCGAATCCCCTGGCATTCGCTTCGATTGCGGCCTGGACCCTCTCCGTCCGCAGGACGTTCTGAAAAAGTTCCCCCACGATGAGAGCTCTCTTTGGCTCCGGAGAGCTCTCAGAGACAGCCTGGAAGAGCTCCTCCTTTTTCGATTCCACATCCTCTCTCGTCAGGGCGGGATCACCAAGCAGTTCCACACCCTTGAGAAAGAGGGCGTAGTAGGACTCAAAGAAGCTGCGGGCGTACCACTGTTCGTAGCGATCCGACGCGTCATCCACCGACAGGCTGTCCCCCTTGAACCGGTACGGTTCCTCGTAGATCTCATGTCGGAGCCAGAGATCAAGTTCTTTCGGTGAAACATAGTCGGTTATCGGGATCCTCACGTATGGATTGAACGTTTCGTAGACTTCCTGATACCTGTATGCTGTGAAGAACCAGAGAAACTCCTCCTCCAGGGCCACCCGCGAGCGGAGGGTGAGATCACCCTTTCCCCGGAGTGCATCATTCATCGAAGCGACATCTTCGAATACCCGTGAAGCCGTCAGGAGGTGCTTCTTCTCCCCCACCTTCTCGACGGTCATCTCCCAGCTCGAATCCAGAGGGAGCCCGTGTCCGCCGGCCAGGATGCTGGAGGAATCACCCTTCACGGTTACCGTGCGCACGAGGCTCCCGTCGCGACGAACCTCCGTCGTCGTGTCAACCTCCAGGCACCCGGAGAGAACAACCAAGCCGGAGAGCAGAAGCGGCATTCCAGCGGTCAGGCGAGACGTGTTCATGAGCGCTATCCTCCTTCCATATCGAGACGGAGCTGTACCGAGGCGGCACCTTTGAGTTCATCGAGAAGAGCCTCTATGCGAGCCTCCGGCACGTCGATACCGTACGCCGAGGCGAGACTCCGGAGCCTCTGGAGGCTGGCCTTCGATGTGTAGGCCTCAATCGACTCCTTCCTCACCAGGAGATCCCCGTTGCGCAGACGATAGTCTCCGGGGTCCAGGATCGGTCGAAGCAGCTCCAGGGCACCTGTTCGCCGGAGGGTGTGGCTGTCGAGGGTGTAGGTAACAGCCGCCCCCGCCCGGGGCCGCACGCTCTCCTCCATCCTCTGTTCGAGTCTATGGAGACTCTTGACGAGCGAGACCTGCTCGTAGAGAAACAGGGCAACAGCAACAGAGACGGCCGCAGCGTAGGCGTGTCGGACGGAGGGCCTCATGAGGAGCGCGTGGAGCATTTCGAACAAGGCCCGCGCCCTGGACGGAGTCGCCTGCCGAGGCGCGATGGCCGCCAGTATGCGATCGGTCAGGAGATCCGGGTGAGGCAGAGCGGGCTTGAGAGACCTCAGCCCGTCGATGTAGTCGTCGGTCCTGCCCATCTCCAGGTGCAGTTGCGCGCATCGTCCACACACCCGGAGGTGGCGCGCCAGCTCCTCCTCTTCCCGTTCGTTCCGTTCACCCGGCCGACTCAGGTGTATCAGCCGCTCGTAGTCTGCACATTTCATACTCAGAGCTCCTTCAGGTCATAGGTCATTGCCAGCATCTCCCGGATGTGCCGGCGCGCGTGACAGAGATTCGACTTCACAGCGCCCTCAGACATACCGGAGATGGCAGAGGTTTCCTGAACCGAACAGTCTTCAAGATCCCGAAGCACGAACACCAATCGCTGTTTCGGAGACAGATGCAGCACCAACTGCTTGATGATCCGCACGAGCTCTCTGTTCGCATGGATTTCCTCGGGCCGCTCGACATCGGGCACCCCCTCGGGGTCGAGACCCTCACTCTCCCTTGCCAGGAGCTTTCTCCACCTCGTTCCCCTGCGCAATCGGTCCATGCAGAGGTTCGAGACGATAGCGTAGAGCCATGTCGTGAATCTGTTCTCCGGCTTGAATTCACCGATATGGTTCCACACCCGAATGAAGGCATCCTGCACTACGTCTTCCGCATCATGTTCGTCATGGAGCAGGCGCAGAGCCAGTCCGAACGCGTAGGACTGATACCGGGAGACCAGCGTGCCGAAGGCAATGCTGTCACCGTTCTGACTCCTCAGGAGAATGTCCTGAATGTCCTGGTCGTTCATCGCCTCTCGGTCTGCCCCGATCTGTTGCTGGTTATGGTACGTCCGAGCGGCATCGAGGTCAAATCGCTCCGCGGGGGGATCGATGCCGGTGTTCGCTCTTGCTCCGAAGAAAAGCCTTCTCTTTGCCCACTATTCAGGATTTCTTGAGAGGAGTATGTGTCGAAGATGTGACGGCACGAGTGCTCCTCAGTCTCGTCTGGGTCTCTGCCGGGATCTGGCGGCTCATACGGTGGACCAGAGCAGGCAGAGAAAGCGAAGAGACAGCCCCTCGGGTCCAGACCGGCCGAGACCAGCCCGTGGCAGAGGAGTCCGGCGCGTGGGTGTTCAGGCTCCAGGGGAACAGGAGGCGCAATTGAGAGAGGTGGGAAACCGTCTCACATGAACCACCTCGCCGAGTCGTGGACGCAATCCCCGAACTCCCTCATGAACACCATCTCTTCTTCGCTGAGGGGGCCTTTCTCCAGAGCGCTGAGGTTTTGGTCGAGTTCCCTGATGCTCCGGGGAGCCGTGAGGCAGACGTGGACGGAAGGATGTGACAGGACGAAGCGGTAGGCCATGCCGGCATCAGGGACCGGCCTTTCCTGAGGCCACGCCCGGGGGCGGCGCAGAAGGCGAGTCCAGCGTGTCGCCGTGTAGCTCACAACACCGGGATCGTGCTTGGCAAGGTGGGGAAAGATCTCCTCCTCGGCACCACGGTGAGCCGCATTGTATCGGACCATAAACACATCCAGCGCCCCTTCGGCTGCGAGCTTGCCTGCCAGTCGTCTGTTGTGTGTCGAGATCCCGACAAAGCGGACGGTCTTCTCTTCCTTGAGCCGGTAGAGCTCCTCCCTCACCTCGAGTGGAAACTCCTTCTCCCTGGTCACACCCAGAAACAGGAAGAGATCGATGTAGTCGGTCCGAAACTGACGCAGCCTCTTCTGGAGCGCACGGCGCAGGTTGGAGTGGCCCCAGATGTAGTTGTAGGCACCGGTGGCCAGAACAGAGCTCTCCCTCCTGGACCCGAAGAGATCGCGCAAGGCAGAGATCATCTGGCCGTCGAAGCCGTAACTGAAGAAGAAGTTCACACCTGCCTCGGCGGCACGGTAGATTGCCTGCTTCCCCGGCCGGTAGCTTGCAGAGAGCCCCAGCCTCTGAACCTGTAGCCCGGTGTTGCCGAGCGTGGCGCGCGAAAAGTGAGCGGTGGGAGGCGTCATTGGCGATCTCCCGACGGAGCCGGTTCTCTCATTCGACTGATATCTCTATTATCAGAGATCTCTTCTTGAAGTGGAATTTGGCATCCTCAAAATCCGGGGGCCCGAACGAGGCCGCGGCGTTGTTCGAGAAGCCATACGCCTCTTCCGGTATCCCGAACATGCCGGTGTCCAGCTCCTCGTCGCCGTCTTCGTCGTGGTAGACCTTCACGGCGTACTCACCGTAGGGAATGTCGGTAAACGTGTAGCGTGCGATTCCCTTCTGGATCGGGACCGCGGTCCGCCTGAACGGCCTTCCGCCGGAGGTGTAGCCCTCTTCGGAATCCGAGAGCGCGATTCTGACCGTCCCATCGTCGTTCTCCAGCCCCTTCACAATGACGGTCAGGTCTCCCCGGGACAACGAGTCAACGGCGGTTCGCTCCTGACAGAATGCTTGCGGGACGAGGGACATCAAGAGAAAGACCGCCACGATGAACAGGTGTCTCATGACGAGCTCCTGATCACCTGTCCAGGGAGTCGGTCGTTCTGAACCCCGTTATCGACGACAGGAGTCCCGTTCACAATAACGGTGGAGATCCCCGCGGGAAACTGATGGGGGTCCATGAACGTTGCCCTGTCCTGGATTCTCGCATAGTCAAAGAGCACCACATCAGCCGCATACCCCTCGGCAAGACGTCCACGACCCGGGAGGCCCAGCTTCTGTGCCGGCAGGGAGGTCATCTTTCGTATCATCTCCGGCAATGTCGTTATCTTCCGGTCTCTCTGGTAGTGCGCAATAGCGCGGGGGAAGGTACCGTATGCGCGGGGATGAGGGGAGGAGTCCGCACGGGAGGGCGAATAGGGGCCCGCGTCAGAGGCGACCATCGTGTTGTTCCATGCAAGGACCATCTCGGTCCCGGGCTCGTCCATCCCGAAGCCGACCATACCCACGCGGCCCCGCTCCTGCATCAGCAGCTCCACCACGAATCCAAAGGGATCCACTCCTTCGGCCTCAGCAATGTGCTCCACCGTCCGCCCCTGGTACCGTTTGTTCTCCTCATTGCGAACACTGGAGATCATGACCGCGTTCCAGGAGCTGAGGCCACGGACCTTCTTCTCCACCTCCGGGCGGATTCTTGCGAGGGTGTCGGCATCCTCAAGACGCGCAAGGAACTTCTCTCTCCCCCCGTCACGGCTCCAGAGGGGGAAGAGGTTTGTCAGCCCGGTATTGAAGGCGATGTAGGGGTAGCGATCCGCGTGGACATCCAGACCCTCCTCGAGACCCTCCTCCAGCATCTCGAGCGCCCGTTTCTGCTTCGGCCAGTTGACCTTGTTTTGTGCCTTGAGATGGGAGACCTGCAGGCGCGCTCCGGCATTGCGCGCAATGGTGAGCGCCTCCTCGATTGCCTCCAGCACCCTGTCGTCCTCGTTTCGCATGTGGGTCGCATAGAGACGGTACTTGGCGGGGAGAACTTTCACGAGTTCCCACAACTCCTCCGTTGTCGCAAAGCTGCCCGGCGTGTATTCCAGCCCTGTGGAGGCACCCCAGCACCCATGGTCTATCGCAAGCCTCACCTCACGCTTCATCGCCTGCATCTCTTCTCCCGTGGGTGGCCGATCGTCCGGTCCCATTACGACGTCGCGGACCGTTCCCAGCCCGACAAAAGAGACGATGTTCTGGGCGCTCCCGTTCTTCTCAAGGGCACTGAAAAATCCATCCATATCCCGGTAGGGGCAGGGAAATCCGAATCGATCCTCGAAGCCGTTCAGTGATCTCTCCAGCCCGTGCCCCCCCAGCGGCGCGGGCGAGTCCCCGTCCATCCCGTTCACCTCGGTGGTCACCCCCTGACGTACCTTGCTTTCGGCCCGGGGGTCCAGGAAGAGCTCCAGATCCACATGCGAGTGGATGTCGATGAAACCGGGAACGACCTTGAGCCCGGCGGCATCGATGACTCGATCGGCGCCCGCACCCGGCAGGTTCCCCACCGCCAGGATCTTTCCGCTACGGATCCCCACATCGGCAAGGATGTCGCCGGCACCGGTCCCATCCAGCACGCTCCCTCCGCGGATGAGAAGGTCAAACTGCTCTCGTGTGCCGACAGATTCAGACGCACCGGCACAGGAGAGGAGGCTCGAGGCAATACCTGCAGAGCCCATGGCCTGCAGGAACTCACGGCGCGAATACCTTTTCATGAGAGCATCACCCTTTCAGTTGATCGTGCCCCGAGGCCGGCTCTTTCTCCAGAACCCAGATCATGGAGGGGCTCTGGTCGGGATGAAAACTGCTCCTCCGGTAATCTCCAAAGAAGGAGGCGGTCGCAAAACCGACATCCTCCAGCATCGCCTCCAGCTCCCTTCGTTCTATCAGGGCAAACCTCATCTCCAGGAGGCGTCTGGATCTGAAATGCCCTTCCCGGTCGTAGAAGTCGAACACCTGAAGCCTCTCGACAATGCACTTCTCTTCCTTCTCCATCCCGGAGACGACCAACACTCCGTCCTGCGTCGAAAAGCGGCCTGTGAGGCGAAGGGCACCGTCCACCATCCTGCGCCGCACGTTCGGGTTGTGGAGCGTGCAGAGGAACCTCCCTCCGGGTCTCAGAGAGGCATGGATGCCCCGCAGGACAACGCGCCGATCCTCCGGCGCCAGGATCTCCGAGAGAGCGTTGAACGGGAGAAGGGCCAGATCGAATCTCTCCCCCAGATTCAGCTCCCGGATATCAGAGCAGACGATCTCGGCATGGAGGTTCTTCCTGCGAAGCTTTCTGGAGAGAACATCCAGCATCCCGGGAGACCTATCGACGGCCGTCACCCTTGCCCCCGCCTCAACGAGAGGCACCGTCAGGCGGCCGGTCCCCGCCGTGAGCTCCAGGACCTCTCCACGGGTCCCCACAACTTCTTCCCTGAAGAACGGAAGATCGAAATCTGTCACCACGTAGAGGTCGGCTATGCTGTCGTAGTCTATTGAGACCATCGATCGCGCCAGGGCCAGCGCCGCTCACTCCAGGACATGAATGCGCTTCCCGCTGCACATCTCCTTGAGCACTTTCGGCCAGACGGTGACGCTGACCTCCCCGAGATGAGCTTCCTTCAGGAGGGCCATGTAGGTCAGCGACTGCCCGATCCCTACTCCGATGCTGAGCGGGATATCCCCGTTCATGATGGCCAGATGGTAGGGGAGCTTGAGGAAGTCCAGCTGCCCGGTGATCTCCAGCTGTTTCCTGAGCGTCTCGGCGTTCACACGGACGCCCATGGAGGTCAGCTCGTGCCGGCGCTTGGTCACCGGATTCCAGACGAGAATGTCTCCGTTCAGCCCGTGCATGGGTCTTCCGTCGGCAGAGGTCGTTTCCGTGACCCAGTCATTGTAGTGGGCGGCCCTCATCTCGTGCGGGTAGCCGTCCTTGAGCGTCCACCCGATCCCGTAGATGAAGATCGCGGGGTACTCCTGCAGGACGGCCGTCTCTCGCTGCTTTCTCGGGAGATCGGGGAATCTGTCCAGTATCTCCTCGGCGTGGAGGAACGTCAGCTTCTCCGGAAGGTCCGGATACTTCTTCGTCTTCAGCTGCGGAAAGAGCTCCTACACACGGGTCAGCCCCTTTGAGAACCTTCCAGGTCTTTTGAACCACTTCGGTCAGGAATTTCAGGTTCCGCTGCTCTTCCGTCACCACCAGCTCCCAGTCCCACTGATCCACATAGGCGCTGTGATCGTGGTCCAGGAAGTAGTCCTTCCGCACAGCCCGCATATCGGTAATCAACCCCTCCCCCACCTCCATCCCGAACTGTTTCAGAGCCATCCGCTTCCACCTGGTCGCGGCCTGCACCACCTCCGCATCGATCGGGTTCTTCCAGTAGTCGTTGGAGATGTGAAACTGGATGGGCGTGCGTGACCCGTCACGATCCAGGTAGTTGTTCACGCCGCTGGTCGTATCCACGATCAGCGGAACCTGGACCATCAGAAGGTTCAGCTCCCTGCAGAGCCCCTCTTCCATAGAGCGCTTCACGGCGTAGAGCGCCTCCATCGTCTCCTTGGGAGTGAGCAGCGATGAGTAGTCCTGTGGAAGGATCTTCTCCAGGTCCTCATAGTTCCCGATGCCAGGTCCAACGAGATCTGCCTTCTCGTCGGCCATCTATCTTCTCCTGATTGTTATTCGCGAACAGCACTGACGGAGATACCTTCGGCACTCGGCGTATGAAGAGTCGTCTCCAGACCCGGATCCGATTGTATCGCCTCAAGGAATCCATCCATGTCCCGGGCCTGCGAGGTGACGTTGTGAGCGGCAATGGTGCCTCCCGGCTCCATCCGATTCCTCACGAGCTGAAGGAACTTCACGTAATCGGGTTTCCAAGCGTCAATGAAGACGAAGTCAAACTCCCCTTCGATGTGTGAAACCTCCTCGAACGCATCGCCTATCCTTGCGTCAACAACCTCCTCAAGCCCCGCCCTCTGGAGGTTTCGCCGGGCCTCCATGCCACTCAGCGAATCAATCTCTATGGTAATGAGCGTGCCCCCCGTCTCGCGAAAAGCGAGGCCGAGCCAGAGCGCAGAATACCCGTTGAACGTGCCGATCTCCAGGCCCCGCCTGTACCCCTTCTCCAGGATCAGATCGTAGAGGAATCGGCCGTCACGGACCCGGATGTTCATATCGCTGTGCCCGCCGGGGAGATGTTCGAGCATGGGAAGGGCCAGCGGATCCCGTATTCCCTCGAATGCATCGGCAAAGAGAACGGCCGGGTCGGGCTCCGAAAACTGCGCGTCATCGATCGAGACGTTGTGCTCCACCTCGTCAAAGCCAAGGGTGCTGGACCCCCCCTTCCGGCTCATGACAATCCTGAAGGGGAACTTCACCCCCTCCACGTCCCGGTACTCCTCCAGCCTCCAGTACGGACCGATCTGAACGAGCAGTCCGCTCTCGGCATCGAACGTGAGCTCATTGTGAGGGCTCTCCATCATGGTGGGGTCCACCAGGTAGAGATCGCGCCCGTCCACCGTTCTCTTCTCCTGAAGAACAAGTCCGTGAAACTGTTCCTGGATCGTGAGCGGGCCCTGCGGATTGAGTATCCAGCCGAGGCGTGACCACTCTTGCTCGGGAACCGTCTCGATCAGATCAGGCGTCTGCCTCCACCCCCTGGTCCCGTCGAATCCCTCGGAACGAATGCTCCGGTCACGTCCAAAGGCCACAACCCACTTGTCGGGTGCCTTTGCATACGCCTCGAACGGGACAACCTCTCTCGGCGGGTCTCCCCAGGAGAGATCATTGGTCAGGTGACCCACGGCAGACCTCGTCTCGAGCAGTGCAATCCTCTCGCGTCCCCCCATGGCGCTCAGATAGTTCTCCACGACCCGCTCGAGCGCAGGGAGGGACTCATAGGCTGCTGCCAGATGCCCCCCCACGAAGACCTGGAGCTCGGGCCAGAGCTCCGCATCGTAGCCCGGAACGAGGCTGTACTCGACGCCTGCCCGGCCCTCTTTCAGCGTCAGCCTCCCGCTTCCGAAAACACCATCCTCATTCCGAACTTCCACCTGCTCGCCGATCAGTTCTTCAGACCCCCGGACAGAGACGGTGCAGTACCCGAAACCGATTTCCCGGTCGACCCGGAAGCCGACTGGCTCATCCGGTGCCTCTGCAAGTCTGAGCGTGTACATCTCCCTCGAGCTGGAGTGGCTTTCCAGACCCGGGTACCAGCCAACCCGGAGGGGACCTCCTGAAGGGTCAGCCTCTCCGTCATAGTCGTTCCCGATACACTGGAAGGCGACGGTGGCGCCCGGCTCCGGTGCCAGACCCAGGTTGGCCCAGGGGAGCCACGATTCGACCGTAGAGCCGCCCGGGCGCAGACTGCTGGCCGACCGGGAGCGAAGCTCCCCCACTCTCTCGGTCTCCGGGCGGTGGTCATAGAGCCTGCTCCGCAGCTTGGCGTACTTCGGATCCGCACCCGAGGCAATGACCAGCTGGTGCCTGTTCTCAGACCCGACTGCCTCCGCAAGGAACAGTTCCACGCAGTCCCTCTGCCAGAGCCGGTTCAACTGCTCGTGTTCCATCGGAATGTCGTCGCGAAGAGTTGCCAGCACAAAGAGCCCCTCCTCGTTCCACCCCAGCCGGAACTTCAGGTCGAAATCCTCGGCTGGGAGAGCCCGTCCCTTCGGATCGGTCACAAACCCGACTGAGAACCCCCCCTCCCCCCAGTCGTCTCCTGATCCATCCACAACAATCCCTTCCACCCTCGGGATATCGAACTGAACGGGGCTCTCTGCAGGCTCGTGTGCCGATGCCGCTGAGCCCAGAGCAGCCAGTATTGCCGGTAGAGCATAGAGATGGATCTTCATCAGATTCTCCTTTTGAGCCGCCTCTGGACGGTCTCATGTTCCAGTTCTCGTATGGCGTCCGAGGCGATCCATCGGGCGGAGCGGGAATCCATCTTCCGCAGCTCCCTCGCGGTCTCCAGGGCCGCCCTGTTGAGTTTTGCATTCCGCTTCCCGATGTGCCTCAGGGCCCAGCTGACAGCCTTCTTCACAAAATTCCTCTCGTCCCTGGCCCCCCGCCTTATCACCGGGAGCAACCGGATAAAATCGCGGTCCGGCGCCTCCTTATCATGCCAGGCCAGACAGGCAACGAGCGCAAACGCTGCCCTCCTGACAAACTCCTCGTCCCGCCTTGACCATTCACGGACCTTCGTCCACGCATGGGGGGTCCTGTCAAAGAGGTTCATGCAGACCTGATCGCAGATGTCCCATGAGTCGAACTCCTTGACCCAGGCATCCATCTGTCGCTCGGTCACCCTTTCGGGCTCGTCCACCATGGACGCCAGGATCCTCGCATCGGGGATCCCCGTTCTCCAGAGGCCGAGAGCCAGATGGTGGTCTCTCCCTGAGGTCTTTGCGATCCGTCTCAGCTCGGGGATCCGGACCCCGAGCCTTCCCTCCCCCACGATCCCGAATCTTGCCATACCCTCGATATCACCAGGTCGTGCTGCCGCGCGGAGTTCCTTCAGCAGCTCATCGACCGAGGGGGTGCCGGCAGTCATCGCGGTTTCACCGCCACGGTCGCAAGAAGGGGTGGAGCGGTGAAGAATGCATTCGGATTCCTGGTATGCTCAGTCCAATCCCTGTAGTACTCCTGGAGCTCGCCCTCGGTCAGCAATCCCGCCTCCACAAGGTTGCCATGGTTCTTCCCTGTCATCTCCAGCCATTCCCAGAGGAGCGTTCCAGGTCTTCCTGTCCGGAACACCGGATGCAGGTCAACCATATGGAGACCATGCTCTGCAATGAGTTGAGGAATGCTCCCTCCGATGTCCGGGTCTCCTCCGTGTCGTTGTATGAGTTCATGGACGGCGCGGTAGACCCTCTCGAAGGCATCGCCCCGCGGCCAGAGGGTCATACTGCGAAACTGAAAGTACTCCATGACGGCAAAGACCCCGCCCGGTTTCAGTGCACGTGCTACCTGCTTCACCACCCCTCCGGGATCCGCGCAGAACATGAGGACCCACCGCGCGATTGCACCGTCAAGGGATTCCCCTTTCAGCTCTGGTTGGTGAACGTCGGCAACCCTGGCGGTAATGTTTCCGTACCCCTCACGCGCAGCCCTCGCCTTGAGGCGCTCGATGAACCTCTCTGAGCTGTCCAGGGCAATCAGATGACCCTCGGGACCGACGAGCTTCGCGAGATCCATGCTCATCGATCCGGGTCCGGATCCGAGATCCAGCAGGGTTTGGCCCGACCCGAACCCCGCCCTCTTCCAGACGGTGGCCGTCTCTTCCAGCCACACCTGATGCTGGAAATCCAGGCGCTTGAGCTCCTCGTCTTCCCTGTCTGCCAGGAGGTACCGTTGCCGCTTCTTCAGGCTCATGGTGTTTGCCTGGCACCTATCTCTGGGTCATGCGGTGAGCAACGTGCTGGAGGTATTCGCCTGGCGGGGCCAGATCAAAAGTAGTGCAGGCATTCGAGAGAATCAAGCTCGCCCGGGCGATCCGGCTGTCACCCTTCCGAGAGGCGCCG
>WOR8_10006381_pt1 | contig 15084 bp, 17 predicted proteins | sample DeeMarSeWOR38_10_FD_19890 | JGI IMG/M metagenome (IMG submission 19890) | reverse complement strand
GTACACGATTTGGTACAACTTTTTTAGCGCTCAAAGCCTCTTCCAAACCGCCTCTTCCTTCCCCTGGAATCCAATGACAATAGATGTCCATCTTATTAAAATCCAGATTTTTCACCCGCATGGCCAAAGCCTTTTGAAAACATACATTTGTCAGAGGCTGCTGGTCGGGACTTTATTTTTGGCAATACCTTTCCCTTCTGAAGATGCACAAAACCGGATAGCACCGGTAACCTCAATTAATCCCCAGTTAGGCGGTCATGCAATCTACCGGTGATCCGCTGGATGAAACCCCAACTCAAGTTTTGCCCAAATCTTGCCGATATTTTAAACAGGACATGTCATGAAAACTGCCCTCAATGCTCATGGTATTGTCCTTGGGTGGCCTCATAAGGGGGCCACCCTAAAAACAAATTAATTTGCAGAAAAATTAACGTGGAAACAGACGATAAAAATCTTGCACAACTAAAGAAAGATTATCTGGATTTGGTCTTGCAAATTTCAAATTTTCGCAACAAAGGCGAAGAGCCACCTTTTGAACTTATTATTCAAGCCCAAAAAATCGGCCGTCTTGCCCATATTTCAGAACACCAATTAAACAAGCTTTTAATCGGTTAGGATAATCTTAGATGGAGTCAGAACTTTGAATACTCTGATATATATAAGTGCTTTCATGCTTCTTTTGGGTTGGGCAGTCCTTTTGGTAATCGGTTTAACCTACGATTTTGATTATGATGAAAAAGACAAGCGGCACGTTAAATCTTTTCCAAAAGCCAATCCTAATAACAGATCAGAATCCACCATACTGAATTGAAATTTCTATTTTTTGAACTTTTTTGAGGTTGTGATATAATTATAATTAACAGTGGGAGGGCAAAACCCCCGTCCCGCACAACCATTTTCAGGGGCAGCTTTAAACCCGTGTGAGCTGCCCCTTTCTATTTCAGACAGCTTCTAATATCCAGTTTCAGCGCCTCCACAGTGAGATTTTCCAAAACGATAAACACCGGTAACATTACCATCACCCAACTAAAAAGCAGCTGTACGATCAATGCTAACACCGGTAAAAATGTCGAAACCGGTGTTTCTGTCATTTCGGGAACATTAGGTTGGGTATTAGAGGGCAAGCTTCCGGAGATTCGCGCGTATGAAAAATATGGACAGAAATGGAGCTGTGGGTGCGCAGGGGGCAATTTTCAGAGACTTCGAATTAGAGGATCAGAGTGTGGGTGTATATGGGCTGCATATGCGATCTTGCGGTTGATGGAGGTTTGTGCAGGATACATACTAAGAGTTTGGCGGCACAATTAGATTCTGTTTGTTCTGACATTAACAAAAATGATATCTGCTCTATTGGTGAACTTGTACTATTCTCGATATATCGGTATCAGCTGGAATCTTATTTGACCCTGTCGATATCAATTATTTGTTTCGCTTTCGATATCCTTTTAATATACTGAGGTTCCTCTGATTTAAGACCCTTCAGCAGGATGGGGATTTCAAATAGCTGCCTCTTCAAATCTTTGAGTTCCTTCTTTGCTTGCTCAAACTGTTCGGAAGGAATTTCTCCAAGGGTCACTTTTGCAAAAAGATTCGGCAGATTGCTCTCAATTTGAATCCTTTTTACTTTTACTTAATTTAGCTTGGCTTCATTCGAGACCATGATTTCTCGAATATCCGCAAGGTGTTGTTCACATGAATTAAGCTCTCTCTTAGCTGCTTTAGCATCCATAATATTTCTCTTTGTAGATTGGTATTTTTATTCGCTACTAAATATTGCTCCTGATCTGCAGAGCTTAATTGAGAGAATTCTTCCTCAGTTATTGTCAGGTGAAGTTATAACTTACATTCCTATTCTATGAAATCATTTATAGGTTAGGGCAAATTTTTACCCTGCAGCCTTCTAAGATATCTTTGACGTCCTCAGTCGACCACTCATAAATTCCGAAAAAATTATTCCATCCTTGTAAATCCAGAGCCGCAGCAATTATGGTGCGTTTTGCACCCATCTTGTTTAGAAACCTGACCACATTTAGAATTTCCATTTTGTGAGGATGAAACTGTAATGGCGCAGCAGTCAGTACTAGTGGATCCGATCTATTTTTCAATGCCCCTTCTTGGGTTCCTTTGCCTCTGACGTTCCCTGTTTTTTGCGTTTTCACAATTCAAGCCTCTCTGCCGATTGTGATTTGTTGTTTAAGTCCTTTTAGTTTGTATCGGCAAAACTAAGTGTTGGCATTAGGGGAGATATTATTCAGTTTAAGGATTATCCCAGCCTGTCGGCCGGCCCCTGTGCAGGACGCTCATGTGGCTGATAGAACATAATTATAAACAAAAAGGGGCGGTTCAATTTGAACCACCCCTTGATGGATGTAGCATCCAAGATGCCGTAGTCAAATATTCTACACGGCAGAATAAATGCACGAACACCCCAGAAGCCGACAAAAATGATAATGCAATGTTTTTAGAGGTCAAGGGTGTGTTGTTATTTTGTGACTATAGCCAAAAGGGCAGCCCATTGGGTGCTGCCCTCTACGAGAGGGGCTAATACGAGCCAATGTAGCCTCCCTCCTCTCGGCTGCTTGAAGGGTCGGTGGGCCTATTGCGTTGCAACACAACTTGCTGCACTAATTGTTATTAATGGAGTTTCTGCCTTATATCGGCAGTATTTAATAGGTTTTTATATGAGTTAACGCATTTGGATCTTCAAAACTTGTCCGGGTCATGCTTTTCCTCAAAGCTGAGATGTTTCTGATACTCCCGCTCAACTTGACAGACACCTTCTATAATTTTGATGACTTCCTCATGAAGGTTGGGAGAGGCACTCGGTTTTGATCCGGTAAAGAATATTTTTTCTATCTTGTGGTTATCCATCCATTTGCGAATAGAAGAAACTACATGGCTATGCGTGCATTCGCTTAGATCCAAAAGCAAGTAAGGCTTATTGTGCTTGTCAGCTAAATCCTTGGTTGCTTTAGATCCTCTGATAAGTTGACCGTAGGTCAGGGTCACAGTTCCATCAGCGTCTATAATGTTTTTTTCCAGTCTTTCAAAATAGCTTGGATTTGCAATCTGTTTGACATTGTATTGTTCTGAAAACTTATTATTTAATTTTTCTATATGTTTATAAGTCCATCCTTCATGTGATATATCAAGTTTAATTGCAGCATCAAGGGCAGCTGACTCAACTCCGGGTAGGCCGCCTGATATGATCTTTTTAATCATCGGTGTTACCCGGATACTCCGCTTGAGCTTCTTTTAACATATCGATTAATTCTTCTTTAGTAATAATGTCCCTTCTAATCACCAGCTGGGCGGGGGCGTCCACCTGCATCGAGTTTGCCATCAATAATTCTTTAAAAGTTACGAGATCATTACGGTCGAGTGGCATAGCCATGGGTAACTCCATTTTTCGTTCAACTCTCAGTTTTCAATCCTGTAGCAACTGTTGAAGTATCTTAAAAAGCTCCTTTTTCAGCAAACTTTCAACCTAAATTTACATCGGCATGGAAATATGCCCCTTCTTCTACAGAAATTCTTTTACACTTTATTTTCCCCGCAAAAGTTGCCTCTTGAGTAATTTCTACTTTTCCTGTTGCTTTAATATCGCCTTTCATTTGCCCCCTGATTCTCACATTCAGTCCGTGAACTTTACCCTGTAATCTTCCACTGGGGCCTAAGAAGAAGTTGTGGTTACTAATTTCTACGTTGCCCTCCACTTTGCCATTTATGATCAAGTCCTCATCAGCCTTGATGTTTCCAACGATAAAGATGAGGTTGCTAATGGACGTTTTCTCTTTTCGTACAATTCCATTCTGCATGAGGCTCTTCATCCTTTCCCTTAAGATTTTGAGGTGTGCTGGGTGAGCCGAAGGTGCCTCCCTTTGATTGCACGATTGGCATTAGTGATCTGATTATCCAGAGAATATGAAAAATTTATGGGTGTGTCAAAAAGATTATCAATGATGTGAAGGGCTACCCCGGCCCTGCCAGCAATCTACGATTGCAAATCACAGCAAGCTGTTGGGCCAGTGGTCTTCAGAGATAGCCTCAGAAGCCTTCACACGTATCAGCGAATGGGAGCTGAAAACCAATCAAGGTATGCTGGGTATGCGTAATCTGAGTTTTACGGGTAATCCTTTAAGAGTGTGTATTTGGAAATACGTGATGATGTAGTATTACGATATCTGCAAAATGAGAGGATTCTTTAACGGTTACTTTTTGTTACACGATAAATTTCTTGTGAAACAACGATTTCCTCCCCCCTCAACATTCTGGATATTACGGGAGTGACTGGATCAAAACAATCAACCAGTCGCGCCATTACTGCTTTTTCCGCAATTTTCTGCCACCCATGCGCACCGATATGTTTAACCTCGTAGCACGTCAATTCAATTTCCATAATAATTAAAGGCCTTGTGTTATAGCTTTTTGTTTTTCAGTTGCTGTTCGCTTACCATACGGGTCTTCAAATTTATATAGAAGATCGGCCAGAAATTCACTTTCATCACCACTAAGACTATATAAATCTACAAAATTAAATTCTTTAATGCTTGATATAATCATTTCTCGATAGGCAAGACGTCCACAATGACCAAATCGATTTGATAAACTGAGACTTCCGTCCCTTTCAACTTTCCAAATGTTAGTATTGTGCAGAGTCTTCATGCGATGGAGATCTATTGATGTATTATGAAAACTAATATCATCAACAATGTGGGGTAACTTCAATTTATCAAAAATGGCTTTTGCCTTTTTAACTTCTTGTCGGTTAGATTTGATGATTGATTTATCTATTTTAATTGTGCTGAAAACGGACAAGACATTAACTCCCAAAAGGATCATTCACTCAGATAAATATTTATCGTTTTAGAAGGAAAACACTATGAGGATTGCTGTAATAGAAACAATAATACCAATAATGTCAAAAGAATCCATTTATACCCTACCAAGCGTTTGATTGCACAAAACCATCCAATTATTGTAATTAAATTTAATCTAAGCTAATTTATTGCAAAAACCGTACACATTTGTGCAATAAAATAATTATCATTAAATTACAATATATTATGAAATTTTTACGATTTAAACCAAAAGTTGAGTTATAAAAGTCTATACAAATAGTGTATATTTTTTAAGACAGTATTGAGTATTTCTAATTTATTAGCACTACAATAATTACTGTAACTTCATTCAGTTAATTATAGAATTCACAATGATCCTTAAATAACAACATCCATTGCAGTTTGTTTATTGGTCAGAATAAGTGGACCAATGGTTCGCAGAGTAGATCGATATGATGATTCCGGGCAGACTCTTCAAAACCAATCAAAACAATCTAAGGGAGACAGCGGCAACTTGAGTGATTACGTTAATAAGAAATTGGTGAAGGCAGGTACGCCGGTAAAAAAGGGTAAGCTGCCTAAAAATTTGTCCCGCGTGATTTTCAAACGATAATCCTGATACCAAACAACAATGAATTAACCTTGCATTTTAGATGCGGTCGGTGCCATAAATATTTGGCGTGTATCGGCATATGCTTACATAAAAGCAAATTTAAATGATATAGCGGTCCGCATCTGATCAGATTTAAGGGGGGACGGTATATATTGTCCGAATTGTTCATGAATATGCCGCTTTGATAAGGACCGTCACCTATATCGCCCGCAAGGCTTTAGAAAGGAGATTCAATAATGAAACTGTTTTTCATCATGTTTGCAACAGTCTTAGTTTTGTTTGCTGGGCAGGGGATCTGTGAGGAAAATCCGTCTAAAAAGGTCAAATACGTTGATACGATTTACCTTTTAGATTCAGATGGATCTATTCTGAACAAATATAACAATGTTGTTGTACTTCCCTATCAGAGCGACGAGCGAATTATACGCTTTTTCTATAAGGGCAAGGAAATGTATCACGAAGGCAACGTCTTGATGAAGGGCTTTGAGTTGCAGAAGAATAGAATAGCAAGGCAAAGAATAGGGATAGAGTAACAGGACATCGGATCTCCGGAGGACCCTTCTCTTGCAGAACATGAATCTCCGGTAAATCGTGTTCACCGGTATTCGCCAATTCTTGCCGGTGTTATTGTTAATGTATAGAACTAATGTAATAACAGTAGGTTATAAAGATAGGCTTTCATATCCGGCCTTCGGCACCACATTTTAAGGCACTTAGATTGACTCTAAGTGCCTTTTTAGTTCACTGGCTTATACCGCTGGAGATCATCAGCGGAATTTACAATTTTTCTCGCCTGCTTTAATTCACAATTGAGGCTTTAACCCCGTGTCCGACCCCGATCCTATCCTGCAAGACAGGCGATTACTCGATAAATTTGTTTTAATCAAAGGTCAGGGTATCGGACAATTTTTTCATCCAATTGCGGGTCTTTGCTGCAAATACGTCATATTGCTCAGGCTCAATACCCAATCGTTCGAGCACCGAAGAATCCGGCTGGTTAAGCAGATCATCATCTGACTGACTGTCACCAGTCGTATGACACAATAAGTTAGCTATATAGACAATTTCAGGGGTCAGATTCGAATTTTCTAAACCCACCGGGTAGTGGTGCCACCGAACTGCATCAATAAGATAATCTGGAAATGACCATTTGCTTAAGATTAACGCTCCAATTTCAGCATGATCCGTTTTAAGGACCTCTTTTTCGGCGATCGCAAGCGGCACACCTTTTTCAACAAGACTATCGATTTTGGACTGCTCCGCTTTTACAAATTTTCCCAGGACCAATTTGCCCAGATCATGGAGCAGAGCCGGCGTGAAACAATCTTCGCCTTTATCCAATTTTATATTTTTTGCCAAAGCCTCCGCGGTAGTTGAGACCGCAATCGAATGTAGCCAGAGTTTTCCAGGGGATAGTCCATAGCCTTCAACCGCAGTGCCCATTATTTTGTTTGTAGAGGCCGCGACTGCAATTTTTGAAAACCGCTTGACTCCCAATAACATAATGGCCTGTTTTAAAGCGGTTACTTTTGCAGGTAGGCCAAAAAAGGCAGAATTAGCCAATCGCAGAACATTCGCGGCCAGTCCCGGATCTTGGCGCAAAATTTTTTCGATTTCATCGATCGACACATTCTTTTCACTGAGAAGAGCCCTAAGCTTAATTCCCGCTTTAGGCATGCTGGGAAAGGCCGATACTTTCTCAAGGATCTTATTAGGTATATCGCAAGTAGTCTGTGTTTTTTCTGCTGAAATGGCCATATCAGATTTTTTCTATCGGTGACCAAAAGGAAATTATCGAACCGGGATATGGTAATCCGTAGATTTCTATTGTAACATATTTTTAAAAGATTTCAATTTAGGGTAGCTCATGGTGAATAGAAAAGGGGTCAGGGCCTGATTAGTGATTAGTGCAATTAGCGACCAGATCTACGATTGACCTCTACAAGACCATGCGCACAGAATCCCTGATAAGGATTGGGGTATTTTTTGGCTTGAACCGGCATAGTCCTGTCAGTAGCGCGATTATGCGCATAAAAATAAAGTCGCAAAAGGATTGAAAATTTAAAAACCGCTTTGAATATATTGAAAACAGAATAATTAAGCGTCAATCGTAGACTTGACCCTTTAAATGAAAGAAATTTGTTATGACGTTATCGCCATTGGATATTTCTCAACAAATTGTTGCTCAGGCGAAATTCTTAGGCGCATCGTTAGCCGGTATCGCCGACGCCAAGCTCCTCAAACAGTCTCCGTCCCATTTCATCTATCCCAGGATGGAACACAACTTCGCTGTCGGCTCTCGCGAACTAGCAGAGGGGATCGAATTGGGACAGATTGCCTGGCCCGCAAACGCCAAAGCGGTGGTGGTGGTTGCAGCTGAGCACAAAAAGGATGAGCCGGAGCTGGATTGGTGGGATGGACAGACAGGCACTCCCGGAAATCGAATTTTAATTCGCATAAACAATAAGCTGTCCGACTGGTTGGAAAAAAGATTTAAGATTAAAACACACAAACTCCCCTATCATGTTGAAAAAGGCGGCATTTTTCTAAAAGATGCAGCGGTGATGGCGGGATTGGGCTGTATTGGGAAAAACAATCTCCTGGTAACGCCGGAATTCGGTCCCAGGATCCGTCTGCGGGCGATGATTCTGGAAGCAGAAGTCCAGCCGACCGGCCCGAATCAGTTTGATCCCTGTGACGGCTGCAAGGAACCGTGCAGAAAGGTCTGTCCCCAAAAGGCATACGGCGACATCGTTTTTTCATCCATCGAAATGGGCATGCTGACCCTTCCTGGCCGTAACGGCTGTTTCAGCCGGGCAACCTGCAACATCCAGATGGAAAAGGATATCGACGACGCTGAAATCCTGCAAACTGAAACCGCCGATGAACCGAGCAAACGCGTCAAGTATTGCAGACGCTGCGAGTTTGCATGCATTGCAGGTAAACCAAGAAAAAATAAAGACTGATAAAAATATCCTCTAAATTTTATATTTCTTTCCCCAATCAGACAGATCCACAGGAATTTGCAATTGTAGCGTTATGGCCGCCATCTAAACTTCAGCCAAAGTGTGGGTTGCGAATACCGAATATACAACTGCGAACAAAAAAATAATTAATAAGGGGAAAAATCAATCGCGGAATTTGCAGATGTCGGAGTTTTTATCAGGTACCTAAAGTAAGCCAGACGAATTGAGTCTCACAAAAGGCAATCAGCTGATTTCGAACTCAGTGAATCCCTTTAATAGCAGGGAATTTCGACGCCATTGACAAATAGTAATCCACGGCGAACAACGAGCTTGGGTCAAGAATCGGCTCACCATTTTTAATTCTCGACAACTGGGGTACGAGCGCCCGGGTTTTCCAATTTGTCAAATCTTTTGCTACCAAACCCGCCATTATAGGGTAGTTGTCGAGCAAGGTTGCATAGCTCTTTACGATGCGATGACGTCGATCGACGATTTCTGGCTTAAAGGAAATCCCGCCTTCTGATCCCAGCACCGAAAAGCCTTTCAATACCTCTTCGAGCTCATCCTGTGTCCTATCTCTGGTGCTGAAATACAGTTTTTCGATCTCTTCAACACCAGAATCCGGTTGGGATTCAATGAATGCTGCAACCCATGCTGATAGGTTCAGTGTCATTTGATGCTGGGCGTAATTTTCTAACTGATTTCGTATGTAGGCATGATCGTCGGGGTGCCGGCTTTGCCCAAGCATCAGGATATATAGGCTATGCCATTCGACGAGACGCCAGTTGGCCAGAAGCTCACGAATTTGCCGGCGCGGTATGGAGCCGGCGATGCGCTTGATTGATGAATACGGCGCTCTGCCGACTTCGAGATAGGCTTGATCGCGAATACGCAGGTTGCTGTTGGTTAGACGCTCTGCGAAGAAATCAATGCGGCGTAAGTTACCATTAAATTTTTGCCAACTATCAGCTTGCAAGATAATTTCTCGGACGAACGCCTGATACTCTCTATCCGCATATGCAATGTACCGCCAATCATCACCGGAGTCCTTTTTCCCAAATACGGCAACATCTTTCAGATTCTTGCTGAGCATTCGCCGATCGGCCGAATTTATAAAGGCTTTGAAATCATTGCCGTCAATCGCCCCTTTTAAAACTACAACAGCGTAAAACAAATACGGTTTTCCTATCTTTTCCCTTGCTAAAATGACCGACTTTCTCTCATTAAGTACATCAGCAAGCGTGGTTTTTGGGTAGGGAACGCAAATCACGCAAGCGTTTGCCACTGGAGCATAAAAGGCACCTGAGAGAAGCGCCACAAAAATGATCAACGATATCGTCCTCATGTTAATCGAATCTTTTATCTAAATATGAGATAAGGGTGATGATATGCTAAAGAATATTATAACTCAAGGCACGTGAAAGACGAGCATAGTATTTAAGAAAGCATCTGGCCATTGACCTGGCGCTTACTCCTTATAAGGCTCAATATGGGTGGCTTGCATTGAATATCCAATGTCCACTCCGGCTGAGCCATCAACCAAATAAAGATCTTTAACCATTGATTTTACCGATATTTCACCACTTACCCAGACCGGCTCATACATCGTTTTGACCCTGTAACCTTCATTTTGAACTATGTTTACGTGAACAATCTGATTGGGGGGCGGAGGCGGAACATGAATGCACGCCCCAATGTAAGGAACCAGAAGAAATTCTTTTACCTTGGTATCAGACATTTCCAACGGCAGGAGATAACCCGGGATGCGAATCCGTTGACCATTGAGTTCCTCTACAATGGCCATTCGGAGTTGCTTTCTTTTTTCCATCAACTCATTAATATTAATTCCGGATTTTCTAAGCTCCGGTATGGCTTTGTCGATTTCTTTGTAGTATTCTTCAGTTTCCGGCCCTCTCATTGGCAGGTTGTCGAGTGTATTAATGACCCAATAGACCATGTTTTTTTGCTCCTCGGTTAATTTGGCCAAGGGATCTTCTGATAAAAGGTGCGCAGGCACTAAATCTTTCCACGACAATTGACGAACCTGTTCACCCGAGGCCTGAAGATAAAATAGGGTGCAAATGATGATGCATAATGTCAAAATGTATTTTTTCATGAGGTATTCCTTATTTCATATTCGTATCGTCATGCCATCTGCAAGTGAGTAACGATAAATTTGATACCCTGGTATCATGCCAATTAAACAACCTGCCAGAAATACGATCCCCATTAGTATCACTTCGTACGTTGACAATCCGCCAATGGCAATAAATAATCCGAATCGGGTGATGATCAATGGCTGGCTTACAAACAAGAGTCCGTATAACAAACCAACACCGGTGATGATACCCAGGAAGGTTAACATGGCCGATTCACCTACGATCAGCGAAAAAACATGTAGCGGTCGCGCCCCCACCGATCGTAAGATAGCCATTTCTCGGCGGCGCTCATTTAGACTGGTCATCAGTGCAATGAGCATGCCGGACAGCCCGACAACCACAACAAAGCCGGAAACAGCAAACAATGCCTTTTCAGCAACACCGATAAGATCCCATAATTCCTGCAGGGCTACGCCCGGCAATATCGCCAAAAGCGGTTCTGGCGGATATTCATTCACGAAACGTTGCACACTAAAGGCGGCAATACGTGACTTAAGCCCAACGAAAAAAGCGGTTATGGCCCTTGGTGTCAGGTCCATATTGACAAGTTGATCCGAAGAAATCGAATATCCGGGAATGGGAGCTCCAGGTGTTCCGGTCCTTTTTAAAATACCGACCACTTTAAACGGTTTGTCATCGTGCTTGATAAGGCTGACCTCTCCGGCCCCGTGTGCAATGATTATCGGATCGGCAATGCGATAATCTAAAGTCTTGGCAACTTCAGCGCCGAGTACTGCATCAAAAACCCCCTCGAACATTTTTCCATCAGCCATTTCCAGCGGGCGTCCGCCAGCAAAACGGAAAAATTTAAAGTAATCCGTATTGGTTCCCATGACCCGATAGCCTTTGTGAGAGTCCCCCAGCGATATGGGAATGGTCCATTTGATATTTGGATTCCGGACAATTTCCTGATAGCTTTTCCATGATATATTGTTGGTTGCATTACCAATTCGAAATACGGCGTAAAGAAGAAGCTGTACCGGCCCACTTCGAGCCCCTACAATCAAATCGGTTCCCGATATGGTATTGGCAAAGCTTTGCCTTGTCTCTTTTCTAATTCGCTCGACACCTAACAATAGGGTCACACTCAACGCAATGGATACAACGGTCAGAATCGTTGTAAACTTGCGGTTGCGCATGCTTTTAATGGCAAGACCGAACATGGTTTTTAATCTCAATTATCATTGCGTTTGCAATTTTAGATTTTGTTAATGTCAGCAAGCCGAATCGTCTGATCAAAAAGATTAGCAAGGGTTGTATCGTGGCTGACAAAGATTAGGGTCGTCTCTTTCGGATCGCTTTCTTGAAATAACAGCCGTATAAAAGCTTTACGGTAGTCGGTATCAAGAGAAGATGTGGGTTCATCGGCGATAATTATTTCAGGAGCACCAATTAGCGCGCGGGCAGCGGCCACTCGCTGCTGTTGTCCCACACTCAATTCATTTGCAGGCTTTTTTATGACCGATGCGCTATCCAGACCCAGACTTTTGAGCAAACGCATGGCTTCTGCTTCGAAACTTGAAGATCGGGCTGCAGCCCTTTCTCGCCTGCGCAAAGAAAACCGGCACGGCAATGTGACGTTTTCAACTACGGATAAATAAGGAATCAGGTTAAACATCTGATAAATAAATCCAATGTGGTCTGCGCGGAAGCGGTCCCTGTCAGCACCGTTTAATTCACTTACAAGCCGATCGTTTATGGTAATAGTGCCTTTCTGCGGTGTGACAACGCCTGCGATCAGGCTGAGCAGAGTACTCTTGCCGCTGCCGCTTGGTCCTTCAATAAAAATCCGCGCTCCTCGTTTTATCTGCAAAGCATCAATTTCTAACAGAGGCTCATGGCTATGCCATGCGAAGCACAGTCCTGATACATCAATTGCCAGGTCAGGATTATTTTTATTGGGCATTTTCATTCGAATATTAGGCAATCATTTATGAAGGCCGGGATCTAATTCTTAAAAAGAACTTTCTTTTTTGTTGCGGTCAGTTCAAAAGCTGTTTGCTCGTTGCCAGTCAATAGCTGCACCTCGATGTGTTCAATACCGGAAAAGACGCTAAACAGCATAACGTCAACGTACGCAACTTTTGCCGGATTTTTGCATACAAAATGATATTCGGCCTTAAATTCGCTGTGGCGTTCATGCGCATCCCCATGCTGATGTTCCTCATGGCCGTGTTTCTCCGCTTCGTGCCCAGCGTCCCCGCTCATTTCATCATGTTCATGTGACTTCGCATCATCGGATGCGTGGCCGGAATCATCGTTGATGTCGGTATGAACCCTGGATTTGACCAGTCTGCCCCCTACACCTGAGGGAAGTTCAAAAAGTTTCTCTCCAGCTTCAAGCTTTTTGATGGCCGCCTTCACGGCAGCCTTCTGTTCTTGGGTACGCGGCTGGTGTTCAAAGCCCACAATATTTGCAGCCGGACTGATGAGTTCAATATATAATTCATTTCCTTCAAAAGCCACATTCATGTGAGCAACGCCATGTTCGTGGGCTTCGTGATGGCGAAATTCCGCAGCTTGAATATTAGAGAGATTAGGTCCGACTACACAAACAATCGCAATTATGCTTAGCAATATTTTTAGACATCTTTTCATGGTTTACCTCACAATCCAATTGACCAAAACATCAGGCATTCTTTTGCTCATAAGAAACAAGAAACGTCGTCATATGTGTTTAACACATCGCCAAAAGTGATTTAAAAGACAGGTTGTTATAAAGTATTGTCAACAGGTGGGGCCCGAGGCTCGATCTGCATTGGGTGCGTCCTTGCCAGAAAAATATTTTTTATCAATACAATTGTACCGGCCGGATTATTTTCCGCGATAATGGGCTCCATGCCGGTATCATACAGCTGGCTCGTTGCCAGAAAATCACAGATAGGACAATTTAGCTCATGATCTTCAACTGCGAGTGCAGAACGATGTTCGTCATAATGTTCTGAGATTATATGGTAATTTTCCGAATGGCTGTGAAGAACAGGATGGAGCAACGGCATCCCCACGGCCACAAAAAAAGCTGAAAAGAAAGGAAGCAGGCTGAAAGAAATCGGTTTAGTTAATTTTGTTAACATAATCTGATGAGATATCTTAGATTCATTTAAATGATGCTGATATTATTAAAATAAAACCACACCCTGAATAAAGTGATAATATGGTGATTATTTTTCAATTTATCAAATTTTTTTAAAATTTTTCGCATCGCTTAATGTTGATTTTCAGAGAAAAGACCTTGACAACTGGAAATAAATTTAGGTATTAGATTGCCTTCTCATGCAACAAAGTTGCATATAAGATATCAAGCTTCTAAATCAAAAATCAATATTTAAAATTTCTAGGATTTACTGTCTACCTATTTTCATTAAACTGGAGGATAATAATGACACGCCCAGTTCTTCGCATCGTGCTTTCATTTGTATTTACCATAATTGTTGTGCCCCAAGCATTTGCAAATGAAAAGCCTCTGGTCTTTGTGAGTATTGTCCCTCAAAAATATTTTGTGCAACAAATTGCCAAAGACCTGGTGGATGTTGAGGTCATGGTGCAGCCCGGTGCCGACCCGCATACCTATGAGCCAACGCCCCAACAAATGGTCGCTATTTCAAAAGCCAAACTGTATTTTGCTATCGGGATCGAGTTTGAAAGGGCTAACTTGAGCAAAATAATCTCAACCAATCCGCAAATAAGGGAGGTACCCACAGATCGTGGTATAAAGAAGATACCCATGGCTGCATATGATCATCATGATGAAGAGGGTGAGCACCACGAAAAAAGTGAACATCATAAAGAAGACGAGCATCGTCATGAGAAAGGTGAGCCTGCGCACCAAGGCGATCGTCACGATCATGAAGGGCTCGATCCCCACATTTGGCTCTCGCCGCCGTTGGTGAAAATACAGGCTCGCACTATCATGAACGCCCTGCAGGAAATTAACCCATCCCATCGAGCCTTATACGAAAGCAATTTTCAGCAGTTCATTTCGCAAATCAATAGACTGGATTCTGAGTTAAAGACGATCTTTGCGGGCAAAAAGGGCCTTCAGTTCATGGTCTTCCACCCATCCTGGGGCTACTTTGCACAAGCTTATGGGCTAAAACAAGTTCCTGTACAGATCGAAGGTAAGGACCCGAAACCAGCCCAGTTGAAAGAATTGATCGAACATGCCAGGGAAAAAAACATTAAGGTGATCTTTGTTCAACCTCAATTTTCAGCTAAAAGCGCTACGTTGGTGGCAAAAGAAATTAATGGTGAAGTCGCCTTTGTTGATCCTTTGGCACAAAATTGGTCGGCGAACCTACGTGAGGTGGCCAACAAATTTAAATCAGCCTTGAAATAGCAAAATAAAGATAATGACCTTTATTTTATTTCTTCAGCCAATGTAACACATTTTGGCTTGCCTAAAAATTATAAAAAACGGATTCAGCAATCAGCTGTATCCGTTTTGTTATCAGCGCGATTCGGTCGAAGGATCTGTTGTGCGGTTTTGCTATGGCATTATCACAACA
>WOR8_10003594_pt1 | contig 15087 bp, 13 predicted proteins | sample DeeMarSeWOR38_10_FD_19890 | JGI IMG/M metagenome (IMG submission 19890) | reverse complement strand
CCATCGTCGACGCCGCGCGTCTTCCCGAGAAGCCCTCCAGCCCCAACTTCCCGGCGATTCTTCTGATCGGGCTGATCCTGGGGATGGGCGGCGGGGTGGGGCTTGCGGCCGTGCAGGAAAGCACCGACCAGACCGTGCGCAGCGCCGAGGCGCTGCAGAGAGGGACCGAATTCCCCGTGCTCGGCAGCATCCCGGTGATCAAGACCCCGGAGGAACTCCGCAAGAGCAGGGCGAAACGGTGGTACGTCGGGATCGGCGTCCTGTTCCTCCTGGCGGCGGCCGTGGTCATGTTCTCCCTGTTTGTCATGGATCTCGATGTGCTGGTGGCCAAAGTCGTGATGAGATATTTTCCGTGAGATCGGCGGGGACCTGCCATGAGTGACCCGACGGAGAAGCGGTCCCATCCCGCGACGGCGCTCCTCGTGGAGTGCGGGACGTGCCGGTCCAGTTTCACACTGAACGTCGCGCTGATGAACGGCGTGAAGGGGATCCGCATCCGGTGCCGCAGGTGCGGCGCGTCGATCGACGTCGATAACCCGGGGAGGAAAAGGCCGCCTGTTGCCAGGGAAGGGGAGCGTCCGCGTCCCGCGACGTCCCCGCCAGCCGGAGAGTACGCCGACAAAGGGAAGTCGGGAAAAGAGGTTCCCGTGACGCCATCCGCGTCCGAAGGGAATCCTTCCGTGCTTGCCGAGAAGGGGAGGACGGGATGGATCTCCCCCCACTACAACGTCTCGCGGTCCGTCCCCGTCGATCCGGCGGCGATCGGGAACAACCGGTGCGTCGCGATCGATCCGTCCGCCCCGGAGGTCGAGTATTACCGGATGCTGCGGACGAAGATTTTGCAGAGGACGGGCGGCGACGGCGGGATCACGCTCATGGTCACGAGCGCGCTCCCCGGGGAGGGGAAGACCCTGACGGCGATCAACCTGGCGTTTACCTTCGCCAAGGCCTTCAGCCAGACCGCGCTCCTCGTCGACGCGGACTTGAGGCAGCAGAAGATCCGGGAAGCCCTCGGGTTTTCCCATGACAAGGGGCTGGCGGACTACCTCCTCGACGGCTGTCCCGTCCCGGATCTCATGGTCTGGCCGGGGGTCGAGAAGCTGACGCTCATCTCGGGGGGGAAGACGGTTACGGAAAGCAGCGAGCTGCTCGGGTCGCCGGGGATGGCGGCCCTGGTGGCCGAACTGAAGGAACGGTATTCGAACCGGTACGTCTTCTTCGACGTCCCGCCGGTCCTGTCCGGCGCGGACGCGCTATCCTTCGCCCCCCTGGTCGACTGGATCCTTTTGGTCGTCCGGGCGGAGAGCACCCCCTTGCCGGACGTCAAAAGGGCGCTCGCGATGCTCCCGAAGGAGAAAATCCTGGGCCTGGTCCTCAACCGCGATCCCCGCGTGTCGGTCCCGAACCGCCGAAACTAACCAAAAAGGGGACGTTCCTTAACTTTCGTCCCGGAAGGGCATAGCAGCGGAATCACGAAGGGGGCCCGGCAATCGCCGGCCCCCCTTTTTACTTTCATGAGAGGGGACGTTCCTTAACTTTCATCCCGGCGGGATACAGCAACGGGTCGGACGTTGCTACGGACCTGGCCCGGGAGAGGGGTCCGGCCCCGTTCTGCCCATCACCTTTTCCCGCTTTTCCCACGGTACCAGGAATAGGAGACCAGGACACCCAGCAGAAGGAGGAATAAGAGAGCCGCCGTCTTCTTCCCCGTGGTCATCTCCCCCATCCTGTTCTCTGCGGAGGGGAAGATCGGGATTGAGAGGTTTGTCATTTGCACCGGCTCCGCATATTCGCTTTCCGCCCCGTGAAGCGACGACTTGACCGTGTACCAGAGGGTATGTCCCGGCGGAGGGTCTTCGACCTCCATGGATGTGGCCCCCGGCAGGGACGTGGCGGCCCATTCCCAGGGACCATCCTTCGCGGGACCCGTGTAGACCTGAGTCAGGATCTTCCCGACGTCCGCCGGGGCGATGGGGGTTCCGTCGGAATAGGAGGCCGGAAGGGACCAGGAGACCGTCGCGGCAGATCCCGCGGTCGCGATGGCCAGGGAGGCGAGGAGAAAGGATGCCTGGATCAGGGTCTTTTTCATGCATGCCCATTATCGCGGGAGGAGCGGGGGCAGGCAAGGAGTACGGGCGCGTCAGTTCAGAAAGGAGGAGGTATTCCCCTGGAAGGAGGGTAAGCGAGAGGATGCCGATCCCGTTCTGCAGGCGGGGTGCCCCCTGTATCGGACAGGCATCAACGGTCGTGCGTGCGTACGCTCGATACTGTCGGCATGGTGCCCGACCACCTCGGGTGCCTGTCCGCCGATCGCTGGTAAGGGGAAACCCACATGCAAAACACGAGAATGGCCAGAACCACCCCGATGAGAACCCCTGCAAGGAACCACAACACCATGATCCGCCCCCAGGCCCGACCCGGTTTCTCTTCAACAGATTCCTGTTGATCCTTATCGGCAGGGAGGGGGGGAAAGTTTACCCCTTCTCGGGCCCGTGGAACGGGACGGTCGCCGGACCTGATCCGGGCAACCCGTGTCAGGGGCACTCGCTTTTTATGTAGCAAGTTCCCGGCGAAAGAGCCGGATATACTCCTCGCGGTTCGTTTCCATGTAGCAGCGCCTGATGTCCTCTTCGTTGTTTCGGCCCATCTCCGCCGCCCTCTCCCGGTCCGCATGCATGGTCCGGATCGCGGCGGCGAGCGCCCCGGTATCCAGGGGGTTAACCAGGATTCCGTTCCTCCCGTCCCGGATCAGGTCCACCTGGCCCCCGTTGTTGGTGGCAACGACCGGGAGCCCCGCGCACATCGCTTCCTGGACGACGATGCCCAGGCCTTCGTGGTGGGAGGACAGGACGAAGCAGTCGGCCGCCTGCAGGTACTCCCAGATCCGTTCGCGCGTCTGGTAGCCGAGAAAGAAGACCCTTTGGCCTGCGTCGGCGTTCACCGCGGCATCCCGCAGCTCGGGTTCCAGCGGGCCGTCGCCGATCAGGAGCAGATGGATGTCGTCCGGGAGGCCCTTCATCGCGGCGATCAGATGGTCGAACCCTTTCCGCTTCACGAGGCGCCCGACCCCGATCAGGTAGTACTTCCCGTCGCTCAGGCCCAGGCCGGCGCGGTCGGGGGCGCTGCGTTCCGGGGGGTTGAACCCGTAGTTGATGACCGTGATCTCCTTCCGGATATCGTAGTGCTCCTGTGCCCGTTTCTTCGTGTCGCTGGAGATCGCCACTACGGCGGAGGCGGAATTGATGATCGCGCTGTTGCAGAAGCGCAGGGTCGCGCTCCGGTGGGGGGAGCTTCGCTTCGTGGGGTCGTAGATGTCGCCCCCGATGATGGTGAGGACGTTGGGAGCGGAGAGCAGCATTCTCGCCACCATCCCGAGAGGGCCCGTCGGAATGGAGAAGTGGGTGTTGATGACCTCCGTCTTTCGGAGCTCCCGGAGATGGAAGAGGAGGTAGGCGGTTCCGGAAACGAGGTAGCAGAGCATCGACAGGTTCGTCGCCGTCGCCCGGTTCTTCTTTCCGACTGCCGTGACCCGGATGACGTCGACGCCCCGGACGCGCTCTCTCTTCTCGAGCCCCTTGTCCCGGCTGGTCAGTACGGTTACGTCGTGCCCGGCCTGGGCCCAGGCTTCCGCGTACTGCTGGGCGCCCACGCCCCCGCCCCCGCCGATCGGGGGGTACTCGTAGCAGAGAACCAGGATATGCAGTCGTTTCTCCGCCGGGTCGGGCATGGGCATGGCGGCTAGAAGAGGGATTGCAGCATGGTCCGGTTGTCCCGCACCCACTCCACCAGCTTCCGGACGCCGCTTCTCCAGTCCACCTTGGGAGCCCACCCGAAATCGGCCTTTGCCTTGTGGATGTCGGAGATGTAGACGGGCTGGTCCCCCGGGCGCCAGTCGGAATAGGTCACCGGGACGGGCAGGGAGCACTCCCGGGCCAGGAAACCGAGAAGGTCGAGCAGGGAGATCGTGTTGACGGGTCCTCCCCCGATGTTGTAGACGCCGCCCGAGGTCTTTTTGATGGAGGCCCATGCCATTTCGTACGCCGAAATCAGGTCGTCGATGAACAGGACGTCCCGCACCTGCTTGCCGTTCCCGAAGATCGTCAGGGGTTTGCCCAGGACCGCCGCGATCAGGAACCAGGCGACCCACCCCTGGTCCTCGATCCCGAACTGCCGGTAGCCGTAGATGCAGCTCTGCCGCAGGACGACCGCGGGCAGCCCGTAGATCCGGGAATAATCCCTCACGTACTGGTCCGCGCACCCTTTGGAGCACCCGTACGGCGAGTGGAAATCGAGCCCCCGGCTCTCCGGGATCCCTTCCGGCAGATCCCTGTAGGAGTACCGGTCCTTCCCCTCGACCGTCGCGACATCCTCCATCCCCCCGTACACCTTGTTGGTGGAGGAGTAGAAGAACGGCGGCTTTTTCCCTTGGGACGTGCGCACCAGCTCGAGCATGTTGAACGTTCCCAGGGCGTTGATCTCGAAGTCGTTCCGCGGGTCCGTGACGGAGGTCGTGACGGCCACCTGCGCGGCGAAATGGAACAGCGCGTCGGACCGTTCCACGGCGGTCATCAGAACCGGCGGAGGGAAGCGGATGTCCCCGGCGATGAACTCGAGGTTTCCCGCGTTGGGGTTCTGTTTCAGCCACTCCAGGTTCTCCAGGCTTCCCTTACGGGAGAGGTTGTCGAACACCACGACCTTGTGGCCGTTGTTCAGGTAGTGGTTGGCGAAATTCGCCCCCGTAAAGCCAGCACCGCCGGTGATGAGCACTTCCTTCATCCGGGTTCTCCCCCTCTGGTTTCTCCCCGGGGAATCACGTGGTGGCATTCCCTTCGCCGGGATCCTGCTGCTTTTTCGCGACGGCCGCGATCTTCTTGCTGAAGATTTTCGCCGATTTCCCCACCAGGATGAAATTCAGCCGGAAGAAGATCGCGAGGAGCTTCTCGGCGAGCATTCCGGCGTAGTTGAGCGGGTTTTTGTAGAAGACGTACAGGTTCAGGGGGAAGATCCGGATCTGCCCGAACCGGGAATATTCCAGGATCTGGTTGAGGCTGTACTCGGTGAAGCTGTTGTAGTGGTCGAAATTCCCCGCCCTCGACTCGGACCCGGTGAGAGGGTTCGTCCCGTTGATCGAATGGATGAGAAGCGTCCCCCCGTCGCGCAGGTTCCGCCGGCACAGCTCCAGAAAGGAGAGGATCTCGGGCTTGGTGAGGTGGTTGATCTCCTGCTCCGCGAAGATGACGTCGAACGGCTCCCGGTTCTGCGCGAGGAACCCGAACGCCCGTTCCACCCGGCAGTTCAGGTTCCGTCTCTGCGCCCAGGCGATCTTCTCCGGGAACGAGTCGATCCCCAGCACGTTGGAATATCCGTGCTGGTCGAGCAGGTCGACGAAGTATCCGGGACCGCAGCTGACGACGAGGATCCGCGCGTGTTTGTGCTTCGGGAGATGGGCAAGGTAGTTGCACTTGTAGAACTGGGCGAACCGCGCGTATCCCTTCTCGATATCCCGCGGAGCCTCCCAGAAGGAGTCGAACGGCTCCATCTTCGCCGTCAGCTGTTCGTCGGCGGGGATCTCCGGCGGGCTCCAGGGGATCGGGTTGTCCTTGGCGTGGTGGAATCCGGGCGCTTCTCCGCCCCCGCCTCCCAGCAGGCCCACCTCCTGGTACCATTCGGCGGTCCTTTTCGCCCCCTCCTCGAAATCGACCTTGGGGTCGAATCCGAACTTCCATTGCGCAAGCTCGGGGGAAAGGGGAAGGTTCTTCTTGAAAAAATCGAGTCGCCGCCGGTGCAGCGGGGGCTGGATCCCAAGAGGCCGCAAGGTTTTTTCCAGGACCGTCGCGGCGGCCAGGAACGGGGCCATCGGCGCGCGGAACTTCGGGTCCCTGGCCCCGAGCTGCCTGGCGATCGCGGAGACCATCTGGTTCGTGGTGACCGGTTCCTTCCCGGCCAGCAGGAAGAGCCCGTTTGCCGCGTCGGGGTGCACGGCCGCCTGCAGCATTCCCTCGACCAGGTCGTCGATGTAGATGAGGTGATGGAGATTTTCCCCGTTGCCGATGACGAAAAAGGCGTTCTTGCCGATCGCCTTGAAGAGCTTGAGCAACCGTCGATCCCCCGGGCCGTAGACTTCCGGGATGCGGATGACCACCACGGGGATCCGGTCGCGGTAGGTCAGGGCGAGCCTTTCCCCTTCGAGTTTCGTCACCCCGTAGATGTTGTCCGGAACGCACGGGGTGTTCTCGTCGATGACCCCGGTCGTAACCCCGTACACGCCGATCGTGCTGCCGTGCACGAACCGCTTGATCCCCGCCCGAACGCTTGCCTCCAGCAGGTTCCGGGTACCGTATACGTTCACCTCCCAGAATTTCTGGTCGGGGACGTTCATCTCGTGCTGCGTCGCCGCCAGGTGGAAGACCACGTCGACCCCGGCGAGCAGTTCCGCAAGCCCGTCCGCCTCGGTCACCGACCGCAGCACGATTTGCCCCCCGTGGTCCTCGACCACCCTCCGGTTGAACGATTCCGCGGGGGTGTTCTGCTGCCCGAGCACCTTGACCGCATGTCCCCGGCGGAGGCACTCCAGCGCAAGCCGGGACCCGATGAACCCGGTGCCCCCCGTGATCAGCACGCTCATCTTCTGCATAATGTCGTTACGCCCTCGCTCGGATTCCATGGGTTGCGAAACGGATGCGCCGGTCCCGCCTCCCCCTGCCGCCCATCCTACCACCCCTATCGGAAAAATATCCCCGTTCCTTTATTGTTTGCCCTTTCTCCTCCTGTACCGGATCACCCATGCCAGGCAAACCAGCAGGATCAGGGACAGGAGGACGATCGTCTTCTTCCTGGCCATCATCTTTTTCGCCACCTTTTTCGCGAAGGGGAGAATCGGGAAGGCCAGGTTGGTCTTGCTCAACGGATCGGCATATTCGCTTTCCGCGCCTTGGAGGATCGCCGTCGCCGTGTACCAGAGGGTGTGTCCCGGCAGAGGATCCATGACCATGACGGAAGTGGCCCCCGGCAGGGACGTGGCGACCCATTTCCAGGGGCCCGTTTTCGTCGGGCCCGCGTACACCTTGACGATGATCTTCCGCATATCCTGCGGGTCCATGGGGGAGCCATCGGCATGGGAAGACGGGAGGTTCCAGGAGAACGTCGAGGCGTGACCGGCGGTTGCGAGGGCCGGGGCGAGGGCCAGTAGGACGAGGAGAATCGCTAGCCGGAGCGGGTTCTTTCCCATACCCCCACATTATTGCGAGGGGACCGGGAGGAAGCAAGGGAGATGCGCGTTTCAGTAGCCGATCGTCACTTCCGATACGGGATACCACTTGTCCGGGCGCTTGCCGGCGATGGCCAGCTCCACGTGCGCGGCGCTTCCGTCCTCGGTCAGGATTGCCACGTCCAGGGAATAGGTCGCGGCCGGGACCTCCGAGGGAACCGTCACGGTATCTGCGACCTCGTGGGTCCCCGGAAGCCAGCTCATGAGGTTTGCCTGGCTGATCCACGTTGCGGCCACGTCGCCCGTGCCCGACCGGAGCCGGTACGCGAGCGGCCAGGGGTGGTAGATGGGGGCTACCCCCTTGTTTTCCCAAAGGGATTGCAAAACCATCGGTCCGCCGGGTTGCGCCTGGGCGTTGTGGGTCAGTTCCCGCAGCACGAACCGGTAGCCGACCTTCTTCAGGAACTCGTCGACCTTCGGTCGCCAGGCGGACGGGACGGGCGACGACTTGGCGTTGAGCACCGACATGTGCCAGTCCAGCCCTTTTTGCAGGATCCCGTCGATGTCGAAACCGAGGTCGGACCAGTCCTGCATGACCCCGCAGACCTCGAACTGCACGGGGCCGGCCTGCCAGGCATTGCCGGTCACCGGGTTCTGGACGATCGGCTCGTAGACGTCCTCCATGTGGTTCCAGTCCGGTTCGAACATCCCGTAGTCCCCGAAGCAATCACCGCGCCAGCCGGCCCCCTTGGATGCGGCGTATTCGGTCGGTCCGCCGCTGAGCATCACGAGCGGCGTGCCCGGGAAGTATTGGAAGTACCAGTCGGTGATGAGGAGCTTGTTCGTCTCGACCGGGAAGTACTGTTTGCAGAGCGGATTCGTCTCACCTACGCAGCAGGCGGTGTTCCACTCGCCCCAGCAGCCGACCGAGCCGATGTCGACGTGATCGATCTCCGGTTTGCCCGCGTACCGGTCCCCGAACGCCTTGACGAGCCGCTCGTGGTAGTCGAGGAAGACGGGGCTGTTGTGGTCCGGGAAGACGTCGCCGCCGACCGCGACGCTGGCGACCCCCTTGTCGAGGACCCACTGCGGGGTCGAACCCTCGTACACGCTCATGATGCGGAATGCGAGGGTCTCCCCCTTTGCTTTCGCCTGCGCGATCACGTCGTCCACCAGGGCGAAGTTGTACTGGCCCTCGGACGGCTCTAGCTCGTCCCATGTCCAGCGGAAGTAGGCGACGGTCTGGGGGGGATATTCGTCAGCCGACAAGGGGGGGAGTCCCCATCGGAAATGAAAGTCGGCGAATCCCATCCCCGGGTTGTAGAGGACGTCGTCGATCTCGGTCGGCAGGGCGGTTGTCGTTGTCGGCACGCTCATGTCGAAGGATAGTTCCGGGGAGCCGCTTCCCCCGCAGCCGGTAAAGAGCAGGCTGCCGAGCGTGGTTGCGACGATGAGCATCGCGGGCAGTCGCGTGTACGTCATGGAGAACCTCCGCCTGTGGTAGACCTGCCAGTTTTATCGGAATGGATGCGCAGGAAATATAGGGGGACGACGATTTTCTCCCGGGGCGGAGTGGGGGGGTTGCATTTCTCTCCTGTCCGCCTATGCTTGTCTGGGAACGGGAAGGCAGGGGAATCCACATCACGCGTTGTTCGAAGGAGGCGTTCATGGACATTTCCGGGATCACCAGAATGCTGCTGGAAGCCAAGGAGGAAAAGGGGCTGTCGTTTGACGATCTGGGAAGGTTGATCGGCCGCAGCGAAATGTGGGTGGCGGCCCTGTTCTTCGGCCAGGCCCAGGCCACTGCGGCGGAAGCCGGGCAGATTGTCTCCAAACTGGGGGTCAAGAAAGAGAAGGGGGCGGTGCAATCCTTCCTGACGGCATTTCCCAGCAAGGGGCTCGGCCCGGTCGTTCCCACGGACCCTCTCATCTACCGGCTGTATGAAATCATGCAGGTGTACGGGTTCCCGTTCAAGGCGATCGTGCACGAGAAGTTCGGCGACGGCATCATGAGCGCGATCGATTTCACGATGGACGTCGAGAAGGAGAAGGACCCCAAGGGCGATCGCGTGAAGGTGACCATGTCCGGGAAATTCCTGCCCTACAAGGTATGGTGACGCCGACGGGACAGGCGGGGACCGAAAATCACAAATGCGTCAGGTCCGATTTCAAGATCGAAAGGGCGCAAGCGGGTTTGCACCCTTCGCGATCCGGACGGGACCGCTGCCGGAAAAAACGGCAGGGGCCCGGAGCCAGACGGGAAGGGGGAATGCGGGGGGCACCGGAGAGTTTGGACCGGAAAGCCGTTCTTCACCTTCATGGCGCAATCCTTGCTGAATAAAACACCGAATGCCGGCTATCCAATTCGCAGGGAAAGGAACGATTCCATCGATGGGAATACCGCGGAAGATCTGCCTCCTGGGCATCGCAATGCTACTGTTCGCTCCTTTGCGCGCGTACGGGGATCCGTACCCTCCCAGTCCCGTGATCTCCGAAGTGATCTTCGACTTTTCCACGCACGACCGCAGGGCTCCGGGCAGCGACAACTGGCCCGTGACGTGGGCCGACGACGACAACCAGTACACATCCTGGGGGGACGGGGGAGGCTTCGGCGGCACCAACGAGGTCGGGCGCGTATCCCTGGGGGTGGCGCGCCTCGAGGGTCCCGGGACCTCGTACAAGGGATTCAACGTCTGGGGGGGCAACGCACCGGAGACGCCGGCAACCTTTGAGGGAAAATCCTATGGAATCCTCTCCCTGTCGGGGACTCTGTACATGTGGGTCACGCCCGGTTCGGACGAAACGGGATACACGGAGGCGAGGATCCATCGATCGACCGACCATGGCGCATCCTGGACCCGCGCGGACTGGAATTTTCCCGGATCGGACGGGATCACGGCACCGACGTTCCTGCAGTTCGGAAGGGATTACCAGGGTGCGAGGGACGGCTATGTCTACATCTATGCGAATCACGTCAAGGACGCAAGCGCGCTGCTCGTTCAGATACCCGGGGAAATCGCCCTGATGCGGGTTCCGGTGGACGGTCTCATGAGCCGGGACCGTTACGAGTTTTTCATGGGCGTCGATGATTCGGGAACTCCGGTCTGGACCAAGGACATTCAGTCCCGCGTCCCCGTGTTTTCCGATGCCTCGGGGGTCGGCTGGAACTGCAGCGCGAGCTACAACCCCGGGTTGAAGCGCTACCTGCTGATGACGGAGCATGTGTCGACGGTCAATGGCAACATCGGGATCTTCGATGCCCCGACTCCCTGGGGGCCCTGGACCACGGTGCTGTACACGGACTCCTTCGGCGCTCCCCATATCGAGACGACCACCTTCTTCTGGAATTTTTCCAACAAGTGGCTGAGCGACGACGGGAAGGATTTCGTGATGATCTTCACGGGGGGAAAAAGCAACGACTCGTGGAATTCCGTGCGGGGCTCGTTTGTCGTGAAAGAATCCTCCGGCGCGCCCCCGTCGCCCCCGCGGAACCTGGTCCTCGAGTGAGGAAAAGGACCGGGGCCGGCCCTTCGGGTTTTCCTGGGTTCGTGGACGGTTGGCCGGCTATTGCCTGGGGCGCTCGGCCCGGAACTTCCATGGCGGGACCGGATGGTCGTCTTTCCAGAGGCCCCGTTTCGTTTCCTTGGCCCGTTGCTCCGCCTGGAAGAACTCGTGGGTGTGGGGTGTGGAGATGTGCAGATGGGATGCCCACGCCATCCCCATCAGGAGCATCTCCTTGTTGATGTTGCGGCCGTCGAGGTAGACGATCCCCAGCGTCCTTCTGTTTAGGTCGAAGTCCCAGATCTCGAGCCTCACCGTTTTCCCGAGGATCATCCCTGTCAGGACCTGCTTCGCCGTTTCCCCGTAGGGCTGGCCTGGTTCCGTGTCGTGGCGGATCTCCGGCGCGTCGATGCCGTAGAGGCGCACCTGGAGGGTTTCCCCACTCCTGGCGACGATGGTGACAAGGTCGCCGTCGTCGACCCTGGTGACTTTCCCTTCGACGGTCCGGATGGCTGCGTGGGAGGCAACGTTGAGGGCAACCAGTGCGGCGAGGACAACGGGAAGATGGATGTGGAAACGGCCTTTAAAGAGCATCCGGCACCTCTCCCGGTCGTGTAGGCCCATTATCCGGGGAGGCGCGGGAGAAGGCAAGTTTCCTACACAAAAAGGGGACGTTCCTTTACTGTACGTCACCTCATGGTTATCAACGAATGACGATCTGCTTGTTCGACAGCTTCAGGATCACGATCACGAGAAGGACCAGGACCGCAAGGCCGATCAGAAGGCCCAGCCCGGAATCCGTCCCTTCGGCCGCCCTGTCCGTGAGGGAGGCGAGGCGATGCAGCTCCCGGTCGCTCATCGCGCGAATCTTGGCCATCGCCTCTTCCGCGGAAACCCCGTAGTCGGAAAGCTTCTGGAGAACGATCTTCTGCTCCAGGAATACCTGGAGCTTGCCGATGTCCGCGTCGCGCACTGCCACGCCGTCCGCTGCGTGGGAGGCGATGACTCCCGCCAGAGCCTCCGCGCGGAACGCACCGAGCACTCCCATCCAGCACGCCAGGATCAGGGCCAGAGTCAGAAACCAGCTCGCTTTCCGGACAGCATTCATGTTGGAGCCTCCATCCGGGCTATCGTGCCCGGTTACGTCTGGTCATGCGAAAGGGGAATCGGGGGGAGGGAGAAGATGCACAAACTTCCTTACTGGCGACGGATCCGGCGGATTCCAAGAGCGATCAGTAAAAGACACCAGATGCCTCCCAGAACGAACCACCACGCGAAAAACCAAAGTTTGCTGCTCCTCCAGGCCCACTCCATGAAGGAGAACAGCTCATCCGGAATCGATCGGATATATTCCATAGCCATCCACCAAACGGTTTGGCAATTGCGTTTTCCCCGTTTTGCCGGACGACCCTTCGCGCTCTTTGCGCGTCTATCGTCCTCTGACAGCAAGATGTATTCCCGGAGTGTGCATGATGTAACTGCCTGATCCGTATAGGAGAATGTTCGTACCGTTCCTGCGGCGGGGATTCCATTACCAAAAAGGTATCTCGAAATTGAAATGCGCGTCCCCCGGCAGATGAGGGTATCCCGCACACACTATATTCGACAGAAACGGAAACGGATCGGAGACGGATTCGACAGGGAGGCTCCGGATTGTATAATTTTTGAAAATGGATTGAATTTTTCTGTTAAAAGAGTCGACAAGAGATAAAAGGACGCCCGGAGAATACATCTGAGGGAAGGAGAACGTTATGAACATCGATTTTAACTCGTTGGTTCTTCTGATCATCGCTGTCGAGGTGGGGCTGATTTATATCAAGTTGCCCAGGAAATGATTTTCGTTCGGCAGTTGTAAGTACTCGATTCTGACCGGTGGGTGCGTCGGTGGGGGACATCTCCTGCACATGAGAAAGGAGGGTTCAACCAGGGGCCGGGTTGCGTGCAGATCCACCCTTTGATTGTGGTCTCCGCCTATTGGAACTTCCCCCGCAATCCAAGCGTGATCACAGGGATCAACAAGAGGATCAGAGTCCCGGAAGATCTATCCTCTGAGGAATGGTATGCGACCACCGAACATCCACCTCCGCCGCTACCTGCGCTATCCCCGCTACCTCCACTGCCTCCGACGTCATTCACGGTGACTGTCATTTCATCGCTGGACACGAACTCCCCATCGTCCGCCGTGAGACGCAGAACATAGGTTCCCGCCACGGGAAAGCTCGCCGTCGTATCCACCGCGTTCGGAACGGCAAAGGTCACCGTCCCCGGGCCGCTGACCAGGCTCCAGGTAGTTGTCACTGCGCCGGGCGGGTCGGGTATTCCGTCATCCGTCGTCGTCCCGTCCAGCGATGCAACTGCCGAAAGGGTCACCACCTGATCCGGGCCGGCAACCACTCCGGGCGGCTGGTTCGATCTTCCGCCGTCCCCGCCGACGCTGCTCTGGACGAAGAACGTGTCCGGGACGTTTCCGTCGATGTCCTTGAAATAGAAGTACGCAAGGCGGGGATTTCCCTGGTAGTTGAAGACACCGAACAGGACGCCGTAGTTCGCACCCTGGTCGTAGGTGTAGATGCTCGCCCACCAGTCTCCGCTTAACTGTTGAGTGCGGACAGAGAATCCACCAAGCCCGGAGACAAATGCGAAACTTCGACCTTCGTCGGGCAGTGTACTCGGGTCATCGGAGGAGAGAACGAGCGTGTTGTCGGTGCTCGCGACCGTCTGGCTCTCAACGTTGCTGAGGAGGTGCGTCCGGGAGTAGGAGTGCTCGTGACCGGTCGCGATGATTGCACCCCCCGCCCTCGATTCCTCGTAGACACCCCAACCCGTCTCGTCGACCTTCTCCCCGACCTGCATCAAAAGCATGTTCTTGTGCCAACTGCTGATCCGCCAGATCGAGTTGTCCGCCGCCAGCTGTTCCCGGATGTAGAGGTTGTGGTTCGTGCCAAAGATCCCGGGAGCCGTCTGCACGATGAAGATACCCCCGTAGTGCAACGAGGACTGGACACCCAGGTCCCCATCCCAGGGGATGCCCAACCGGTTCATCCTGGCTGCGAGGAACTCCTGGTAGCCACCCGGTCCATAGAAGCGTGCTGCATCATGATTCCCGACGGAGGCGAAGTAGGGGAAGTCGGGGCCGAGGATGCTATTGATCTGCCCGTCCCAGGCCGCAGGGTTGTCGACGTAGTCGAAGTCGCCTTGGTGCAATACGGCGCCTGCGCCTTCGGTCTTGATCAGGTTGAGGACCGCCTCGGAGTTCGGCCCCAGTCCCTGGTCGGCAATGAAAGCGATGGTGAAGTTGACCGGCGGTGGATCGCCCTGCGACGAAACCGGTGCCGCCAGTCTGGAAACCGAAGAAGGGGAAACAGGAGAAACCCGGCTTGACGGGTTTCTCCCTCCTTCGCATTGATAACTGCAAAGGAGAAAAATTACCAGGCAAGAGGAAATCGTTAAAATGGCAACCTTTCTCATCGTTCCTTTCCCAAGAGGGTTCACCGGATTGAAGAACTGTCGATAGGCAGATGGGGTTGGTTGGAAACCATGGTTACTAGTGTATTGATCGGCAAGGGATATAGCAAAGATCAGTGATTATGGGGATGCTCACAGGACGAGGAGATAGCCCCCCCGGAGTTCCCCCCGCGGACCAATCGGGTGGGGGGAATCGGCCAGAAAATCATTAACTCAACCCGGACCGATGGGAAGGAGGGGTGGGTCAAGCCTGTTCGACCCCCTCGTGAACCCCAGGCTCCAAGGAAAAGGTCCAAGAAGATTCCTTGGCCCTTGCGTTTCGCCTGGTGCCGGAGGAGGGGGTCGAACCCTCACGGCCTTGCGGTCACGGGATTTTGAGTCGGATCAGATAGGGAGCTGGACAGTAGGCAACAGTAGGCAACAGCATGAAACCATTGGGGGGAGCCAGAATATCGGGCTCTCCCCTTTTGTATCTAACCGGCTTTTGTAGGCAGGGTCTACTGCACATTTTACTGCACAGTCGGGAGGGGGATAGAGTCCCCCGGTGGGGAGTCAACCCGGAATCGGTTACGGATCCCTCGGGGGATAGATCCGGTGGGTGGTCGTGAAAAGGGGTTTCCGGTGTCAACAGCCATCGGAAGAATCCCTTTTTCACCCTGAAAATGGGCCTCGATTGCACAGGGGTTGCGATCGGTCGCGAGGTCTCTTCCTCGAATCGGTCTGAAACCCATTAACACACCTTGGACCGATACGAGGGGGGAAGGTCATTTCTTCGTCTCCTCGAGTTTGAAGATGGTCACGCCTCCCTTGATGGTTTCGGTGACCTTGATCTGGTCAAGCGTCTCGGGATCTACGGTCGTGGGGTTCTTGTCGAGGATCACGAAGTCGGCGAGCTTGCCTACTTCTATTGAGCC
>WOR8_10003590_pt1 | contig 15090 bp, 9 predicted proteins | sample DeeMarSeWOR38_10_FD_19890 | JGI IMG/M metagenome (IMG submission 19890) | reverse complement strand
GTTTATCTTTGTGACACTTCCCGCCCGACTATAAGCCCGATCAATCGATTTTAGCGGGAACGATCTTCCGCCTGTATTACCCGGTTGGAGGGGCAGCTGTTCGGACAGGTGTGCAACAGCTCTTAAAATTCCACTAAGTGACACAAAGTGTCCACGAAGTTGTACAAAGTCTTATTTAAACTATAAAAATCCGAAGATTCTTCCTTCCAATATATTGTTTATTCATGGTTGTTAATTGCTTATTTTAGTCGAATTTTTATAACTTTAAACCATATTGTCGATTAACCCAAAAACCATGGAATCAATATCCATTGCAGAAACTCATAAAACCCCGGCAATATTATCTGATTTTGAAAAGGGGATTATTGAAATAAAAGGGAAATCCAATCCTGAAAATTCTATTGAGTTTTTCAGACCACTAGTTAATTGGGCAGTTGAGTATGCCAAGAATCCGCAAGAAAAGACTACTGTTAATATTAATCTCGAACATTTTAATACCAGTACTTCAAAATGCATCCTTGACGTTTTTAAGAAGCTTGAGCCCATTCTCCTAATCAATAAAGAAGTCACCGTTAACTGGCATTACGATCATGATGATGAGGACTTATTGGAAGCCGGCGAAACTTTCCAGGCATTCACCGAATTACCCTTTAATTTAATTCCTGTAAAACATTAAAATTGAGAGCCGAAAGCAGAAATCTCTTGATTCAATAATCTCATATTCTAAATCGTCCTTTTTTTTCTTTCTAAGTTTTTTATCATCATCCTGTTTATACTCGGTAGGCCTGAGATATAAATATCAATACCCTGGAATATCCTATTATATGAATGCGTTGTGTGATTGAAATTACTAAAATATTGATTTGGTGCAATTTAGAGTTTCCGCCTTCGCTGCACTTCGTCGGACATGTTGGAGATTTTGTGGCATATTCTTTTTTTCATTTTTGCCACTAAAACACCAAAACACCAAATTCTACCAAAAAAATATCTAAAGCTTTGTTAATCAATTAATTAGTTTTATGGTTTTAAAATAGATTTTAATTCACTCATTACCTTGAATTTCTAATCGCACAACACGTTATTATATGAGTTTATATCTATTATTTATTATGACTTTCCGGGTTATAAATCGAGTCTTCAACAATAGCCTGATTTATTCGCCGCAAAAAACCAGTTGTCTATAAATCCGTATAACTTTAATTAACTAATTGTTTTTTTTAATATCTTGTAAACAAGTTATTTAACCTCAATATTTTATGAATAAGGTTTTTGGCTTTTTTTTGATCTTAATAGTGCCATTATGTGGTTTTTCCCAGGCACAATTAAGCCTGTCCCAACCCAGGCTGACACTTTCAGATAAAAAACTGACAATTGAATATGACATCGTTAATTCAGAATCTTCAGATATTTTTATGGTCTGGGTGGAGATAGTTGATTCCAGGGGTAATCATATTAATGCAATTTCCTTATCAGGTGACTTTGGTGCGGAGATTAAGGGAGGAATGGATAAAAGAATCATCTGGGACATGGGAAAGGATAATATTCAGATAAATGAGGAGATTTCTGTTGAGGTAAAAGCAGAGAAGCAAATACCTCCGGAAAAAATTACTGAATCTAAACCAGAAAAAGCCACTGAAAAATCTGTCAAAACAATTACCAAAACCAATATGGTCCTTTCTTCATTAGTATTACCCGGTTGGGGACAATCAAAAATTACCAAAAGAAAGCCCTATTGGCTCATGGGTGTGGCTAGCTATGGTTGTCTGGTTGCTTCAGTAAGCCTGAACAGAAAAGCCTCAGCAACCTATGACGATTATTTAAACTCAACAAATATAACCGAAAGCGATGAACTTTATAATCTGGCTGTAGAACAAAGTAATGCTTCAAAATTTTTTGGTTATACAGCATTTAGTATCTGGGCTGCCAACATGATCTGGGTAATGGTATCACATCCTCCTTCAGATAATGCAACAGTAACAAACAAAAAATTCAGCATTGAACCTTCCATGGATCCCAATTCAGGAACCACAATGTTCACTTTCAGGTATAGGTTTTAATTAAATAATCGACTAATGGAAAAAAAGATTTTCATATTACTTCTGATCACCACAATGACAGTACTACCTGGATTTACTCAGACTTTATCCAGTGGAAAATCAACGATTCATGTCAATACAAAAGAGGAAGCTGAAACGGATAACACACCACCCTCCATTTCCATAATTAATCCTGCCTTAACGGTTGATGAAAGCTTCATTGTACACGCAAAAGAGCTGACAGTAATCGGTCAGGTTGAGGATGAGAGTGGAATAAAAACTCTTTTTGTAAATGCAAAACCAACAGAGTTAAGCAATGAAAACATGTTTGCTTCAAGCTTCGAGCTTGAAGAAGGAGAGAATGAATTTATCGTTATTGCAATGGATAATGCAGGCAATTTCAATGAAGTAAAATACAAGATCAATTATGAACCTGAAGTTGTATTCAGAACACTCGCCAGTAGTGGAAAATATTATGCTTTGCTGGTTGGTAATAATGAATATAATGACCCTGCGATCAACGATCTTGATAATCCTGTTGATGATGCAACCAGTCTTTATAAGGTATTGATATCGGATTACACTTTTGACAAGGAAAATATAGTGCTTCTCAAAAATGCAAACAGGGAGGAGATCATCAATGAGCTCGATAATTTATCATACAAACTAACTCCTGATGACAATCTGTTGATCTTTTACGCCGGTCATGGATGGTGGGATGAGGAAGCAAATATCGGATACTGGCTGCCAACAGATGCCAGGCAAACAAGCAAGGCTGCCTGGTTCCGGAACAGTACGTTATGCGATTACCTGAAAGAAATAAAGTCCAAACACACCCTTTTAATTGCCGATGCCTGTTTTGGCGGATCGATTTTTAAAACAAGGAGTGTTTTTAATGATGCTCCAAAAGCGATCAATAAGCTATATGAATTGCAAAGCCGTAAAGCCATGACAAGCGGAACCTTAACCGAGGTCCCTGACAGAAGTACATTTGCCAAATACCTGGTTGAAAGATTAGAAGATAATACAGAAAAATATCTTTCTTCAGAACAGCTCTTCAGCAGCTTCAGGATTGCAGTTATAAATAACAGCGATGTCATTCCACAATATGGTGAAATCAGGAATGTGGGCGATGAAGGTGGTGATTTTATCTTTATAAGAAAATGATTCCCACCGTTTTATTTCAAATAAGAAAAAATAAGAGAAGGACAGGTAAATATCTTTTCATTCTCCTGATTCCGTTCATATTTATAATCTCCTGTGAAAAACTGGATCTGCAGAAAGTTGAAAAATTTAAGGTTACAACTGCTGCAGATGCAAACGCTCTTCTTGAGGATTGTTTTAAGCTGCTGAAGGGTACACTGGAGGATAAGAATGATGGCAAAAAAAAGGACTTTCCTGTTTATCTCATGATCATGTCTGGATTGTATTCAGATAATATGGATTATTCGGGATCAACAAATTCATGGAGGGATTTTGATGACCATACATTGAATTCAAACAATGAAATTCTTGAGGAGATATGGAACCAGGGATTTGAATTGATTGAGTTAGCAAATCAACTTATTATTTCCGTACCTGATATTACCGACCTCGAGACCTCACAAAAGGATTTCATCCTCGGACAGGCATATGGACTTCGCGGATATGCTCACTATTTATTAATGAGTCATTTTGTCTTTATTCCATTTTATGATCAGCCAAGATATTATTCTGAAAATCCCACACAGCCTACTTTTCAGGAATTGATCTATTTAATTGAAGAAGATCTTTCAAGAGCCATTGATCTGATACCTGATGAAACCTTACAGCACTACCTTAATAAAAATGCTGCCTATGCCATCCTCGCCAGATTATATTTACGAAATCAGGATTGGTCTAATGCCAAAACCACAGCAGAGGTGATTATTAATTCGGGAAATCACAGTTTGTCTGAAAATTACAATCAGCTTATCAGCTTGACTTCAAATACTGAAATTATCTGGGAACTTGATTATGCAACAGGAGAAAACAACAAACTTGACTATTATTTTAATCAAAATCCATCACCCCTGTTTGTGGCATCCTCTGACTTAATTTCTTCATTTGAAGCAGGAGATCCCAGAAAAACAGCCTGGATCAATTCGGAAACAGAAGATGATATTATTATAAAATATCTTACTCTGGATAACAATCCTGATCTTATCCTCATCCGTTATGCTGAAATACTGCTCATAGCTGCAGAATGTGCAGTACATTTAAATGATTTAACAAGTGCGACTGCCTATTTAAATCAAATCAGAACAAGGGCAGGATTTGCAAATATTTTGTTATCTACCCTCCCATACAGTGACGCACTGAAAGAAATAATGAACGAAAGAAGAAAAGAGCTGGCATTCGAAGGACTCAGGTGGTTTGATATATCCCGCACAGAGTCAGCAGTTAAAATCTTCGGGGACCTGGGCGAAAATTTTGATGAGCATAAAACCATCTGGCCCATACCCCAGAGTGCATTAGATCAGAATCCCAATCTTAACCAAAATCCGGGATATTAACCTTTGTGGACCTTTGTGCAAATCATTTAAGAGTTATTACACAAAGTGCCACAAAGGAAACTCAGAGGGCTACAAAGAAATTCAAGCAATTTTAATAAAAGCAGCAAGGTGCACTTCCTGGTTTTTAAATGATAGTCTAAAACCTGGAATATTCTCCTGTTTGATCATCATCAGTGATCCGGCTCCCTGGATAGTTTTATTTTCAGGTAATTCAACAAATTGAAGGTTATCCAGGAATTCATCGAGCCGGTAGAATGCTTCGGCCTGATCAATCTTTTTTTCTTCCATGTTGGCATTTCTTTTCACTGCATCACTCAATTTTGGGAAATAGTATGCATAAACATTTCTGTTTCCAAACAGATCGACTGACATGATCTGTCCATCCATAAATACGGCCAATCCATTGCATAATTTATCTGCCACAATTCTTCTTTCAGACCATTTTCTTTTTCTTCCTTTCCTCAGAAATTGCTCATAATCTTCTGTTGCGTTTGAAAATCCCATGGCACTCATTTTACTGCTTACCATATTCCACATCCTTGATTGCACATTCTCTTCTTCAAATGATCCTTGGGCTTCACTTTTCAGAGAAGATGCCTTGGCACTTCTCATATCCAGGTCCATACCCTCATCACTTATTTTAAAATCAGGTGATGTATAATCCCACCTGAGACGTTCCACACAGGACACATCCATTTCAGTTTTACTCATTGGGGCCAGCAAAACAGATACATTGATTACCCTGTTCTGTTTGGCACCCTTCAGGATATCCATATCCGTAAGCAACAGATAATCTGTTGTTTCATTGATTGCCAGGAGTTTACTGACTGTACCCTCTGCTCTTGCTTCTTTGATGATAAGATTACCTTTTTCAATTGCAGGTCCGGCCGGTTTGAAACCAAATCCTTCATCTTCGAGTGTACCGAACTGTACCAGTCCGATATTCCCTACTACCTGCAACTTTTTCGTAAGTGTTTTCATTTTTGTAAATTTATTTTGGTTTGAAATATTAAAAGCTATTACACAAAGCACCACAAAGGTGTCACAAAGGGACACAAAGGACTTTACCATCTTATTTTTGATAAATGTAAACATGGAGAATGCAGTCTATTTGCAATAGAGAAAAAAATAAATTCGAATTATGCCGGCTAACCTGAATGCATTAATACGCTATAAAACCATCGATAAATGTCTGTCGAACAGGCACCGGCAATGGCCTATTGATGACCTGATTGAGGCCTGTTCCGAAGCATTGGGAGAATACAGGGGTGTGTACAAAACAATCTCGGAACGAACTATCCGTGATGATATCAGGGTAATGCGTAGTGAGATGCTAGGATTCAACGCCCCGATCAAACAGCGGAATGGTTTGTATTACTATTCAGACCCTTCATATTCAATATTCCAGGTAAGTATCACGAAGAAAAGGCTCCTGAAAAAAGTCCTTGAATTTTTACTCGAGATCCGTACTGAAATAGATCATCCTGAGCTTGAGATCATGATCGAGCAATTGGCTCAGATCATCCCTTCAGTAGAGGTTGCTCCTGTTACAAAGCCTGTATCAAGAGAAGTCAGAGAGGAAGAAGAGGAAATACCAGAAGAAGAAGTGGTATTGAAAGATAAATTGATATCCTATATACCTGCCCCTGAAATAAAACCTACTGCTCCTTTTCCAACCAGGGGGAGAAAGGCCATTATTCGTTTGCCATCAAAGATGAAAAAAGTGAAAGCGGTGTATCAATTTAGTTGGAATAATGTCTTAGAGATAATTGGATGATAATGTTTTGTTTAAGGATATAAAGAGCTGTAACACAAAGAAAATCAAAGTCATCCTACACTAAGGCTATGGATGATGAGAAATTCATGAAGCACACAAAGCTAGATTATCTTTCCTTGGTGGACCTTTGTGAATTCTTTGTGGTTCTTTGTGCAACTATTATCTTACCCCCTCCTGTAATTCACCATTATAAACTTCTCCTCATCACTCCCACCTTCACTCAACCAGTTATAATTTTCTTCTGTAAGATCATTGGGTGCGATATACGATTTTAGCGTGACCATTTTATTCAGTCCGCTCACAAATGCCCTGATAGAAACTCTTTGAATCATTTTGATTTTCAAATAGTTCCTGAGACTTTCAAGGTTTTCAAACCGGTAATTCCATACCTTCATTTTATCTTTCTGTCCTTCTTTGAAGGTTATCGGGAATGTATTTGAATGTGTTTTCATGGTTGTTTTATACTATTTTAATACAATGATAGATCATCAGGATGCAGTGTATCTGCATCGGGAATTTCACCCCAAATCCCCTCCTAGACCATATCCGTCAGCTAGCGGATCACACCATTCGTGGACAGCCTACCCATTGGGCCATTATTGGGTGTGTGCTTTGAGTGTGAAAAAATCACACCCTTAACTCATACACACACTAAGTCCACCTCAGAAAAATCGCGTAAAGAAAATTAATTTATGTAGCGTTAAGCAAGAAAAGCTGTTTGAACCGACCGAAGGGAGGTGAGTTTCTTTTCTTGTAGCGGAATAAATTAATTTTTAGCAGATTTTTCTGCAGTGGTGATTTTTTAGCTTACTTTTTTCATCTAGGAAAAAAGTAAGTCGGGATCTGGGGCGGACAGCCCCAGTGGAAGTGTGGGGGCAAAGCCCCCAGAGATAAAAATAATTTTAGAATAAGTTAATCTTTTGTACCCGCATCTTCGTAATTTTAAACTGCATCGAATATTCTTTTAAAACTGCACTCATGCCACGAAACAAAGAAGCCCTGATCCGCTACCGGGTGATCAACCGGTGCCTGGTAAACGGAAAGGTTGCCTCCCTGGATAAATTAAAACAGGAATGTGAATATGAGTTGGGAGAGCAACATATTGGTAAACGGACCATCCAGGAGGATTTGAAGGATATGCGGGAGGATGATCGGTTGGGGTATAATGCCCCGATTAAATTTGACCGGTACAGGAATGGTTATGTGTATACCGATCCGGATTATTCAATCGACAAGATTCCTTTGAACGAAGAAGAATTATCTGCGCTTGCATTTTCTGCCACGATGTTATCGCAGTTAAGCAATGTAGAGATCTTCGCCAGCTTCACCGGTGCTGCCCAGAAGATCATGGATGCAATCAATGTTCATCGCCTTATGGAGGAAGAATCGGAATATGATTTTATACAATTTGAACAGGTGCCATTTACAAAAGGTAGCGAATACCTTCAGCCCATAATTGATGCTATTCGAAATAAACTGGTCATACAGTTAACCTACCAGGCATTTCAAGCCGATCAACCTAAAGAAACACTTGTCCATCCCTACTTGTTGAAAGAATACAAACACAGGTGGTACATTATTGGACTGAACGATGACGAACAGAAATTAAAGACATATGGATTGGATCGGATAAAGGGTGTGAAAGTGAAAGGGAAACAATACATTGAGAAGGATTTCAGTCCTAGAGAATATTTCAAAAATACAGTAGGAGTCATTGCACCCACTGATGAGCCACCGGAGATTATGTTGTCAGTAAAAAAACCACAGGCACAATACCTTGTCACCCAACCCTTACACGAGAGTCAGAAAATTGCTGAAGATCAACAAGATAAGATTATATTTAAATTAAAAGTACATCCCACCTATGAGTTGATATCTATCTTGCTGGGTTTTGGAAAAGACCTGAAGATACTGAAGCCAAAGAGATTGGCTAAAGAAATCATTCAGATCCTTGAGAATACGCTTGGGCAATATGATTAAGAAATGCAATGCAAGAGTCATTTCAACGATTCAATAATGTTGTATAACACATAATTACAGGAACGAGAATTCATTGGGATTTACATTAATGGTTGGGTGATGGAGGATTGGAGTGCATTGCATTGCAGCCGGATTTATTATTTCTTTTAGTATGTCCAATCGTTTAAACTGCTCCAACCACTGATAATGGCTGGAGCGCTATAAGTGGTTGGACCGCTAGCGAAGCTATATCCAGTTGTGAAAAATTGGTCCATTCTTTTATAATGGTTGGATCGTTTTAAGTGGCTGGACCATTGGCGAAGCTGTATCCACCAAATAAAATACAATAACAAATTAATACATTATCACCCGTTTCATTATATAAAAGAAGGCGTTATAAAAAGGTACTTCAATTCGAAATTCATTAATACCCAATCCTTCTCTTTTCACCCCTATCCAGTTTCTCCTCTTTACAGAATTCCCTGATGCGATCCAAACCTGGCCTGTTGCCTGTCATGATCTCTTCGGTGGTAAACTTTCTCGCAACATTTTCAATTTGCCCTCCGGTAAGATTATATTCCTGTGCCAGCATTTTAGCCCTGTCTACATGCAGCCTGGGAATTTTACTCTTCCAGATCTTAACCTTTGCCTCAAATCCGGGATTATTGAATTTAATTTTGTACAAGAACCTGCGTTCGAAAGCTTTATCGAGGTTTACAGTAAGATTGGTAGTGGCAATTAGGATACCTTCGAATTCTTCCATTTCCTGTAAAAGGATATTTTGAATGGCATTCTCAGTCTGGGCCACACCTGAATGGCTTAATTCCCGGCGCTTACCTAAAATACCATCTGCTTCGTTGAAAAGCAATATTGGAATTTGCTCTGACTTTCTGCATATCTTCCTGTAACTGTCGAATATTTCCTTTACCCGTTTTTCAGATTCCCCATACCACATATCTTTGGTTTCACTGATATTAACACGCAATATTCCCCTTCCAGTCGACCGGGCAAGCTGGTAAACCGATTCGGTCTTGCCTGTACCCGGGACACCGTAGAATAAGACCGTAAAACCGGTCATCATGCTGCTCTTCTTTAATCTCTCACGTACCCGGTGAAAATTGGTATCCTTCAATGTACCTGTCAAAAATTCCAGTTCCTTGTTTTCAGAGTCATTAAAAAATAATTTTTTGTCAGGGATCGTATCCGGCCGGGTGAGGTTGGAAATGTTCTCCTCCTTCCTTACAATGACATCCATATCCTCTGCAAAAAATGTTTCCAATCCTTTATCTGTCAACAATATATTGCGGTCGGTCCGAAAATATCCATCTTCTAGTTTAACCAGGTTATTTTTCATGATCCTGAACTTTCCCTTTACTAAGCCACGTTTGACAAAGAACTTCAGGTTATGCTCTCCAAATACTTTATCACAGGCATTTTCAAGATCCACTTCGGCATTACCATTCATTGTTTCAAAACAAAGATGTAATATCAAAGCCTGCTCATCATCGGGCAGAGACTGTCCCTTTAACCGTTTTACAAATTCAAGGTGGCTGCACTGATCCAGGATCATAGCAATATCTTCCTGCATTTCTTCGTAGGATAACCGGCCATTTTCCCGGTCATCCATCAATTCATCCACCTCTATCAGCAAGTCAGCCATAGTTAGTCCATCCATATTCTTCATGCATGATTTGTCTTCCTTATAAATAGAATCCAGCACCTCCCGGGTGATAAAGAAGTTAATGTCGTGCAACATTGCCCGTTTTTTCCTGCCATCTCTTTCCCTGTGTATCAATCGTTTTGATTCAAGGATCTCAATATCCTGGATGTACCGTGCCACGGTAAGGGGATTACAATTCATGAAATCGGCCAGGTCATTGATCCCGACCGTCCGGTTCTTGAAATTCAATGCAAGGATCACGGAAAACAATAGTGCCTGTGGTTTTGTACAACTCAGGAAATGAGCAATGCATCCCAGACTGTAATCCACGTTGTTTAAGGTGCTGACCTGCAATTTTGATCTTTTTGCCTTCCCAGCTACTCTTTCGATGTGCCGGATCAGTTTTTCAGGCTCATCAAGGGGGATCTTTTCTTGTGTCATTTTATAGATTTTTTTGATTTGACACAAGTATAGAAAATGCGAATGCAGTGTATCTGCATTGAAGAAGTGAATGCAGGATAATCTAATTATTCAATCACAACCTTCCCCCGGAACATCCTGTCTCCCCTTAACTCAATAAAATAAATCCCCGCCGGTAGGTTATTCCTGTTTAACTCAATCCGGTCAGTAAATATATCTTCCTTAATGTATACGATTTTCCCGGTAATATCTGTCATCGTTAATCTATATGCTTCACATTCAGGATTAGGGAATTGTAACAAGGTATTGTCTGTAAACGGATTAGGTGTTATAATAAATTCATCATGACTTACATTATCTATATCCACTTCTATTTGATCCGTTACAAATATTGAGAATGTTTTTTCGAATGATAACCTCCCTTCCCCATCATCCCTTGATCTGACACGTATGGTATAGGTATTTTTTGTTTCATAGTCAAAAATTTCTGCAGAAATTATCATATCCCCGAGAATGGAGAAGCTGTTGTTGTTATCACTACCAGGACCATCAACCAGAATATATGTATGTATATCATCCTTGTTGGGATCATCCGTATGTAGCCTTCCAATTAATGTTCCTACCAGTTGATTTTCATCAATGGTGTTAAAACTCAGGGTAATATCTGTCGGTGACAGGTTTGGAGCAAGTTCAAATATGTCAAGCACCATTATCATGAAACTTCTTTCGAATGATAAACCTTCCTGGTCCTCAGATCTCACCCTGATATATAATGTATCTTTTGTTTCGTAATCGAACTTGGCAGCTGAAACAAGAATATTGCCCATGATGACAAAATTCTCATTATCATCTGCCCCCAATCCCTCAACCAGGGTATAGCCATGAAAATCTTCACTGTTGGGATCTTCCGTGCTGAACAGACCAATTAGTATACCCGATGGACTGTTTTCTTCAATTATATTGGTGCTCAGGCTAATATTAGTAGGAGCTAGGTTACCGGATTCTTCATCTACATCTGTTATGATTATGATGAAAGCTTGTTCAACCGAAAGATCACCCCTGTCGGTTGATTTGATCCGGATATACAGCGTATCTTCTGTCTCATAGTCAAATTCGTCATCGGATAACAACAGGTCATCAAGCAGCATGAACCGGGCATTATCATCATCCCCTTCACCCTCAACAAGGGTATAGGTGTGAACATCACCCATATCAGGATCATCGGTCCAGATCTTTCCTACCAGTGATCCTGTTGCCCTGTTTTCTGCTATGCTGTTTCCAGTAAGTGATATTCCAACAGGCGCTTCGTTTGGGATACTTTCATCCACATCGTTCACAACGATCACAAACGCCTGCTCCGTGGAAAGATCACCTTTATCCGTTGATTTTATCCTGACAAGCAATGTATTCTGTGTCTCATAGTCAAATTCTTCAGCTGATATCAAAAGGTCGCCCATCGTGGTAAACCTGTTGTTATCATTATCACCTGTACCTTCAACAAGCTTGTATACATGATGGTCGGTTGTGTCGGGATCGGTTGTTTCAAGCCGGCCAATAAAGGTGCCAACCGGCTTGTTTTCATCAATGGTATTGTTGCTCAAAATAATGCTGTCAGGTTCCTGGTTTTCCCCTACTTCCTGCAGGCGATTATCCTCAATGTTTGACATCGAATGACTGTACGGACCTTCATCTGCTTTTTTACTTACTCCAGAAGGATAACAGGGATCTGGTTTTTCTGCCGCCAGCCTGTAATAACCAACATCAGGTAAAGGTGTAGGATCAGTCCATGAATTATGTGAACTGGCTATATAATGTATGGGAGTAAAACCTGACCCTGTTGGGCTCCTGTAAATGATATAGGTTTGATAATCGAATCCATAATACCTGTCCCACTCAAGCTGTGTGGTTTTAAGTTCCGGATTGGTGGAAACCAGGAGATGAATTGTTTTATGAGGTGGACACAGATCAAGGTCTGTTTCATACTCAGGCCCCATAATTCCAGTAATTTTATAAAGGTATGACTGGACTGTTGGATCTGCTGCGGTATCAACAAAAACACTCAGATCCCAACGGTTTACAGTTCCTATCCGGTCATATATCCCGGCTGCTGTTCCTTCCCGGTATATATTATAACCAATAATCGGTGCAGAAGAACTCTTCTCCCAGATAACTAAGTTGTTTCCAGTAGCTGGATCAACCGTGACCATACAAATCCTTGGGACCAGATATAAGAAGGATGGTGTTGTAGTATCTGCACCACAGATATTACTTATAATACATCTGTAAAAACCTTCATCTGAATAATCAACATTTAAAAAATCCAATTCAGGAGTAATTTCTCCTGGTAGATCAACACCATCTTTCTGCCACTGAAAATCAGGATTGGATCCTTTAGCATAGGTGCTCAATGTAACTGCTGTACCCTTTTTAACCCATATATCCTGCGGCTCATGTAAAAATTCAGGATATTCATTGACAAAAAGTGTAACTGAATTACTGGCAACAGTTCCATAAGAATTGGTTACCAGACACATGTAGTTCCCCTGATCATTCTTATTTACAGCATTGATGATCAATTCTGCCTGGGATGCTCCCTGGATATTAATACCATCTTTCTGCCATTGAAATAATGAATTACCGGAAGTCTTCACTGATACTGAAAAAGTATCGCCTTCACATTTTGTTCCTCCTACAGGCTGAGCTACAATTTGTGGAAGTCCACCCTGGTTTTCATATGCACCAATATCTATTAGATCATCATTTATGCGGGGATTTGACTTCAGGTCAAATTCCAAGGGACTAATACCTGCCGGATTATTAATGCCTGCATTAATACAGGGTGATAAGGGCAGAACGGAAAAATCTGCAGAAAGTCCATCGTATTGAGCACCATAATCTTCTGTAGGGTTGACAAATAAGGGATCATCACTGATAATAGTTTCCAGATCCCCTGTAAATTCACCTGCAATATCTCCGGTCCCATACTGAATCATGCAATTGGACAAGGTCATATCTCCAAATGGTGTCCATATTTCCTCCCTCCTGTTCCCAAATATTATTGTATTATATAACTGTGACTCTGTGACATAATTATTTATTCCAAATCCATCATTGTTTACAATGGTATTATTTACAACAACAGCGCTTTCTGATTCATGTATATCAATTCCGGTCATATCATTATTGGCAATCAGGTTACCGTTAATATATATACTTGAATAATTACAATAAATGGCAGCACCATCCGGACCGTTATTCAGGAACATGTTATTTAATATCGTGTCATTACTGTTATAATTAACAAAACAGCCATTATTGTCAGTTAAATTGCTATGTATTAAATTATTACGTATCGTCGCCCTTGAAGTATTTGAATGGATCAAACAGTTCGACATCTGATTATGCCGAATAATGTTACCATCAAATATTGTATTCGATGATGACAGGGAGATCAGGTTTTGACCATAACTATTTTCGAATACATTATTATGGATGTATAAATCCGATTTTGTACAATGTATACCAGCAGAAAAAGAGGAATAGTTTATGTAACTCCTGTTTAGCCTGAAAATGTTTCCGGATATTTGCAACCTTGAGAAAAAATAAGTTTCAATGGGAGCTGCAAAGGATTCTGTCTCAACATACTCTATAATACAATTTACTATTCTGGAGGTATCATTATCATTCATATCACCGTTTCCATGGGCTGGACCATTGTCAAAGTTGATTCCCTGCCAGCCTTTTAGTTCCGAATCGGGATTGTGAAAATCATTTGTATCATTGGTAGTAAAAAGGATTGGATTCTCTTCTGTACCCACAGCAATAATTGTTCCCAGAACATCCAGTCCTGTCCTGCCCTGAAACTCAACCCTGCTTCCAGGTGCAATCGTCAGGGTTACATCATCCTCAATGGTCGTATTGCCGGTAACCTTTATTGTATCTGCAATTAAGAGGGAATCATTGTTGATGGTACCTGATACCGTGAGATATCTAATATGAGTCTCATAAGCCCCGATGTCAATCTCACCATGCAGTATGCGTGCATTGCCAACCATATCCTCTTCCGGTCGTAGAGATGCATAAGAAACACGATCCCCCCTGTTGATGCAGGCAGAATACGATGCTAATTGCCAATTATAAAGATCCCCCTCATAACCGGTTCCGGCTGCTGGTGAAGGAGCTATGAAAAACGGATTCACATCCATGTTATTTATATATTTTCCTTCAAAACTGCCACTATTAATACCGAAACCTGCTTGTCCTGATTCTACAAGGCAAAATGTGAAATCCGGATCAGAAAGGTTGTCTTCAAGATATACCTGGTTACCTGAGACAGTACCTTCATTACCCCAGATAATGGTATTAATTACTTCCGGGTTCGATGTCATGCAGGCAATGCCTCCTCCATATACCGATTGATTTCTTGCAATGGTATTGTTCAGAATTAGTGTTCCTTCCGAATTAATGATAATGATTCCTCCTCCCCGACCTGCATAATTGTTAATTATAAGATTGTTAATGATCCCTGCCGTTGATTCATTACATGAAATTGCTCCTCCTCTAGTGGAACCACCATTGTTATAGAATGTATTGTGCTGTATAAGAGGTCCCTTCCCTGTAATAGCCAGTCCGGCTCCATTAGAAAGTGCGTGATTATGATGGATTCGATTCTTAATTATTACAGCATCTGACATATCACAATAT
>WOR8_10005540_pt1 | contig 15099 bp, 23 predicted proteins | sample DeeMarSeWOR38_10_FD_19890 | JGI IMG/M metagenome (IMG submission 19890) | reverse complement strand
TTAATGAAATAACTAGTTTTTTAGGTGGAGGAATAAAACCACATTATATTCCATCACTTGTAAAAGCAATAAAATCTCGTTCTGAGTTCTATACATCTTATACCCCTTATCAATCTGAAGCAAGTCAAGGATTTCTTCAGGCTATGTTTGAGTATCAAAGTATAATTGCAGAATTAACTGGTATGGATATTGCAAACTGTTCCCTTTATGATGGTGTGACTGCTCTAGGCGAAGCTGCTTTGATGTGTACAAGGATTAACAGAAAAAAAACATTTGTGATTCCAGAAAATATATCCTATGATAAAAAATCTGTTTTAAGAAATTATATCAAAGGGGCTGATATTGATATAATAGAAATACCCTTTGATATTAAAACAGGGAAAATAGATATAAATCAATTAGAAAAAATTGTAGATCAAAATACCTCAGGTGTTTATATTGAAAATCCAAATTTCTTTGGTATTTTTGAAGATGAAGTTGATAAGATAGCTAAAATTGTAAAAGATGCTGGCTCTCTTTTTGTAGTTGGTATTGATCCAATATCAATTGGTATTACTAAAAGTCCTGGGGAGTATGGAGCTGATATTGTAATTGGTGAAGGAAGAGCTTTAGGAAATCCAATAAGTTTTGGAGGCAGCAGCCTTGGTATTTTTGCTTGTAAAAAAGAATTCCTGCGTCAGATGCCTGGTCGTATAATCGGTTTAACAAAAGATATCGAGGGAAATCGTGCCTTTTGTATGGCTCTTCAAACAAGAGAACAGCATATTAGACGTGGAAGAGCAACAAGTAACATTTGTACAAACGAGGGATTGTGTGCTTTAGCAACAGTTACTTATCTATCATGGCTTGGCAGTGATGGTTTAGAAAAATTAAGTAAAATTAATTTTGAAAACGGACAGAAACTAGCTAAAAAAATCTTTTCAATTGATGCTTTCAAAAAAGTGTTTAATGGAGTCCATTTTAACGAATTTGTAGTTAGATATGATGGTAATTTAAAAATCCTTAATAAAAAACTACTTGAAAATAATATTTTTGGTGGCTTGGAGATAGAAAATCAGTTTCCAATGCTTGATAATTGTATACTTTTTGGTATAACTGAGGTACATAATGATACTGATACTGAAAGATTAGTCAAATTGCTCAAGGTGATATCCAATGTATAGGTCTGCTAAATATAATGAACCTCTGCTCAATGAGTTAACCCGTTTTATCAAAGGTACGGTTAAACCAAATCCTTCAATCCCTGCTTCTTTGCAAAGAACAAATAAAATAAATTTACCAGATCTTGATGAAACCCAACTTGTTCGGCATTTTCATCGTCTCAGTCAAATGAACTATGGAGTTGATACTGGTATTTATCCGTTAGGTTCATGCACTATGAAATATAATCCTAAGATTTGTGAAGAGATTGCTAATTGGAATAATTTTGCCTATACCCATCCATGTCAAGATATTTCAACTGTTCAGGGGAATCTTGAGGTAATGTTTGAGCTTGAGAGGATGCTATGCACAATTACAGGTATGGATTATTTTTCTCTACAACCTGCAGCAGGTGCACAGGGTGAGTTTTTAGGTATGCTTCTAACAAAAGCCTATCATAAATTCAACAAAGATGAAAAACGTAATGAAGTTATTCTACCTGATACTGCCCATGGTACAAATCCTGCAAGTGTCACAATGGCTGGATATAAACTGATTGAGATTCCTTCAAATAAACAAGGAACTGTTGATTTAGATATGCTTGAAAAAGCATTATCTGAAAACACAGCTTGCTTTATGCTAACAAACCCTAACACCTTAGGTATTTTTGAGTCTGATATCATTGAGATATCTAAAATGGTTCATAAAGCAGGAGCCCTTTTATATTATGATGGAGCAAATATCAATGCAATCATGGGTAGGGCACGACCTGGTGATATGGGTTTTGATATAGTTCACTTGAATTTACATAAGACATTTGGCACACCTCATGGCGGAGGTGGACCTGGCAGCGGTCCAGTTGGTGTCAAAATAAAACTTGAAAAGTTTTTGCCCATACCAAGAATTGCTAAGAAAAATGAGAGCTATTTCTTTGATTATGATGCACCTGATTCAATTGGTAAAATCAGGGGTTTTTACGGAAATTTCTTGGTAATTTTAAAGGCTTATATTTACATTACACTCATGGGTGGAGATGGTTTAAAAGAGGTATCTGAAATAGCTGTTCTTAATTCAAACTACATGAAAAGGAAAATTCTTGATAGCAAAAGATACGAAATGCCCTTTAAAGAACTTAGGAAACATGAGTTTGTTTTGAGCTGTGAAAAACTAAAACAAGAAAAAGAAATCCGGGCTATGGATGTAGCAAAACGTCTTTTAGATTATGGTCTTCATCCACCAACAATCTATTTTCCATTGATAGTTAAAGAAGCACTTATGATTGAACCAACTGAAACAGAATCAAAGGAAAATCTTGATAGTTTCATAGAAGCACTTATAAAAATTGCAGATGAAGATCCAGAATCTGTAAAGAATGCGCCAAATAATACACCAGTTAAACGTATTGACGAAGTTGGTGCAACAAAAAATCCGATTTTAACTTGGAAAGAAATTTAATCTTCTTCTTTTCTTTCCATGAGCGAAAGAAAAATACCGATGATACCTGGAATTGCCATTACAATTGTTAGTGAATAAATACCAATATCATACCATATACCATATCTAGCCCCCCAATATAGATAGTGAAATATTGCAGTTATTTCACCTTTTTTTAATTGGTATGGGGGTACTGGGATTTGAACCCAGATCGGCGGGTCTCTTCTTAGGTCATCGCTCCAGTTATTCATCACAGATCAGATGACCCTCTTGTAATCATACCTAACTGGAGCCCACAATGATGCCGGGTTACACCATACCCCCAGTTAGTTATTCTACTTTTTCCTACTTCTCTTTTCACGTCGACCCTTGAACTACGTTTCATATTTGTTATCCTCTAATTTTACAGTGTGCCCTAAACGAATTCCCATATTTAATGATTTAGGAAATAACTGCTTTGCGCATATTTTATTTATTTTACATTTAAAGTAATATTTTTAACCTTAACTTTCTTGATAAATTTATTGATTAAAAAATAAATAATTCAGCTTAATATAATTTTATTAGATTATTTTTTATCCATCCAAGCATACTTGCAACGGGTACAATACCATCCCATCGAAACCCATTTCTGTTTTCCATGTTTAGGATTTATATGTCTATAAAGTCTAACAAGACCTAAATCACATTTTGGACATTTCTTATTAAAAGAATCATTATATGGTTCACTTCCGATTTTATACATAAGGGTTTCAGCAGCAACATTATAAGTATAACCACATTTTGTACATTGCCAAGCTGTTGGGACCCATGCCCTTTTTTTATCAATGCTTTTATTTTGATAAAGCTTTACTGCCTTACTATTACATTCAGGACATTTCTTTTTTATTTTTTCACCACCATTTAATAAATTTTTCACTCTTTTAAATTAACCACCATCTGATGTAGATACGGAATTTTTATAATAAAACTACTCCCTTTTCCAATCTCGCTTTCAGCCCAGATTTGACCGTTATGTCTTTGAATTATTTCTTTACAAATAAATAAACCAAGGCCTGTTCCTTCATTTTTCCTATCATCGCCAGTATAAGACTGGTAAAACTTAGTAAAAATCTTTTTCAAATCATCTTTTGGAATACCAATTCCAGTATCTTTAATTGATATCATAATATGGTTTTCTTTTTTCTCTGCTATAAGTGATATCGATCCATTATCAGTAAATTTAATTGCATTTACAAATAGATTTTTCAAAACCTGCGGTAAACGGTTTTTATCTCCCATTATTTTTGGTAGATCTCTAGGTATTACTGTCTCCAGTTTCAAATTCTTGCTTTCAATTGTAGCTTTCATATCTTCAGCTATTTCATCAAGAATTTTAACGATATCAATTTTTTCCATTTCAAATCTCATTGTATCAGTATCAAGTCTTGAAACATCTAAAATATCATTTACAAGTTTAAGCAGTCTTTCAGAGTTTCTTAGACTTACTTTTGCCCAGTTCCTAACTTTTTCACTTGTATCTTTATCAGAGATAATCAAATCAAGATATCCTTTAATTGGAGTAACTGGTGACTTTAACTCATGAGCGGCAATATTCATAAATTCAGTTTTGAGTTTTTCAGATTTCTTAAGTTCATCTTCAATTTTTCTTCGTTCTGTTATATCACGAATAGTACAAACCATTCCTGCAAATTGTTTGTTCTTTTTAACAGGTGCAATATTTACTTCTATTGGAATTGTATTATTTTCTGTGTCAATTAATTCAAGCTCGATATTTTCTATCTTTTCATCATACTGTCTAACATTGATAAATACCTGCTGAAAAAAATACACTGAATCTTCCGAAAGATAGTCTCTAAAAAGAGTTGCTAATATTTTGCTTTTTCTTCTTTTTAACAATATTTCAAAGGAAGGATTTACATAAGTCAAACGTCCCAGAGGATCTATTGTAATGACTCCATCTGCTGATGTTTCAGCAAGGACCCTGTATCTTTCCTCAAGCTTTACAAGTTCCTCCCAAGCTTTCTGACGTTTTGTAATATCTCTTCCTCTTAAGATGATTCCTTTTAACTCTTTATCATCAGTTATATAATCTGCTGAAAACAAAAATCTATATTGATGTCCATCTTTTGATTTTATAACACTCTCATAATCTGATAATTTTACTCCTTTATTTGCATATTTAATGACCTCTAAATGCTTTTTCATATCCTGTTCAGAAAAAACTTCATTTAATACAGAAAAATGTTTAACTACAATTTTTTCTTTCTTTAATCCACAAATATCTAAAGCTTTTTCGTTTATATCCAAAATTATATCTTTCTCGAGATAGATTAACATATCACTTGTTGCATTGAATATATTTCTGAACCTATTCTCAGAGTCAATTAGGTCTTTTTCAATTCTCTTTTGCTTGGAAATGTCGTTTATTACGCCAATGGAACCAATTATCTCCCCATCATTATTTTTCAATACACTTATTGATATATTTATATCAAGGGATTTTTTATTTTTTTTATAAATCCTTGTTTCAAAAGAATGTTGAATTCCTTTCTTCCTGATGTTTTCTTTACGAATTTTTTTCCACTCATCAGATGGATATAATGATTCAACAGGCTTCATAAATAAATCATTATTAGTCATATCAAGGAGTTTTTCTGTATATTTATTCCAAGATATTATTTTCTCATTTTCATCAGTTATTATTATTGCAACTGCAGAGTTTTCAAATATTGTTTTATAAATCTTTTCAGATTCAATCAATCTGTTCTCAATATTTTTTAACTTAGAAACATCTATATTTTTAGATTCCTTTTTAGCAACTTTAATAGGCTTTTCAAAAACATTTATTGTACTTGGGGCTGCTTGAAAATAAGTTGTTTCCAGGTTGTTTATATCAACTACATTATATAATTTACTTTTAAGTATGCCAAGTTTTTCTTCTTGTCTTAATTCTTTTATAATGTCAGGCTCATCCTTCATTATAAATCCTCAAAATTTATTATTATGATGATATAAACTAGTCAATTTACTGCATCCCATTGAGATATTCCTTCTTATAAAAATGAAATACATTTTTACTATATTAATAATTTGCTGGCAACAAATTTAATTTTAAACATCAATAATAATCCTCAAGTGGATCACTAACTTTAGATATTTATCTCTTTTCAGTATTAATTCCGAAAGATATAGGACTAATTGCTGATATGATAAACAAGAAGATGATTCCAAGTGATAGGGTGCTTTTTTTTCAGGATTTATTTGCCTCTCTATTCAATATTAAATCAGATACAGATATATCTTTTGATGAAACACTAGATACAATACTAAAACCAAAAAACAAACCAATAATACCTATAATCAATAATTTCTTTATGATATTTCACTCCCATTCAATATTACCAATCGCAAAACCACTTACACTTGGTGGCATACCATTTTCATTAACTCTACCAAAAAAGCGAGATGCTTTCAAATAACTAATTCCTGAAATATCAAAAAATACATTATAAAAATAATCAGAAGGATGTTTAAATCCTAAGATATTTATAGACATTTTATAAGCTGTAATCTCTATAGGTTTATTGATAATACAGCCTATTTTATCAACATAATAAGCAAGTCCAGTTATAAATGAAATTATCTCAATTTGATTATCTAATGGTTTAATCTCACCATTATCTTCTACTATTACATCATTAGAAATTGATGTATCCTTTGATGTAACATTAACACTGATAAACAATACAATTATCCCGACTACCAAACATTTCTTAAACCAACTATTTTTCATTCTATGCCACAATCCTGAAAATTAATAATATCATAAGGATATTTTGCTGGACGCCAATCAAAATTTCGAATAGGTTTACTTCCAATACCATATTCCTCATCTGGGTCAAAAATAACTAAATCTCCATCAATTATTTTAGGTCCTAATCCTCCCCATTCATCCCAATAATTACTTTTCCATTGGTTAGGTACCCTCATAAATAAATATATAAAATATGCATTAACATCATTATTGATAAAATTGTTATTTTTAACAAGAGTATTAATTCCTTGAACTATAATAATACCATTTGCTTTATTATTTGAAATATTGTTGTATATAATTTTATTGTTAATACATAATAAACCTCCTAGTGCTATACCACCAACATTGAAACTATCTTCACCATTGTAGGAGATATGATTTCCAAATATAGTGTTATACCAACCAGAAACATCAATACCAATATCATTATTGTTAGAAATGATATTATTATATACATTATTGGCTCTTCCTTTTTTAGGTAAATTTATTAGGGGAACATCAGAATCAACATCTATTTTAATACCATCATCATTTTGTTTGATAATATTATTATAGATTTTATTATCGCAGGATTCTTTATAACTAATATTATATCTTGTAGTTAATAAGATTCCAGCATAATTATTTATAATTATATTGTTATAAAAATTGTTATTATTAGAATAAGAAAATATTCCAAAACCTTTACCTCCACTATGTTGAATTGTAAATCCACAAATATGTACATTATCAATATCTATCATAATAACAGGATATTTTTCGATACCATTTATAATTGTAATATTCTTGTCTTCTCCAAATAATTTTATTGACTTTACAGTAATGTTTATACTTTCGTTGTATGTCCCATTAAAAACATATACTGTATCCCCATCAGATGCATTGTCTATAGCATCTTGAATCTTGGTATAATTACCTGAACCATTACCTCCAACAAAAAGAGTATCGCTCCTACCAGATTGATTAATGATTTTACTATTAACTTTAATGCCAGAACTAGGAATTATAAAAACTCCAATAAACAAAGCAATAACACCAATTACTAAGATTTTCTTCATACGATTTACTCCCAATAAATATCACCCAAAGCAATTATACTGATTCCAGGGATGCCTATAACAAATGGTGCTTTAATATACTCAACTTCTATTTCACCAAACCTTTCAAAAGGATGTCTTATTCCTTCAATCTGGAGACCATGAATACTTGCCCAAATTTCTACATTATGATGGAAAAAAATACCATCGTCTTCTTCGGAGAAGTCATATCTAAGCCCTTCGATTCTAGTAATAATTTCCTCAAAATTATCTAAAGGTTTAATTTCGTTATTATCATCAAATATCCAATCCTTAGCAACTGATATGTCTTTAGATGAAACATTAACTATGATAAATAATACGATTATACCTACAAACAAACCTTTTCTAAACCAACTATTTTTCATTCAATACTTCCCCCAAATTCTCAAATATTTAGTATCTTGTTACCATGCTACATGTATACACGATTACTATATATAATTTTCGTAATACTTAATTGAACATCTTTTAAAATAAATTATATACAATTTTTAAAAATAAACGGACGCGGCGGGATTCGAACCCGCGATCACCAACTTAGAAGGCTGGTGCCATATCCAGGCTAGGCCACGCGCCCAATTTTCAACTAAACAGAGGACAACGTATTAACTAAAAATTGATAAAAGTATGGATTTTACTCGTAAGGTGCAGATTCCTCAACTAAGTCAACGTGTGTAAGGATCATTCGTCTGCAACAATATCTTTCTATTCCTAGTTCATCTAAAATCTGTTTAGGTGTTTCTTTTGGATTTTCACCGGCATCAATGGTTTTTTTATATTGAATGTAACGTTTTTTATAATCCTTATAAACATCGCTAATTATTTTTCCACAAGTAAAACATCTTACGGGAATTATCATAATTTCACCTATATGATTTTTGTCTCTTTTTTCTTGCTCCACGTCCTAGAGGCTTTTTAGGTTCTTTTCTTCTAGAATCGCTTACAAGTAAACTTCTATCATGATCTAAAAATGCAATTTTTAAGCTCGGATCTCCAGTGTATTCGATAAGACCTTTAGCAATTGCAGTTCTAGCAGCGCTAGCTTGACTCATAAATCCTCCACCATCTACAGAAACATCAATGTTGATTTCCTGCATGTGTTTATCTGCAATTCTAATAGGTTCAAGCAGTTTCCATCTAGCAATTTCAGGCTCATAAAGATGAATTGGTTTCTTATTAATTCTTACAATCCCAGTTCCTTTTTGAACTGATGCCCTTGCTACAGCAGTTTTTCTTTTACCTGAAGTATTAACAACTTTTTTAACCATCAGACCTTCGCTCCTAATGATCTTGACAATTCTTCTATCGTGATAAAATCAATTGGTTTTTTTTCAGCTTCTTTAATTGCTTCAAATTTTTTTCCTTCAAACTCTTTTGGAATATCATTATAACATTTAAGTCGTTTAAAAGCTGTTCTACCATGTGGTGTCTGATAGGGAATCATACCTCTGATTGTTCGTTTAACAATCTGATCGGGCATTCGTGGAAAAAATGGACCTTTCCTGTATGTTCCTAGTTCTCGTTTTTCTTTATATCGATTTTTTATTGCAAACTTTTTGCCAGTAATAATTGCTTTTTCAGAATTTATCACTGCAATTTCTTCACCATTAAGTAGACGTTTTGCAATATTTGTACTAAGTCTTCCAAGAGTAGCGCCATTAGCATCAATTATTGTTACCATATTTATCCTAAAATCCTAATATCTTTTCCTTTTGGGTTATTTTTTAAAAGTTCTTCTATTGACATATATTTGCTACCTGCTTTTTTAATTTTTTCCTGAGATTTTTCAGAAAAAGACCATGCAGCAATATTAACCTTTTTAGACAGGGAACCATCTGATAGAACCTTGCCGGGAATAATTGCAGTTTCTTTTTCATTTATGTATTTATTAATTCTGTCCAAATTTACTTCTGGCCAATTTCTTGATGGTTTTTCAAGTCTTAATGCTATATCTTTCCAGATTGGAGCATCATTTTCAATTGCTTGTTTCTTAAGCTCATGAATTAATGCAATAAGCATTGGATTTGTTTTTGAATTTTTCTTAACCATTTATTGATTTCTCCAGATATGCGAGATTTAGTGAAAGGGAGGTGTATTTATAAGATTTGTGGGAGTAATCTAAATTAAGTTAACGATTGAGAAATGGTTAAAAATAATTGGTAAATACAGCCATTAAATGAAAAAGATAATTTCAATTTGTGGAAGTGATGTAGATGATGACCAGCTCTCTATTCAAACCTTGGAGATTGCTGAGCAAGTTGGCAGACTCATAGCAAAAAGAGGTGGTATTATTGTCTGCGGTGGTCTTGGAGGTGTTATGAAGGCAGTATGCAGAGGAGCAAAACAAGAAAATGGGCTTACCATCGGAATTCTTCCATTTGATAAGGAAGCAGCAAATGAATTTATAGATGTAGCAATACCAACATATATTGGAAATGTTAGAAATTATATAGTTGCAAATGCTGGTGATGCAACAATTGCTATAGGTGGTAGATGGGGAACGCTTAATGAAATATCATTTCGCATGATTTGTGAAAAGCCACTTATTTTATTAAAAGGAACTGGAGGATGCGTTGATAAAATTATTAATGGTCAGCTAATGCAGGATATTGAATCACATTATTATGTGGCAAATTCTGCTGAAGAAGCAGTTGAAAAAGCTTTTGAGTTATAAAAAACCAAAAATTAATATTTAAAATTTTTATTCCATTAATTGATTTTCCATGAGAGAATATAGGATTAAAAAAGGACACAATGCAGATATAGGAAATCTTGTTTCCAAGCATTTTGGAGCACAAGGCGATATCTGGAAAGGTATGAAATTTGAAGTTGATGGAATTGGTAAAATTGACATAAAACAAGAGAAAGACTCCTTGTTTATAGAAATTGAGCCTCCAAAAAAAATATGTAGCGACTATAGTATAATAAAAAAATGGAATACATTTCTTTTTGAAGCAACAGGTAAAGATGCAAAAGAGAGAAAAAAAGAATTTGGAAAGATAAAAAAATAATCTTTATTTTTTAACTTTTTTCCAGTCATCTAAGAATTTTTTTATACCTGCATCAGTTAGAGAATGCTTGACCATTTTACGGATAACACTAGGTGGAATTGTTGCAATATCTGCACCAATTCTTGCTGCATCTATTACATGTATAGGATGTCTGATACTTGCAACAATAACTTCAGTTTCTATATCATAATTTACAAATATCTCCATAATTTCCTCAATTATCTGCATTCCTTCTTGACCGATATCATCAAGTCTACCTATAAAGGGACTTACATAACTTGCACCAGCTTTAGCTGCAAGTAAGGCTTGATTTGCTGAAAAAATAAGTGTTACATTTGTTTTTATTTTTTCAGATTTGAGTTTTTTTACAGCTTTTAGTCCCTCTGGAGTCATTGGAATTTTAATTGTTACATTTTTTCTATATTTCTCACTTACTTTTGATACAAGACTCTTTGCTTCTTTAACCATATCTTCAGCTTTTTCACTTACTGCTTCTAAACTTATTGGTCCATCAACTATTTTAAAAATTTCATCAAGTATTTCATTAAATGATCGTCCACTTTTTGCAACCAGGGTTGGATTTGTAGTTACTCCATCTATTACTCCCCATGATGCTAGTTCTCGGATTTCATCAAGATCTGCTGTGTCAATAAATATTTTCATAAAACCTCGCTCCTGGCATGTGTATTGAGTTTTTATTGATAACTTTTTGGTTTTACTTTTAATCTTTATTAATATAAATTTTTTAGAGTGATAGATATTTTTGGATATATTTCAAAAAATCAAAACATATATATATTCAAATATACATTATAGCTTGTGGTGGATGGGATATGCCTCTAACTAGAAAAGCTAGAGTAGTAGGAAGTAGTTTAGTTTTGACTATACCTAGTCAATTAGCAAAGGCTCATGATATTAATGATGGAGATGAAATTGAGATAATTCCAACAGGGATTGGAGAATTTACTATAAAAAAATTAAAAAAATAAGAGGTTAATTTAAATAAATCTTTTTTTATAAAACTACTAAAGACCAGATGCTAAATCTCGAATTACGTTTTCTTTGTCCTTTGCTTTTACTATACCACTTGCTAAAAGTACACCATCGGACCCCAGTTCAATTGCTTTTCTAACGTCCTGTCCGTTTTTTACACCTGCACCACATAGCACTTTGACATTTTTACTAATGGTTTTTACTGCTTTTACACTTTTACTTACAATATCTGGATCTGCAGTTGTAACTGAAATATCACCACCAATGAGTTCTGGAGGTTCTACTGCTACAAAATCAGGTAAAAATGCAGCAATTGCTTTCGAAGTTGATACGTTATTTGAACATACTATATGATCCAAATTAAGTTCCTTTGCACGAGTAATACATAAATCGACATCAGCTAGCTTTAATCTATGTTCACTATGATTAATCAAAGTTCCAACTGCACCTGCTGTTTTTACTGCCTCTGGAAGAGTCCACCCAGTATGACTTCCAGGTTTTATAGGATCTATATGTTCAGCCCAAACTGGAATATCTACTTTTTCTGCACATAAGGAAATATCGGTTGCTTGAACTGCTATTGCCATACTAGCACCTGTTTCTTTTGAGATTTTATCCATTAAAATGGCTAGTTCTGATGCACTTTTTCCTGTTGCTTCTGAATATGTCTTTACATTAAGAACGATAACTGGTATATCTAACATATGTTTCACTCCTCAAATTCAATTGTTGTAATCGATGACCTTTAATATATTCTTCTCTATTTCCGAAACGAAATTAACTATGGAAGAATTACCACAAGCATTACTATTCATCGGAATTATTCCTGCTCTCATATTACTTTTTATAAGCCTTAAAGGATATGAGGGATATTACAAAGAAAAACTTATTTTTCTCACCTTTGTCGTTGGATTGATAATTGGGGTGATAACCGTAGTTATTGAGACTTATACTTCAGCAATTGGTATATATTTTATTATTCTATTTCCAATTTTAGAACAATTATTTAAGACAATTGTCTTAAACATTGGCCGTTTTCATGGAAAACATGAGACGCCGATTTATGGTCTTTCATTAGGTTTAGGTTTTGGTTCTATCTTTATTCCCTCATCTTTGGTATTATTAAATGTACAAGGAGTTTTTGACAATCTGTCAATAACACTCTCGATAATTGGCTCAATTGGTATTATTTTGATACACGCAGCAACTGGTGTATGCATTGGATATGGGGTTTACAAATATTCATTGATTAAATATGTATTATTAGCTATAGTACTGTATATCCCTGTCACTGCTTTAACATTTATTTCATCATTTATTGAGATAGTCTACGTTCAACTTGCAATATTTCCATATGGAATAATTCTTTATTGGTATTTTACAACCCAAATAATGATAAAAATAAAAACAGAATCCAAAGCAAGAAAAAGAAGTAAAAAATAAAACCACATGATGGATAGAGGTATGATTTTATGAATCCAGGATACGAATTAAAAACAAGCTTTGATGATTTTAAAAAACCTGAAACTAAAGAATTAGATAATCCCTTAATGCAATCATCAAATAACAAATCATTTCCAAAGATCGCAGGAATTCTACTAATTATTGCAGGGTTTCTTGCACTTGTATATTGGGTTCAATTTCTATTACTTGATTCGACAATGCTGGAATCATATATCGATATTTCCCAATTGCAACAATTAGACCCAAATATTACTATAGATCAAATCGTTGAGATTTTAAATACATGTGCAGTCATTGGATGTGTTCTTTCCATTTTTCCAATCCTAGGTGGCATACTGGCAATAAAAAAGAAACTTTGGGGTATTTCGCTAGTAGGAAGCATTATTGGTATACTTACATTAGGTATATTTTTTACATCAAGCATACTTTCGATAATATCATTAATATTGTTAATTATTTCAAAGAAAGAATTTCAAAAAAAACCAATATAAACATTTTAAACTACTTTTTTCTCTTTTGCTATACTTTTAATTTCATCGATTATAACACCAATTGCTATTCCACAAACAACTCCTACTAATAAACCAGTAATTACCCTAATAACATTTGTGCTTTCCCAGAGTCCAATGAGTTGTCCAACACCATCAATTCCAATTGGAATTAATCCTATAAATATCAAATACAAGAATTTTTCATTTAATTCAATTTTATAAAATACCATGAAACCTAATCCAATAGCAAGACCTAGCCAGATTGCTGTACATCTGCTGCAAAAAGGCATTTGATTAAGATTTAGAAAAAAGCTTCTTTCAGCCTTTTGATGACAAAGTCTATCCCCACAGTTGTAAATTGTATTCCAAGGAAATGGCATATTTTCAATAAGTTTTTCATTATCAGAAATTGCTGTTAAACCAGATAAATCATCAATAGTTGCATATGGAAATGCAAAAGGTGCTAAAAACTGAAGTAAGGTCCAGATGAAAAATGCTATAAAGAAAATAAAAATTATTAAACTAAAAGATTTTCCCCTTTTTTCCATTTTTAAATTCTTCCCGGGATTTTAGGATTATTATAAATGTTATAATACCAAGAATTGAACAAACAAAGAAAATACCAAATGAAAAAATACTTAGTATTGACCCTGCAACTGCTACATCAAAATGTTGCCGTTTTATACATGCTAAAAATGCAATTAATGCAAATACTGAAAAAATTATTAAAATAAATGAACAGCCTATGGTATCAACCTCAATTTTTTCTGATTCGCCGCTACCTTCCTCTAGTTTAATAGTATTTTTTGCAGTAATAAAAGGTGTAACAAGTATTTCATGAGTTTTGTCTTTATATCCTTCTAGTGAGATTTCTAAAGTAATAATTCCTAATTCAACTTTATCATGTGATAGTATTCCTTTATTGTTAGTAAATTTAGTTTGACCATCAAAATAAATTGATGTATTTTCTAAACTATTGTTTTCAATATCTGTAATTTTAATCTCGATTGAGCCGGTTAATCCTAATCCTGATCCTATATCAGATGTTGAGATAATAAAAGTCTCAGAAAATATTGCAGTGGTAGTTCCAATAATAAAGATACTAACTAAAAGAATTGCTGCAATCTTTGGCATTTTTGTTCTAGGTTTTATTTTTGATAAAACAGTTTTTCTAGGTTCCCCATGTTCCTCCCAGGAACATTCTTTATCTATTCCTATCTTAGAAGGTTTTGGTTTTATAGTGAATTTTTTTGAACATTGAGGGCAGATGACATCATGTTTTTTTTCATCATCTTGCAAATCAAATACAAATTCTTGGTTGCATTTTGGACATATAGTCCTCCCCTTCATTGACTGAGTCACCACCGCGAGATATACATACTAAGTTAAGAAGATTTCTATAATTTTTAGTTATTTCAAGAGATATGTTACATCATATTTAAATAATAATTCTTTATTCCGATACACTAAACAGGCGGTTTTACTATGGCCAGATTCCCAGAAGCAGAAAATCGAATACTCAATAAGAAAGTATGCATGAAATGTGGATGTTTAAATGCACCCAAAGCCTTAAGATGCAGAAGATGCAGATCAAAGGAATTAAGAGTAAAGGCAAAGGAAGGACGAGGAGTCTAATTCCTATTTTTTTCCGTTATATTTAAGAGTAT
>WOR8_10003821_pt1 | contig 15099 bp, 9 predicted proteins | sample DeeMarSeWOR38_10_FD_19890 | JGI IMG/M metagenome (IMG submission 19890) | reverse complement strand
GTGAGTTTTCAACCCGTGACAAATGGCCGGTGCTACTTTATCTGCACGGAAATGGTGAACGCGGCGATGGCAAGGGTGAACTTGATTTCGTACTGGTCCATGGTCCTCTGTATGAAACATGGGTTCAGAAGCGCGACCTGCCGTTCGTAATCATTGCTCCACAGCTGCCTATGTATGAAATGGGCGACGTGCCGTATATAAAAAATCGCAAAATTGGCGAGATCCCAAGAAGACTAGCTGAAGGCGTGCCGCCACGGCCGGAGAAATTTCCGACCGAGCAGCCTATGAACGGGTCGCAAAGCCAGTTTCCGGACCAGTTCCCGATCGAGGGTCCGCCATCCGGTTGGAATCTGCACGACAGCGAACTGGTTGGGATGGTAAGTACCACCATCGAAAAGTATCGGGGCGACCCGCGGCGGGTCTACCTCACTGGGCTCAGTTATGGCGGCTTTGGCGTTTGGTGGATGGCGAGTAAATATCCAGAGCTTTTTGCCGCAGCCAGTCCGATTGTTGGCTATGCCCATCCCGACCTGATTGACTCAATTGCTGATGCGGAAATCCCCGTATGGTGTTTCGCAGGCGGCAGGGATTTAGTTGTGCCTGTCGGGTACTTCTATCCAGGCATGAACAAGCTTGAAGACCTCAGTTCAGCTGAGGTTCGTTTTACGGTCGAAGAAGACATGAACCACGATGTCTGGACGCGAGTCTACGCGGGCGAAGATATATACCGCTGGCTGTTATCGCAGTCCAGATAGTCCCGGTTCGGCACCCTGTCGCATGCGAGATTATGGCCGTTTGCGGTCGTCAAAATCTGGGCATCGGCTTGCGGGCGACCGTTGCCCACGCCAAACCTGCCATTCGCCTGAATTGGGCCAGAATGGCTGCTACTGACCCATAGCCGACATCAGTACATCCCAGAATTGACCCGGGGCTTTAGCGGCGCATCATCCTTACTGGCAGGTTGGCAAACCTGAACCCGGGGAGACAACAAATGGAACAACACTACGAAGGTGGTTGCCAGTGCGGCGCCGTCGCTTATGAGGTCGACGTCGATGTTGATGGGTGCATGGCGTGTAATTGCTCGCGCTGTCAGCCCCTCGGCGCCATTCTGGCGTTCGCGCCGCGTGCGCAATTCAAGCTCTTGAAGGGTGAGGACAACCTCACGGAGTATCGATTCAACAAGAAATCGATCGCACATCTATTCTGCAAGACGTGTGGGATACAGAGTTTCGCTTACGGAGCCATGCCGGATGGATCGGAGATCGCGGCGATCAATCTCAATACGCTGCACGGCCTGGACCCTAAGTCTCTGAATCCAAAGCATGTCGATGGACGGTCGATGTAGACGTAAAGTCGTTGGTCCGGAATCTGCCCAATAGACGGCCTCTGGCCGTGAGGCGACGTGCGCCGAGATCAAGCAGCAGAACTGGAACAAGGAAATCGGATGCAGACGGGCTATCCAGGCCCTGTGAATGACGGGTATTGGTAATAGCGGTCGTTCGATGTGCCGGAACTGTAAACGCCGCTAAAGCTCGATATTCCGCAACCTCAGAGCGTTCCCGATAACTGATACCGAGCTCATGCTCATCGCCGCTGCGGCGATCATCGGGCTGAGCAACAGACCGAAAAACGGGTATAGGATACCTGCTGCGATCGGCACTCCCGCCGTGTTGTAGGCGAACGCGAAGAACAGGTTCTGGCGAATGTTCTTCATCGTCGCGCGGCTCAGGTTTCGTGCTTTTGCGACACCGAGAAGGTCGCCCCGAACCAGCGTGACGCCCGCGCTTTCGATCGCTACGTCGGTGCCGGTACCCATCGCAATGCCGATATCCGCCTGGGCGAGGGCGGGGGCATCGTTGATGCCGTCGCCCGCCATGGCGACTATGGACCCGGCCTCCTGGAGTTCGCGCACCACGCGGCTCTTGTCCTCAGGAGATACGCCGGCATGTACTTCGTCGATACCGATTTCGCGTGCGACTGCCGCAGCTGTCGCGGCGTTGTCTCCGGTCATCATGACGACCTTGAGTCCCGCCGCGTGCAGCTGCTCGATGGCTTGCACCGTGGTCTTCTTGATCGGGTCCGCGACGCCGAGTAGCCCGGCCGGCTTGCCGTCCACTGCGACGAACATGACGGTCTGTCCCTGCTCGCGGTATTCATTGGCTTGAGACGCCAGCTCGTCGTCCCAGGCGCCGACTTCCTGCATCAATTTCTCGTTGCCTACGACGACTTTTCTGCCCGAGACTTCGGCGCTCGCACCTTGCCCGGTAACCGACTGGAATCCTGTTTGATGCTCGAGCGGCAACGACCGGGTCTTCGCGCCCCGAACGATCGCAGCGGCAAGCGGATGTTCACTCGCTGTCTCTACCGAGGCTGCCAGAGCGAGGAGCGCGTCCTCCTCCAGGTCCCCGAACGGCGTAACCATGACAAGTTCGGGATGGCCTTCCGTGAGAGTGCCGGTCTTGTCGACCACGATCGTGTCGACCTTCTCGAAGCCTTCGAGTGCCTCGGCGTTCCTGATCAGGATGCCGTTCTGCGCCCCCTTGCCGGTCCCGACCATGATCGACATCGGTGTTGCGAGGCCGAGAGCGCAGGGGCAGGCGATGATCAGTACCGCGACCGCGTTGACGATCGCATAGGCCATTGCCGGCTCCGGACCGAGCAAGCCCCAGACGATGAACGTGACGATTGCAGCGACGACAACGGTAGGCACGAACCAGCCGGCGACCACGTCTGCGATTCGCTGTATCGGCGCGCGGCTGCGCTGCGCTTCGGCGACCATGTGAACGATCTGCGAGAGTACCGTGTCGTCGCCAACCTTCGTGGCCACCATGACGAAGCTGCCCGTGCCGTTCACGGTACCGCCGATCACCGTGTCGCCAGGGCTTTTCGCCACCGGTACCGGCTCGCCACTAATCATCGACTCGTCGATGCTGCTGTTGCCTTCCTGTACTTCGCCATCAACCGGCACCTTGTCGCCAGGGCGCACGCGCAGGCGATCGCCGCTCGCCACGTCGTCGAGCGAAACCTCTTGCTCGCCGCCGTCGTCGGCAATACGCCTGGCTGTCGGCGGCGCGAGCTCGAGCAGTGCGCGAATGGCGCCCGAGGTCTGGCTGCGCGCTTTCAATTCGAGTACCTGGCCCAGGAGCACCAGCGTCGTTATCACGGCCGCAGCCTCGAAGTAGACGGCGACGTGGCCGTCCGCGCCGCGGAACGCGTCCGGGAATATGCCGGGCGCGAGGGTGGCCACCAGCGAATAGCCGAACGCCACGGTGACGCCGAGACCGATCAGCGTGAACATGTTCAGGTTCCACGTGCGCACCGACTGCACGGCGCGCACCAGGAACGGCCAGCCGCCCCAGAGAACCACGGGTGCCGCGAGTGCCAGCTGAAACCCCTGTCCCCAGCGAACCGGCAGGACGCCGGCCAGCGGCGAGCCGGGAATCATCTCGCCCATTGCGTAGATGAAGAGCGGCAGCGTCAGTGCGGCGCTGATCCAGAAACGCCGCCGCATGTCGTCGAGCTCGGACGTATCCTCTTCGCCGACGACTATACCCTCCGGCTCCAGTGCCATGCCGCACATCGGGCAGCCGGAATTGCGGACATCGCGAACACCGGGGCACATCGGGCAGATGTAGACGGTGCCTTCGTAACCGGGCGGCACCAGGTCGTACTTCCCTGCCGGCACCGATTCGGCTGCCGCCCCGTGACAGCAGCTATGACCTTGCGAAGGCTCCTTCTCCACGGCCGGAGCCGGTTGGGTCGCGGACGAGTGACAACAGCCGTGATCTTGCGAATGCTGTTCCTTTTGCGCGGGGGGCGGCTCGCTTTTCGCAGAGCTGCCGTGACAGCAGGCGTGTTCTTTCTTGTGGTTATCGTTCATGAATCGCTGATCTCCGGGTGACGGGAACGCCACAGCAGGAATAATGCGGGAATAACGATCAAGGTCAACACCGTGGCGCTGACCATGCCACCTACCATCGGTGCCGCGATGCGGCGCATGACCTCGGAGCCGGTACCCCCGCCGAGCATGATAGGCAGGAGGCCCGCGATGATCGCCGCGACCGTCATCATGATGGGGCGCACGCGCAACAGAGCGCCGTCGATAACGGCCTTCTGAACGTCGCCCAGCGTCAGAGACCTGCCTTCGGACTTCGCGTCTGCCATGCGCCGCCGGATCGCCTGGTTCAGGTACACGAGCATCACCACGCCGATCTCCACCGCCACGCCGGCCAGCGCGATGAAGCCGACGCCAACGGCAACCGACAACTCGTACCCGAGCCAGTACAGGAGCCACAGCCCGCCGATGAGCGCCATCGGCAACGTGCCGAGGATGATCGCGACCTCCGGGAAGCGGCGGAAGTTGATGTACAGCAGCAGCGCAATGATCGCGAGCGTGACGGGACCCACGACCGCAAGACGCTCCTGCGCGCGGACCATGTACTCGTACTGGCCCGACCACGCGAGCGAGTAGCCTGTCGGTAGTTCGACTTCTTCCGCGACGACGCGCTGCGCTTCGGCTACGTATGAGCCCAGATCGCGATCGCTGATGTCCACGTAGATCCAGCCGTTGGGCCGGGCATTCTCGCTCTTGATGACAGGTGGGCCGTCGACGACCTTGACGTCGGCCACGTCGGCAAGGGCGATGCGTGCACCCTGCGGCGTGACGATCGGCAATAGTTTCAACTGCTCCACGGAATCGCGCACGCGCTGCGGATAGCGCAGGTTGACCGGGTAGCGCTCCAGCCCTTCGACGGTCTGGGTGATGTTCATGCCGCCCACGGCAGAGCGCACGACATCCTGCACCTCGGCAATGTTCAGGCCGAAGCGCGACGCCCGCTTGCGGTCGATATCGACGTCGATGTAGCGGCCACCTGCGACGCGTTCCGAGTAGACGGACGCGGTACCCTCGACGTTCGCCAGGACCTCCTCGAGTTCCTGGCCGATCCCTTCGATGACCTCGAGATCGGGCCCGGCAACCTTGATACCGACAGGTGTCTTGATGCCGGTCGCAAGCATGTCGATGCGCGTCTTGATCGGCATGACCCAGGCATTCGTGAGCCCCGGGTATTGCACCACGCGGTCGAGTTCGGCGCGCAGGTCCTCGGGCGTCATGCCCTCGCGCCATTCCTCGCGCGGTTTGAGCTGGATGACCGTCTCGATCATGGTCAGCGGCGCGGGGTCCGTCGCCGTTTCCGCGCGGCCGATCTTGCCGAATACCTGTTTAACCTCCGGTACCGCGAGGATCATCTTGTCAGTCTGCTGCAGGATCTCGCGTGCCTTGTCGATGGATACGCCCGGGTAGGTGGTGGGCATGTACATCAGGTCGCCTTCATCGAGCGGCGGCATGAACTCCGAGCCGAGGCGCGTGGCGGGCCAGAGGCCGACGACCAGTATTATCGATGAAATTACGAGGGTCGCCTTCGGCGCCCTGATGACGAAATTGATGATCGGCCGATATATTGCGATCAGGCTGCGATTGATCGGGTTTTTCTCCTCCTGAACGATCTTGCCGCGGATGAAATAGCCCATCAGCACCGGCACTAGCGTGATCGAGAGGCCGGCGGCCGCCGCCATCGCGTAGGTCTTGGTGAAAGCGAGCGGCGCGAACAGGCGCCCTTCCTGCGCCTCGAGGGTGAAGACCGGCAGGAAGCTCAGGGTGATGATCAATAGCGAGAAGAACAGCGGCGGACCGACCTCGGTCGCAGCATCCTGCATGATCCGCCAACGGTTTTCATCGGTAAGCGGTTCCTTCTCGATGTGCTTGTGCACGTTCTCGATCATGACGATCGCCGCATCCACCATGGCGCCGATAGCGATGGCGATACCGCCCAGCGACATGATGTTCGCGTTGATCCCCTGGATATGCATGACGATGAACGCAACCAGGATGCCCACCGGCAGGCTGAAGAAGATCACCGCCGATGAGCGGATGTGGAACAGGAATACGGCGCAGACCAGTGCGACGACGAGGAACTCTTCGACGAGCTTACCCTGCAGCGTGTCGACGGCACGCTCGATCAGGTCGGAGCGGTCGTAGGTCACGACGACCTCGACGCCGTCCGGCAGGCTGCGTTCGAGTTCGATGAGGCGTTGCTTGACCAGGTCGATGGTCTTCGACGCGTTCTCGCCCCAGCGCATCACGATCACGCCGCCCACGACTTCGCCTTCGCCGTCCAGTTCAGCGATACCGCGCCGCATCTGCGGCCCGAGCCGGATTTCCGCGACGTCGGCGAGCAGGAGCGGCGTGCCCTGTTCGTTCACGCCGAGCGGAATGTTGGCGAGGTCTTCCTCGTTCTGCAGGTAGCCGGTCGCGCGGACCATGTATTCGGCTTCGCCCATCTCGACGACCGAGCCGCCGGTCTCCTGGTTGCCGCTGCGGATTGCGTTCTTGAGTTTCGACAGCGGTATGCCGAAGGCACGCAGCTTGTCGGGATCGACGACCACCTGGTACTGGCGCACCATGCCGCCGACCGCCGCGACTTCCGCCACGCCCGGTACCGTCTGCAGCTCGTACTTGAGGAACCAGTCCTGCAGGCTACGCAGCTCGGCGAGGTCGTGCTGGCCCGTCCGATCCACAAGCGCATACTGGAATATCCAGCCGACGCCGGTTGCGTCGGGACCGAGCGCGGGCTTGGCGTTCTCCGGGAGTTGCCCCGCCACCTGGCTCAGGTATTCGAGTACCCGCGAGCGGGCCCAGTAGAGGTCGGTGCCGTCCTCGAAGATGATGTACACGTAGGAATCGCCGAAGAACGAATAGCCGCGCACGGACAGCGCCTTCGGCACCGACAGCATCGCCGTCGCCAGCGGGTAGGTGACCTGGTCCTCGACGACCTGCGGTGCCTGGCCGGGAAACGAGGTCTTGATGATCACCTGCACGTCGGAGAGATCGGGCAGGGCGTCGACCGGCGTCTCGCGTACCGCGTAGATGCCCCACGCGGTCAGGAGCGCGGTGATCACCAGGACCAGGAAGCGGTTGGCGATCGACCAGCGAATGATGGCTGCAATCATTGCGGATGCTCCATCTCACTGTGGTCGTGCTCCATGGGCGATTCTTCGGCGTCCTGGTCACGCTCCATTTCGCTGTGATCCATTTCGCCGTGATCCATCTGTCCGTGATCGTGCTGCATTTCCGCATCGGGCCGATCCATGCGGGCGAGCGCGGCCTCGATATTCGACTCGGAGTCGATCAGGAACTGGCCGGATACCACGATTTCCTCGCCTGCCTTGAGGCCCGAGCGAACGGCGACCCGGTCGTGGGACTCGATGCCGAGCGTGACCGGCCGCGAGCGGTAGCGGCCATCGCCCAGCGCGACGACAACCCGGTCGATCGTCCCGCCGCGTATCACCGCTTCGCGCGGCACGTGGACGACCGGCCCGGTATTCTCACCGTGGATCGTGACGCGCGCGAACATGTTCGGCCGCAGCATTTCATCTTCGTTATCGAAGCGAATTCGGACTTTTAGCGTCCGGGTTTTCGGATCGAGTTCCGGGTACACGTAATCCACGGTGCCGTGCCACATCTTTCCGGGCAGGTAGTCGAGTTCGACCATGGCCATCTGGCCCGGCCGGACCCACGCCGCCTCGCGTTCGAAGACCTCCGCAAGTACCCAGACCTTGTCGAGTTCGGCGATGGACATGACTTCATTCGCCGGGGTGACGAAGATGCCTTCGCGTACGCCGAGGTGAGCGATGACGCCGTCCGCCTCGGCGTAGACGCGCACCCGCTGCCCGGCCTTCCGGTCTTGCTCGAGGCGTGCAATCTGGCTTTCCGTCACGCCCAGCGCTGCCAGCCGCTCGCGCGATGCCTGCAGCAGAACCGTGTTATTGCTGCGTAGCGCCGCCAGGAACTCCTGCTTTGCGTTGACCAGCGTCGGCGAGTACAGCTCGAACAGCAGCTGTCCCTTCTCGACGGGATCGCCCGTCGCTTTCGTTGCGAGCTTCTCGATCCAGCCGTCCACGCGGGTGTGCACATGGTGCAGCGTGTCCTCGTCGAACTGCACGTAGCCGACCGTGTCGATGTGGCGCGGCAGCTCTCCGCGCTCCGCTTTCGCCGTGCGCACCCCGAGGTTGTTCACGACGGTCGGGTCGATCTTCACCGTGCCCGGCTGGCTGTCGACTTCGTCCGCGTATACCGGCACGAGGTCCATGCCCATCGGCGACTTGCCGGGCTCGTCGCGCCGGTAGTTCGCATCCATCGGCGCGACCCAGTACAGGATCTCGCGTTCACCACTTTCTCCAGGCGCGGCAGGGGCGCCGTCACCGGCGGGAGCATAGAAACGGCCGGCAACGAAGCCGGTGACGGCCGCTGCCAGCAGGAAGATGATCCAGAAACTCTTGTTGTTCATCGGGGAATTCCTCCGAGATTCGCGAGCACGGCATAGGCCTGTTCGCGCTCGACATTCAGTCGTACGTAGTCGATCCGGGTATTCAGGTCGTCGATATAGCCGCGCATGACGTCAGCGAAGTTGCCGCGGTCGTTCTGGTAGGCAAGCAGGGACGCCTGCGCGTGGTCCCTGGTCTGGATGAGGATGCGCTCCTCGTACAGCGCCAGGCGACGGGAAAGCTCCTGCCAGCGTGCGTATTCGGCTGCGAGCCTGCTTTCCAGTGATCGCAACAGGCGCTCCTTGTCGGCTTGCGCGGCGCTGCGGTCCTGCAAGGCTGCGGACAACGTGCTGTCGACCGAATTCTTGCGGAAGAACGGCAAGTCGACGGTAACGCCGACCGTGATGAAGTCCGAGCGCGGGTCCCCGTTCGGGAGTGAACCGTTGCGGTGCGCGTAGCCGACGTCGAGTGCCCAGCCCGGCTTCTTGCGCTCCTCCGCGAGGTCGACGTTGGTGTCCTGCGCGGCGATACGTGCATCGGCCGCCTGCAGCGACGGATGCGACTGCAAAGCGACGAGCAAGTCTTCACGTGGCGGCGTATCGTCCCACTGCGGCAGCTTGTCCGCGACGCGCCGCTCGGCATCGCCGCCGATCCACTGTGCGAGCTGCGCGCGGGCGCGCAATTGCTGGCGTTCGATGTCGATCAGGCGGTCGTCCAGCCGGCTCAGCTCCAGTTCGGCGCGCAGCACATCCTGCTGGTTGCGGCGGCCGACGGCATACAGTGAACGTGTAATCGTCGCGAGGTCGTCGAAGAACGGCCGTGATTCGCGCACGAGGTCGCGGGCCTTGCTCCAGTAATACAGGTCCAGCCAGGCCATGCGAGTCGCCGTCAGCACGTCATAACCGCGTGCGTCGGCCTCGTGCGTCTGTGCCTCCGCCAGCCGGGTGAATTTCAGGTTATTCAGCGACCGCGTTTCGCCACGGGGGAATGCCTGCCGGTACACGGCGCCGGCATTCGTCATACCTTCCGTCGTGAATCCACCGGACTCAATCGGGTAGTTGTTCAGGCCCAGGCGCAACATCGGGTCAGGGAGGGCGCCGGAGACGATGGCCTGCTCCTCGAGCGCCGCGGCGCGGGCGCGCAGCGCCTGCTGGCCGGGTTCAGCGGCAAGCGCCAGGTCTTCCGCCTCCGCGATCGTCAGCGGGACCTCGTGTTGCGCGTTCGCGCGAGCAACGGGCAAGGCGATCAGCCCGAGAACGGCGATAAAGCCCATCATAGCCGGCGCAATCGACGCCCGGCGATCGTAAAAGGTGTCGGGACGAACCCCGAATTTAACGTGCATCAGACAAACTCCTGCGATGAAAACCGAAGCGAAAACGGTCTACAGCGGGGAGCGGTCTAATCCAGGAATACGCAGTTCAGCAGGTGGAGGGGCGGTGCGAACCCGTCAGGCTCCGGCGGGTCGGCGGCTGTCGTGACATAGCCGACTACGGCAAGCGGTGCTTCCGGGAATGCGGGCGGGGCGATCGACACGGGCTCCGCCTTGTCTTTCAGCTTGGGCTGGGCAGAGCGGCCCTCATGGGTAAACGAGCCGGTGTCGTCGCAATCGGACATCAATGCGTCACAGCCCGTGCTCGCCGCGTCGTCATGGTGCCCGTGGTGAGCAGCCATTTCATCGCTCATCTCGGGCGGGCAATGCGGGCAGTCGTGCTCGGCGCCGAACGCCATCGCGCACGGGGCAACCACCAGGTTGAGCCAGAATACGCCAAGCACGCCGAGCAACCGGCCGGTCGCCGTGCGTGTTCGCCTGCTGTTCCTGGTTGCCGTATTCACGGTGCCTGCCTGCCGATAATCCCGATGGTCGCTGCGTATAAAGGCCTTTGATAGTGCGTTTGGACCCCTATTTCAAGGAAATTGCTTCAATTTCACCCGAAATATATATGCTAGAGCCTCGCCGGAACCAGTAGGGGAAGTACGCAACGGAGCGCGCAGCCGCGAAATGAGCACGGAAACCGAAATCGAATTACGGCATCTCAGCAAGTCGTTCACAGAGGGACGGCGCCAGCACCTCGTACTCGACGACGTCAGCGCCGAGTTCGCGCGCGGCGATACGGTCGCGGTTCGCGGCCGCAGCGGCTCGGGCAAGTCGACATTGCTGAATCTCATTGGTGGCATCGATACCCCCGATGCCGGTCGCGTGATCGTTGCAGGCATCGACCTGACCGGCCTGAACGAGCGTGATCGAACCTTGTTTCGGCGTGAGCACATCGGTTTCGTGTACCAGGCGTTCAACCTCGTGCCGACGCTCAATGTGGCCGACAATATTCGTCTCGTCCTGGAACTGAACCGGGTGCCTGCGCGGGAAGGGCAGCAACGTATCGAGAGCCTGCTGGATGCCGTCGGGCTTGCCGATCGCGCGGACAGCTTCCCCGATGTGCTGTCAGGGGGAGAACAGCAGCGCGTCGCCATTGCGCGCGCGCTTTGCCACGAGCCCGCAGTCGTCATTGCCGACGAACCGACGGGCAATCTCGATGACGCCACCGCAGAGGTCGTGCTCGAACTCCTGGAGCGACTCGTGCGCGAGCGGGGCGGCACCATGCTGATCGCCACGCACAGCGCGCGGGTTGCTTCGGTGTGCGATCGCGAGATCGAAATTCACGGTGGCAAGCTGGAGCCGCGATCGGGGGCGCTCGACGCTCAATGATCCCGGCAACGTTGCGCGCCAACTTCAGTTACCTGCTCAGGCATCCGCTGCAGCTTGCGCTGGCGCTGCTCGGCATTGGTATCGGTGTCGCGGTCATCGTCGCCGTCGACCTGGCCAACGCCAGTGCGCGTAAAGCCTTCCTGATGTCGATGGATGCGGTTACCGGCGAGGCGACGCACCAGGTGATCGGGGGTCCCACGGGGATCGACGAGGCCGTATACGTCGGGCTCCGGGTGGAAGAGGGCATCCGCAGCATTGCCCCGATCGTCGAAGGCACGGTCAGCGTGGACGAGGTCTCGTTCACGCTGATGGGCGTCGATCTCTTTGCCGAACAGGAGATGCGGGCCTTTACCGGCGACGCGCAGACGGCGGATGACGACGCTACGGCCGGAGAGTCCCTGTTTCGCGGCCTGCTGACCCGGCCGGGAGCGGTGACGATGGCGCAGTCGACCGCCGATGAATTCGGCCTGCAGGTCGGCGATGAATTCGAAGTGCGCGCGAGCGGACGATCGTTTGATGCGACGCTGATCGGCACATTCGGCGATGAGGATGCTTCCGGCCTGCAGAATTTGCTCGTTGCAGACATTGCGACAGCGCAGGCCTGGCTCGATAGCATCGGACGGCTCACACGCATCGATGCACGGATTCCCGATGGTGATGACGCCGCTCTCGCACGGCTCGAAGCCGCTCTGCCGGACGGCCTGCGTGTCCTGAGCGCAGCAGGACGCACCCGGACAACGGCCGAGATGAGCGCGGCATTCATGACCAACCTCGCCGCGATGAGCCTGCTTGCGTTGCTCGTCGGCCTCTTCCTCATTTACAACAGCGTCAGTTTCTCGGTGCTGCAGCGTCGTGCGCTGATCGGCAATCTTCGCGCCCTCGGCGTGACTCGCGGCCGGATGCTGTCGCTGATCCTGGTCGAGGCGGCGGTCGTCGGATCCGTCGCCTCCGTCCTCGGCGTCGTTGCCGGTATTCTGCTCGGTGACCGCTTGCTGATACTCGTTTCCCAGTCCATCAACGACCTGTACTTCCGGCTCAACGTCACCGACGTCATGGTCAGCCCGTTTTCGATCGGGAAAGGACTGCTCGCCGGTGTCGGCGCTTCGCTCGTGGCCGCGGCGGTGCCGGCGATCGAAGCGATGTCGTTTCCGCCCCGACTCACCATGACCCGCTCGTCGCTCGAGAGACGCACCGGCCGGTTGCTGCCGCATGTCGCTGTGTGCGGCCTGTTCACAATGTTTGCTGCCGTGGCCGTGCTGATCCTGTCCGGACGTAATCTCGTCGCGGGACTGTTCGCGGTGTTCCTGCTGATCTTCGGGTTCGCACTTTGCGTGCCGCTCGCGGTCAGGACCGCATCGGCGGTGCTCACGCCGCTGGCGTCGCGCATCGGCGGCATGCTGGGGCGCATGGCGGTGTCCGGAATCGGCGAGAGCCTGAGCCGCACCGGCGTGGCAATCGTTGCGCTCGCGGTGGCGGTCTCCGCCACGATCGGCGTCAGCGTCATGGTCGACAGTTTCCGCGGTTCGGTTGACGATTGGCTGCAGCAGACACTGCAGGCCGATATCTATGCGGGTGTGCAACGTGGCTCGCTTGATCCCGGGCTGCTCGACGACATCGTCGCGCTCGACGGAGTCGAGTCTTTCAGCACCAGTCGCCGCGTGCGGCTCGAAGACGCCGGCGGCCGTACACAGCTGATCGCGATCCGAATGGCTCCCGGCGGTTACGCAGGTACCGAGATCATCGACGCGAATCCGGACGCGGTATGGCCGGCCTGGGAACGCGAGGACGTCGTACTGGTTTCCGAACCGTACGCGTATCAACACGAGGTAAGGCGCGGCGACGTCCTGCAGCTGCCGACCGATTACGGGCCGCGATCGTTTGAAGTTGCGGCTACGTACCAGAGCTACGACATCAACGCGAGCGCGATGCTCATGAGTCGCGCCGTCTACGATCGGCACTTCGACGACGACGGCGTGGATTCGATCGGCCTTTACCTTTCCGGCGACACCGATCCCGGGGCGGTGATCGCACGCATCGCCGCGATAAGCGAGGGCAGGCAGGAGATCCGCTTCAATTCCAATGCCCGCATCCGCGAGCTGTCGCTGGAAATATTCGATCGCACGTTCATCATCACCGACGTTCTTTACTGGCTGGCGGTAGGTGTGGCCTTCATCGGCATCCTCGGTGCCATGCTCGCACTGCAGCTCGAGCGCGGGCGGGAGCTCGCGGTTTTGCGTGCGCTCGGCATGACGCCATCGCAGCTCGGCGGCCTGATCACGACGCAGACCGCGGTGATCGGGCTGTTCAGCGGCGTCGCGGCGGTGCCCCTCGGGATCATGATGGCGTACGTGCTGATCGAGGTCATCAACCGCCGCGCCTTCGGCTGGCAGATCGATATGTCGGTCGCACCGGATATCCTGGTATCAGCCATCGCGTTTGCCATTGGTGCCGCACTGCTGGCCGGTGTCTACCCCGCCTTTCGTGCCGCGCGCAGCCAGCCGGCCGCGGCGATGCGGGAAGAGTAGGTGGCCGGCGTGCGAGCGGCGAGCCCTGTACTCCTTGTGGCCCTGCTACTGCCGTTCGCGGCATCCGGCGACGAAGCGGCGGCACCGCAGTCCCGGCTGTCCGAGCTGTTGAGTGGCGACGGCGAGCCCGGCTTCGAGAAAGCAACCGAACCGCGCGCATTCACGTTTCCCGAAGACCATGGACCGCACCCGGGGTTTCGCAACGAATGGTGGTACGTCACCGGGAATCTCGACGGCAGCAACGGGAGGCGCTTCGGTTTCGAACTCACGATCTTTCGCTTCGCATTGACGCCCACGGTCCCGGAAGACGAGTCGAACTGGCGTAGTAACCAGGTCTATATCGCACACTTTGCGGTGACCGACGCCGATCGCGAGCGCTTCTACGCGGCGGAGCGATACTCGCGGGGCGCGCTCGGGCTCGCAGGCGCGAGTGCTGATCCCTTCCGGGTCTGGATCGATGACTGGGAGATTGCTGCCATTGCCGCGGGTCCGCCGGAACAATGGCGGCTGCGGGCGTCGGACCCCGGGTTTGCGCTGGACGTCGCGCTAAGTGCCGCGAAGCCGCTGGTCCTGAACGGTGTCGACGGACTCTCGCAGAAGTCGGCTGAGCCCGGCAACGCGTCCTACTACTACTCGATCACCCGGTGGTTGACGGAGGGTTCGCTCCGGCTCGGTGACGACGAGTACCGCGTCTCGGGCCTGTCGTGGCTGGATCGCGAGTGGAGTAGCAGCGCACTTGGCGCCGACCAGGCCGGCTGGGACTGGTTTGCGCTGCAGTTGTCCGACGGCAGTGAACTGATGTTCTACAACCTGAGGAAGCTGGACGGCAGCCAGGACGAGCGCAGCGCCGGAACATGGGTCGATCCCGACGGCAGGTCGCAGCACCTCGGGCGTGACAACGTCGAGATCAGCGTAACCGACACCTGGGAAAGCCCGGAGGGCGGTGTCTACCCGTCGGCCTGGACGCTGCGCGCGCCGGAGCAGGGGCTCGATTTGCAGATACGGCCGGTCATGGCCGACCAGGAACTGTTCACCTGGGAGGGCGCGGTCGACGTGGAAGGCGAGCGAAACGGTTTGCCCGTCGAGGGTCGCGGCTACGTCGAGCTGACCGGCTACGCGGACTAGTCTTAGCTCACTTCCGACAGTGTGGCCGCCAGCGCTTCCCAGCTCGTAGCCGGCAATTCGCAATGAGTGCCGAGGCAGCGGTAGGCGACGGTGTCACCGTCAACGGCAGCCCGGTCGGCGAGTGCGCCCGGCAGAGCATCTTCGTCGCGGCCGATCGCGAATACCAGCCGGCGTGGCGCGTACAGCTTTGCCGCTGCTTCCCGCCAGCGGCCGATCTCTTCCTCGTCGCCGCGAATGATTACGGCCTCGGGGTGCTCGAGGTACTCCTCGAGCGCGGTCAGCAAGCTCACGTGGCCGTGCGGGTATTCGTCCATGGCGCGCCAGGCGGCTCGCAACGTTCGCTCGGCAGCGTCCAGGTAGCGGGTCTCTCCCAATAGGAAGCCCAGGCGCTGCAGCGCGAATGCGGCGATGCCGTTGCCCGAC
>WOR8_10009551_pt1 | contig 15105 bp, 17 predicted proteins | sample DeeMarSeWOR38_10_FD_19890 | JGI IMG/M metagenome (IMG submission 19890) | reverse complement strand
CAGCCGACAAATAAACTGCGGCCCAAAAAACGAACGCCTCTCTCCTCGCCCACGCGGTTAACCGCCAGGTAATAGACATGGTTTTCAACCGCACGGGCGCGGCTGACATATTCGCGACTGCAGGCCGAATCGGGGTCATCGGGCCAATTGGTGCACAAGGCCACCATCTCGGCGCCCTGCAGCGCCAAAACCCGCGCGCACTCGGGAAAACTGCCGTCGTAGCAGATGATCCAGCCGAGTCTTCCGTAGCGCGTTTCGCAAACGCTAAAAGGCCGATTGCCGGGCGTCAAAAATCGGTCGCCCCCCAGATAAGGCAAATGAATCTTGCGGTAGATTCCGGCCACGCCGGCGGAATCGATGAGCACGGCCGAATTATAAAATTCAGACCTGTCCCCATCAAGCTCTATCAGCCCGAAGAGGACCAGGATGTCCAGGTCCCGGCAAATCTTCTGGATTTCGGTCGTCGCCGGTCCGGGAACCGATTCCGCCAATGGGGGTATCTCCGCATGATGATCGACATTGTACCCGGTGAGGGTTAATTCCGGGAAAATGACGAGACGAGCGCCTTTTCCGGCTGCCTCGCGACAGCAATTTAGAGCCTTACTCAGGTTGCCGGCCTTGTCAGCAAGCCCGATGTCAATCTGCGCACCGGCCACCCTTACGATATCTGTCATTTCCTAAAGACCTCCTGATAGCAATTTTTTCATCGCCCGCAATTTTCTGCGATCTCTTTTTTAAATTCAACAACGAAACTCAAGTAAATTCAATTATGAATGCTTATCTACTACCGCACTTTTCGCACTAAAGGTGGGTTGGCAGCCGGATGTCGTAGCGCTGGATTTTGCGGCGCAAGGTATTTTTATCAATCCCCAACTCACGGGCGGTAGCCATTTTGCGCCAGTTGTTTTTGGTCAACGCACGAATGATGGCTTGCTTTTCTATGGCTTTGAGGGATGTGTCGACGGGCACGTAGAGTGGCTCTTTCTGGGGTTGGATCTGTTCCGGCAGATGCTCCAGGCGAATCATGCCGTCTAAGCACAGCACAAATGCGTGTTCGATGGCATTTTCCAACTCGCGCACGTTGCCCGGCCAGTCATAAAGCGCCAGAGCCGCCAGAGCCTCCTGAGATAGACCGACAATTTGTTTGCCGGTTATGGTGTTAAAACGCTCGATGAAATGATCCACCAGCAGCGGAATATCTTCTTTGCGTTCGGCCAGCGGCGGTAACCATAAGCGCACAACATTGATCCGAAAATACAAATCCTCACGAAATTGGCCGTCGCCGATCATTTCTTTTAGATTTCGATGGGTGGCGGCGATTACCCGGGCTTTCATCTGCAACGTCGCGGTAGCGCCCAAGGGTAAAAACGTACGGTTTTCCAAAACTCGCAGCAGACGCATCTGCATGGCAGGTGAAATATCGCCGATTTCGTCCAGAAAAATCGTTCCATTTTGGGCCTGAGCAAAACGACCCGGTTTATTCTGTTTGGCATCTGTGAATGCGCCGGCCTGGTAACCGAAAAGCTCCGATTCAATCAGCGTATCCGGCAATGCGCCGCAATTTACTGCCATAAAGGGTTCCTCGCGCCTGGGGCTGTTATTGTGAATGGCTCGAGCAAATAACTCTTTTCCGGTACCGCTGGCCCCCTCGATCAGGAGCGTGCTGTGGCTGCCGGCCACCTGCGGCAGAATTGCGAATAACTGCATCATCTTATGATTTTTGCTGACAATATCTTCAAACGAATGCCTTTTATAAATTTCTCGGCGCAGTTTGTTCAGCTCTGATAAATCGCGAAATGTTTCGACGCCCCCGATCAAACTCCCTTTATCATCCCGCACAATACCGGTCGTTACGCTGATAGGAATTCGTTTATTGTCCGCACGCACGATAAAAACGGGTATGTTTTTGCATGGTTTTCCGGTTTTAAACGTTTTTTGGATCGGGCAACCGGACTCGCAGACTTCAGCCCGCATGACTTCAAAGCAATGGCGACCGATCGCCTCTGCCTGCCTCACCCGGGTAATTTTCTCGGCTGCCCGATTAAAAGAAGTGATGATCATATCACGATCAACGGTGAGCACACCATCGGTGATGCTGTTTAGGATGGATTGGTAATCCGTATGCCTGGAGGGGCTGAGGGAGTCCATTGCCGTTCTCCTTTTTCAAAACATTAAGCGGGTGAGAATTGTTCCCTTAATTCTTTTGGAACGGATGCGATTTGTTCCCTCATAGGGCAGTTTGCACCATATGTCAATCAAAATTATTACGAAAAAGTACGCATCTCTTATTAAATTAGTGGCTTACTACATGGCCTGGTTGCTGGCATGGTTATTGCCATAATAACGTCGCAAAAAGAGGCGGGTGGTTCGGAAAAACAGGGGGTTTTTCGCGTTACTGCGTTTATCTCTGTGCCATGTTCGAATCACCTGCATTATTGCCAACCATTTAGCAGAAAGGGGGCTCAGGTTGCTATACAAAAAGTTATTCACATCTAAACGTTTTTGGTTGCTGACCGTTTGTTTGATCTGCGCAATGGGCGTGCTGCTCGTTATTCAGAGCCCGAGCGTGGTGGCCGGAGAAAAGGCCAAATCCAAAAGCATGGATCGAATCAAAGCTTACAAAGTGTATCAGCAAAAATGCACGGGTTGCCATGACTCGGTCGCCAATCCGGAACAACCGGGACGAACCCGCGACGACTGGCATCTGGTGGTCAATGTGATGCATGGCTACGGTTTGGACATCTCCATGGAAGAAAGCGAGCTGATCATCGACTTGCTCTACGATCTGCGCAAAGGACTTGAAAGGGAAGCCGGTTAAACGGTCTGTTCTTTAAATTATCCAACCATAAGGAGGAGCACGAATGAAACGAAGAACCTTTTTAAAATCAATTGCCGCCACCGGTGCTGCGGCCTCGGTGGGCAGTGCGGCCAATTTCATGCTGCCGCGCAAGGCGCATGCCGCGAAAAAAGTCGATATCGGCGAAATCAAAAGCGTGCGTGTCGATGTGCTGTCCGAGACCAGCTGGTTTAACAATGATATTCTGAAAAAAAACATGATGGATTATGGCGGTGCCATGACCAACCAGTACACCATCCCATGGGACGTTGACAATACGGGCGGCTATGCGGCCTTGATTACGGTAACGACTCTGGAGGGCAACGAGCGCAAGATTTTGATGGACTCCGGATGGAGCAACGATTGGATGGACTATATCTTTGAAGAAAAAAACGACATCGCCAATATGCTCAAAAAAGGCGAAATTGAAACATTTCTCCTCTCTCATTGGCATCTGGACCATACATGGGGCATCGAATCAACCCTCAAGCACAAACAGGATATCACCATGTACGCGCCCAAAACCTATTACCCTGAAGACATGGCGCTTTTAAAAGAAAAGGCTCACCACAAAGCCAAGGACAAAGATACCGGGGAAATGATACACGTTGCCAAAAATGATTATCCTCATACGGGCAAATTGGTGCTTTGCGACCCGGCCGGTGAAAACGGTGAGGGTGTTTATCGCCTGATGCCAGGTGTAGCGACCAGAATGTTTGATGTCCCCATTCTGTTGCGGGTACGGGGGGAAAATGTTTTGTATTTCAACGTCAAAGATAAAGGTATCGTGACGGTCACCGGATGCTGCCATCCGGGCATCCTGTCCCTGTTCTCATATGCGCGCAAGAACTTCGAAGGCTACCAGCCTTACGGCTGCTATGGCGGACTGCATATCACTCTATTTGAAACCTGGGAGCCCAAATTCGATGACATCATCAAAGGCGTAAAGTCATTCAAGATTAAGAAGCTGGCATGCAATCACTGCACCGGTTGGATCTGGGCCGAGAAGGCCGCCGAAGCCGGTGTGCCGGTGGTCAAAGGCACGGATAAATATACCAGCAACGCCTTTCTGACCAACGGAGATCATATCGTCTTTTAAACGATCCCATGCACCGTATGAAGCGAAGAGAAAAGGAGCATGGCACTGCGGTTTCTTTTCTCTTCATTACCATCAACACAATTCATAGGTGATCATATGAATACCGCAATAAACGCAGAGAAAAAATTTAATTATCTATTTGGGCTCATCAATTTTGTGGTGGTGTTCGGGATCGTATGGTTTTTGTGGTACATATTTATGAATCCGAACACGATCATGAAGCTTTACACCCCCATGTATGGTTTTGCCTTGCTGGTGGTGCTGTTATCGTCGATTGTGCTGATCGTCAATGTTGCCGGCTATTTTCCTTTTACGGAACCCTCGACTGGCGGCAACCGTGTCGGCCGTGGTATTTTGTTGACCGTGGTGGCCTTCATTCTGATGCTGTTTATCCATTTTGTGATATTCTGGTATTTTATCGGAAAACTGGGCGTCGCCTATTTCAGCCCCCAGTCCATAGTGGCCTCGGGAGGCACCGGAGCCGAGCCGTTCGTAGCGCGTGAAAACGCCTCGACGGCAATTGTCTATTTCTTTACCGCCTTTCTGTGGATCGCGCTCTTTTGGAATCTGGGCTTTGGGAGCTGGCCCTGGCAAAATGTGGGGCGCGGCGCTCTGGCGTGGTCGCGTCTGTTTGCCATTCTGTTTTTTGTCAGCCTCATTTACATCATCTTATTCCATCCCCATGTGTGTCATTTATTCTATCCGGCCCAATCCAAAGCCGGCGTGTCACCCTGGTGGGAAGGTTTTTGTGAGACCGGCAGTGCTTTTGTCGGGCTGGGGCTGGTGCTGTCTTCTTTATTCTGGATTGTGGCCTCGGATAAGCTATGGGAAGGCAATCCCTGGAAGCTGATGAACAAGAACGGCGAAGGCACCTTCGTCAAAGGGATTGTCACCTTTGCGGCCACGCTCATCATGGGATTAATTATGATGTGGATCCTGTTGAAAATCTTTAACGTGGTCTGGGATGAACCGTTTATGGGCGGTCAATACACCGATGGGCCCGATTTTCGGTTTATCCATGCCGGTGAAATGGCCGGCTTTTTCATTTTGGCCGCATTTATTCTCGAGAATTATTTTGGCAATTTTCCCAATATGGCCAATATCTGGGCCCGTGCGATCATTCGCACCGCTATCGCCATCGCCGGCGGGCTATTGTTTTATGCCTTCTATTATTCGCCCCTGGCCACATTTTTCCTGGCCAAAGTGCCCGGTGTCGCTCAACCAGGAGATACACCGCTGGTTTGGATCCTGTTGTTTTTGAGTATCATCATGATTCAGAGTGACTTTTTCGAGGGTTGGCCCTTGAGAAAGCCTGGAGATTAAAATGGTTGATCAAAACAAACGCCTTTTTTTCAGGCGCGGTTGGCTGCGCCAGGTGGGAGAAATTGTTTCCGGTTTCCAGGAAGGCATGCGCGAAGCTGAAGATAAAATCTCTTTTGACCGTTATTTTGAATCGTATGATTCCAGTTATGCCCTGACCCTTGCCTATCCGGATGATCTTTTATTGGAAACCGCCCGGCAGCACGGCATCGAAACCGAAGGGCGCGAAAAAAACGAAATCGTCAAGGAGCTTTTCAAAAAGCACGGTGGTGAAGCGTATGGATTTTGACAGCTTTTTTCGCAATAAGGTTGAAAGCATGTTGATTACCGCTTCCTGGGTTGAGCAGGTCCAAAAAATGCTCGACCTTTCGGGTGTCAGCCAGGTCTGGGGCGACCGACCGGAGTGGTATATCTGGATTGACGGTGCTCCGGGAGTTTATGCTCTGGTCTTTGAGGAGGGTGGAACCACCGCAGCCACAGACCAAACCCTGAATGTGGGACAGTTTGTGGTCAAATGCTATCCCTATGTCACAGCCAGTGTGTTTGATTCCTTTTCCCCCCAGGAACGGGAAATGGTCACCGGCGAGCTGTTCGACCACACCCATACCCCCCGGCTGGAAGCCAAGCAGCGTGTACCCGAGACATTTTTTACGGTTGGCAGCCTATCGTTTATGTTAAATGCTGCCGAAACCGTTGCGATGCTTACATTTGACAGTCTCGATTTCCTGAAGCGGTCGATGATAACCGTAAAAACCGGACAACGAAATGGTCTGAATGATGCCCATGGAAAAAGCGTCATTCGCAATATACCCGCCTGGCAGATCGGCTATCCCCTGTTTGACCGCTTGATCAGCCTGTATGCGTTTTATTCAAAACAGTCACCCGCATTTATCGGCGCAACCCGATCTCCGGGGTTTGAATGTATTGTCGATACCCATCAAACCTCGGAGAGTTGGGTTAGCGATGAAACTCAGCAGTACTCAACAAGCGTGCTGTTTTCAAACGCAGCCGATACCGAGGAACTGGTCGATAAAAACTGGCGCGCGCATTTGGATCCCGAAGAAAAGATCGTTTTTGAACACGCAAGCATGCATTCGGCTTGCGACCTCGTTGCGTCAGACGGACTGCCGCAAGTTGTCATCAATTCCCTCTGGTGGGACCTTGCACATGCTGATTTTAAATCTGAACTCGCATCCACCTGCGGTTGTGAGGATCACGAACATCACGTGCTTGAAGCCAAATAAATGCAAAGATCGGATCCAACACACTTAGGACATTAACCTTAATCGGATACAAAGGTTGCGATAGCAGGCCTTTTTTAAGAAATAAAAATCAATGGAAAGAGTGGCTATTCCGGTATTTGAATCGCGCGTTTCTCCTGTTCTGGACTCATGTCACCGTATGGTGGTCGTTGACATTGAAAAGGGCCATGAAATCCGCAGGCAAGAACTGACCCTTGAAAAAATGTCCATCCATGAACGCATTGAGGTGCTGGCCCGCTGGGGAATTCGTAAAATTATCTGCGCCGGCGTCAGTGACGTCATGTGCAAATTTCTGGCCGGAAAAAACATTGCGCTGGTTAGCGGCATTGCCGGCGAGCTTGAAAAAATCATCAATGCCTATATCTGTAACCGTTTAAGTGATGCCTGCTTTGTGATGCCAGGCAAGCATGACGAAAAGAACGGATGACGATCTGTCGCTTACACCTGTATCTGAAGACCCAACCATTATGGCCGATTTTGAGCAAATTGCACCGCACGGCGACCGCATTCATCATATCGTTTGTTGATGATTCGATTGGGCTCGTAAGTTTTCGTGACATCAACCAAAATGAATCGTTGATTTCACGTAGATTACCGACGCAGATCATACAGAAGTTCATAAATATGGCACGGGATTCAAAAGCAAGAAAAGGAGGCTCTAATGCAAGAAGACGTTATCAGACTGGGTGGGAAAAAGAAAAGCCGTTTCATGGACAAAGTCATGGAGCTGTTGCCCGAAGGCGGCAATTTGAATCTGTGCTTAACCTGCGGGGCCTGTTCCTCGGGCTGCCCGGCCACAGGCCTAGAGGGCATGGATCCCAGAAAATTTTTGCGCATGGCGGCCCTGGGAATGGACGATGAACTGCTTGCCTCCGATTGGGCCTGGATGTGTACGCAGTGCCAGCGCTGTGTCTATGTGTGTCCGATGAAAATTGATATTCCGCAGCTGGTGTTCAACGTTCGCGCAACACGGCCGCGCGAAGAACGCCCCAAGGGCATTTTGGGATCCTGCGATATGGCTTTGAGAAATGACAGCTGCAGTGCCATGGGCGCATCGCCGGAAGATTTCACCTTCGTGGTAGAGGATGTGCTGGAAGAATACCAGGAAGCCCAGCCGGATTTTAAAGACATGCAGGCCCCCATTGACAAACAAGGTGCCTATTTCTTTTTAAATCAGAATTCCCGGGAACCGGTGACCGAACCCGATGAAATGGTCCCTTTGTGGAAAATCCTTCACCTGGTTGGCGCCGACTGGACTTACGGCAGCAAAGGCTGGGGCGGCGAAAATTACTGCATGTTTCTGGCTGACACCGACAGCTGGGAACACATTGTGCGCACAACCGCCAAACAGGCAGATGATCTGGGCTGTAAAATATATCTTAACACCGAGTGAGGGCACGTCACCTTCTCAGTCCTGGCAGGACTGAAAAAATTCAACATCGACCACAAATTCGAGGTCAAAAACATCTATGAATATTACGCCAAATGGATCCGGGAGGGCAAACTCAATGTCAATTCGGATTGGAACAAGGATTTAAAAATCAAGTTTACCGTCCAGGACCCGTGCCAGATCGTGCGCAAAAGTTATGGTGATCCCATCGCAGAGGATCTGCGCTTTGTTGTCAAAACCGTTGTGGGGGAGGAAAACTTTATCGATATGACCCCCAACCGCTCCAACAATTACTGCTGCGGTGGTGGTGGTGGGTTTCTGCAGTCCGGATACAAAGAGGCGCGTCTGGAATTTGGCCGTTTAAAAGATAATCAAATTCAAAACACCAAAGCCGACTATTGCATTGCCGGCTGTCACAACTGCCACGCCCAGATTCACGAGCTCAGTGAACATTACGGTGCCAACTATGGGGTAGTGCATATGTGGACCCTCATTTGTCTGGCAATGGGTATTTTAGGGGAAAACGAACGCGAATATCTGCAGGATGACCTCAAAGAGGTGGCCGTTTATGGCGCTTAGAGGTGCTTGATAAACGGTGTCGTCTATCTGCGATGCAGCAAACCCGCTGCTATAATCCAGCAAGTTTAGAAAATCGCGGTTCAATTTCAGTTTTTTGGATGAAAATACTTGACAACTGATGTGTCATTGATTAGATTTATTTTGAGCATATGCTCATAATAAATCCGGTGTTTTCCTCCGGACACCCAATAATGACAAGGAGGTTATGCTATGAAAATCGCCATCAGTTCAACAGGTAAAACTTTAGATTCTCCGCTCGATCCGCGCTTTGGTCGCTGCGCCTGGTTCCTGGTCATTGATCCGGCGGACATGCGTTATGAGGTTTTTGACAACCAAAGCGCCGCCCAAAGCGGTGGTGCCGGCATCCAGGCAGCGCAGTTCCTGGCCGACAAAAACGTGAGTGCGGTGATCACCGGCCATGTCGGACCGAATGCCGCTCAAACACTTTCGGCCGCCGGAATCGAAATATTTGCGGAACAGCAAGGCAACATCAGAGAAATCGTGGAGCGGTATAAAAGCAACGGGCTCAATCCCACTGCCCAATCCACCGTTGGCCGCCATTTCGGTATGGGCGGCGTTGGACGCGGGGGCCGCAGCGGGGCAGGAAATTCATCGGGTGGTGGCCGTGGAATGGGACGGGGCGGCACAGGTGGCGTGCGTCAGAGCGCCGGCCGGGGTAAGGGCCAAGGCGGCGCAGGCGGAATGAGCCAGGGTGCCGGCCGGGGCATGGGGCGCGGTGGTGGTATAGGGCGCAATTAGCAAAAACGATCTGATTGAAAGACGCTTTGGTATGATTATCAGCATTGCCAGCGGAAAAGGCGGGACCGGTAAAACAACGGTGGCCACAAATTTGGCCCGATCGATGGGTTCCAATGTTCTGTTGTTGGACTGTGATGTGGAAGAACCCAATGTACACCTTTTTATCAATCCTTCATTTGAAGAATCAGAAACGGTTTTTTTACCGGTTCCGGAAATCAACGAAGACAAGTGCACCTATTGCAAAAAATGTGCAGACATCTGCCAGTTTAAGGCCCTTGCGGTTGTAAATGAAAATGTATTGGTCTTTGAAGATCTTTGCCATAGTTGCGGCGGTTGCCGGGAGGTCTGCCCTGAAGGGGCCATTGAAGACGGCAGGCGTGAACTGGGTGTGATTCAAAAGGGTCATCGTAACGGCATCGAGTTCATTCACGGTAAGTTACGGGTGGGAGAAGCCATGTCGTCGCCGCTGATTAAAAAAGTGCGCTCCTTCGAAAACCCCGATAAACTCACTATCATCGATGCGCCTCCGGGAACCTCATGTCCGGTTATTGCGTCCATGAAAGATACCGACTTTGTGCGCCTGCATGACTTAAAATTGGCAGTAGGCGCGGCTCAAATACTCAATATTCCGTTGGGATTGGTCATCAATCGATCTGATCTGGGGGATGACAACGTCAGAAAATATGCCCATCAAAAGGGCTTACCCATTCTGATGGAAATTCCGTTTGATCGACAGATTGCGGAAGCATATTCAAGGGGAGAGATGCTGGTAGAGGTAATACCGGAATGGAAAGGCAAATTTCTTAGGCTTTATGATCAAATTAAGCATCTTGCCAAACACGAAACACCAAACACTAAAAGATACCCTGACCATGAAAGAGTTGGTTGTCATAAGCGGTAAAGGCGGCACAGGTAAAACCAGTTTAATTGCGGCATTTGCATCCTTGGCTGAAAACAAAGTTCTATGTGATGCAGATGTAGACGCGGCCGATCTTCATCTGCTTATGGACCCGCATATAACCAAACGCGCTGATTTCAAATCAGGTCATACTGCTAATATTGATAAAAACAAATGCACCGAATGCGGACTGTGTTTGGACCTTTGCAAGTTTAGCGCAATCAGCAATGATTTTGAAGTCAATCATATAGACTGCGAGGGATGTGGCGTATGTGTCTATTTTTGTCCGGAAAAGGCGATCGGTTTTCCGGAAAATACGTGCGGTCAATGGTTTCATGCAGAAACCCGTTTCGGTCCCATGGTCCATGCCCGGCTCGGAATTGCGGAGGAAAATTCCGGCAAACTGGTAACCCTCGTGCGCCAGGAATCCAAAAAACTGGCAGATGAGATGAATCTTGATCTAATCCTTACCGATGGCCCCCCGGGGGTCGGTTGCCCGGTCATTGCATCTATTGGCGGCGCCAGCGCTGTACTTATTGCGACCGAACCCACGCTTTCGGGTATTCACGATATGGAGCGGGTCGCACAACTGGCAAACCATTTCAATGTGCCGGCCATGGTGTGCGTCAATAAATCTGACCTAAACCTCGATCTGACGCGGGATATTGAAAATTTTGCCAAAGATGAGGGTATGTCCTGCTTGGGAAGAATTCCCTTCGATCCGATCTTCACAAGGGCCATGGTACAGGGCAAAACGATTATCGAATATAATAGTGAATCTAAAGCAGGACAGGCAGTGCGGGAAATTTGGAATACGCTGTCAAATAAACTGGATTTATAAATGGGAGCACAAAAAATAATTAGGATACTAGTGGTAAGCCAGGATAAGGCCTCAATGTCCGCCTTTAAATCAGGCTTGGAAAAAGATCAGGTTCAGACTGCATGGGCGGGATCCGGCAGCAATGCAATCGTCAAGATCGCCGAAGGACGCTTTGATCTGGTTGTCACGGATGAAAATCTGGGAGATATGACCGGTCTCGAATTCATCGAAAAGGTTATCTCTATAAAGCCCATGGTCAACTGTGCTGCGGTCAGCTCTCTTTTGCCTGACGATTTCCATGAGGCCAGCGAAGGATTGGGTATACTGTCACAGCTACCGGCCGGACCGGGGCAAGAACAGGCTGAAAAACTGCTCGGCCAGCTGCAAACGATTCTAAACCTGGCAGAACAAGCCGCGGCGGACTGAACTCAAAATAAATTAGACAAGGAGATCTTTAATTATGAAAAACGGAAGAATAGCAGTTCCATCAAACGGGAACGGTGGTCTAAACGCAACCAGGTCCGGGCATTTTGGTCACTGCGATGTATTTACCTTTATCGATGTCGAAAATGGGGAGATAAAAAAAGTTTCGACCGTCCAAAATCGGGAGCATGTTCAGGGCGGCTGCATGGTACCGGTTAATCTCCTAGCGAGCCACAATGTAAATGCACTTGTGGTCGGCGGAATCGGCATGCGGCCACTCATGGGATTCAAGCAGGCTGGAATTGATGTGTACCATGATTCACAACGAGTTGAGATAAAACCGGTAGTGGAGGACTTGATAGCTGGGAAACTTCCTGAAATTACAGATGATCAAGTGTGTGGCGGTGGGGGCGGTTGATTACGCCTCGAGCAGCGGAGGAACTGTAATTGAAAATAGCAGTAACATCCAAAGGCAAAGACTTAGATTCACCAATGGACCCCAGGTTTGGTCGAGCGCGTTATATACTTATAGTTGATACGCTCAATCAGGGATTTGAGGTGCTGGATAATTCAGAGAATGTAAATGCGTTTAAGGGCGCCGGTATTCAGGCTGCTGTCAGGGTAAGTGACCGGGGTGCCAAAATTTTGTTAACAGGTTATTGCGGTCCAAATGCTTTTAAAACGCTCAATGCCGCAGGCGTAAAAGTGGCCAATGATGTTACCGGAACGGTCAGGGATGCGGTAAGTGCATACAGTCAGGGTAAAATATCTTTTGCTGATGGCGCTAATGTTGAAGGATCTTGGTAAAAAAACGCTCGTCTCTCCTGCCGCATGAAGCGGGCGTGTTGCTGAATTGGCAGCATCAGCTGGGAGATGACGTGATTATCGCCAGCGGCATGGGTCAAAGAGAGGCTTTTGAAAGCTGTCGGGCTAAGGATCTTCTTTTTCGGTCTTTTCAAGAATTCGATTGAGGGTTGCGTTTATCGCCAGAAGGGCATGTTTAATGTCGTTTAATTGATTCATGAGGGACTCTTGACTGCCGGGATTGTTGGAAACGGTTGAGGTGCGAGTTCCGATTTTGCGGGAAATATCGTCCAATCGGATGCCCAGGGTGACAATAAAATACAGCAGAAGAACAAAGGCAAAGTTTTCTTCGCGCCAGTACAGCACCCGCCAGCCCACAAATAGAATGACCAAAAAAACAGCACTGGTCAAAAAATAGGGATGGTCCACGACCCACTTTTTTATTTTATCTATCATCTAGTTTCCGCTCTTCTGATGTTTTTTGAGAAATGCGGCGATATCAAGCGCTGTTGGTATGGCCGGGCGCGCACCATACTTCATACAGCACCGGGCAGCGACTGCACTGGCATAGGTCAGCAGGTCGTTCCAGGGCTTGCCGGATGCCAACCCGGCCGCAAAAGCACCGTGGAAGGCGTCACCGGCGCCGGTGGTATCTACCGCATCAATGGGAAATGCCGGCAGGCTGCCGCTGCCATCTTCGTTTTTCCAGACGAGCCCCGCTTCGCCAAGGGTTATGACCACCGCAGGACTATGCTGGCCCAATTTTAACGCGGCTTGTTGAGGATCTTGTTTGCCGGTACACTCATGCGCAAATTTTTGCGAGACCACTGCGTAATCCACTCGTTCCAATAATTTGAGGGATCCCCTGTGAACCGACCCGGCATCGAGGACGGTTGATATCCCCCGGCCTTTAATGGCCTTTACCAGCGCCAGTGAAACTTCAGGCTCATGGCCGTCGAATAAAATCACCTGCGGATGCCATTTTGCCAAATCAAAACTGTCCGCCGGCAAAGGTGCGGTCTCGCCTTTGTAGTTCACCACCGTGCGCTTGCCGTCCGGTTTAACCAAAATCGCTGAAAGCGGCGTCTGTGAATCACCGCGAATAATTAAATCGGTATTTACCGCCGCCTGGCTGAATTCCTCCAAATGCCGCCGGCCGAAAAAATCGTTGCCTAAATATCCGGCAAAGGCAGATTTGAGCCCCAGGCGCGACACCGTCACCGCCGCATTCGCCGCCGGCCCGCCACCGCAACCGATAAGCTTTTCAGCAAAGGTCTTTTCGTCTGCATCCGGGTGATGATCAACGCTAAATACCAGATCATAGCAAGCATGCCCGACACAGAGCACATCCACATGGGTTTTCACTTTAAACTCATAGAATCCAAGTTTATTTTGGCGTTCAGAGCCATGTGCCTCGCTTCACATTCAGCGGCGGCTAGCAAAAATCACCAGAAAATATCCGTTGAACGATTTAAAACTTGGCGTCTTTGCGGCTTTGCGTGAGGCGAATCTCCGCTTCAATGCTCCCGGCCAGCCCGTGGTTTAAATACCTTCGAGGAATTAGGGCTTTTTAAGTTCCTCGTCCCTGAGCACACGCCTAAGCACCTTGCCCACATTGGAGACCGGCAGGCTTTCGCGGAATTCAACCTGCCGGGGCCGTTTGTAACCGGCCATCTTTTCCTTGCTGAATTCGAAAATTTCTTCTTCGGTGGCCGTTTCACCCGGCTTGAGCTGAATAAAGGCTTTGACGGCCTCCCCGCTTTTTTCATCCGGCGCGCCGATCACAGCAGCCAGCTCCACTTTGGGATGTTGAAAAAGAATGTCTTCCACATCCCGCGGGTAGACATTAAAGCCGCCGACCAAAATCAGGTCCTTTTTACGGTCGGTCACCAGGATATAGCCTTCTTCATCGACATGGCCGATGTCGCCGGTTAAAAAATATTTTTTTCCATCGATTTCGCGGAACACCTCCGCGGTTTCTTCAGGACGATTCCAGTAGCCCTGCATCACCTGGGGACCGCAGATGGCAATTTCACCATCTTCACCCTGGGGCAGCTCTTTAGTTGCAGTTTCAATATCCAGAATTTTAACCGGGTTCGTCGGATTGACCGTGGCAATCGGCGCAGTTTCACTTAAACCATAACCTTCAAAAATGACGGAACCCGTCTTTTCTTCAAACTGCTTGCAGACTTGAGGCGGCAGGGGTGCACCACCGGAAAAGCACCCCATAATAGAACTCAGGTCGTATTGGTCGAGAAGCGCATGATTGGTAAAGGCCACGAAGATGGTGGGTACGGCCGGCATGACGGTCGGCTTGTACTTTTGTACAGCCTTTAAAACCTCTGTGAAAGGCGGATTCCCGGCCCGGGGGTCTGGTATACAGAGCAATTTGCTGCCGGTACCGCAGGCGGATAACATGGCACAGGTCAGGCCGAAACTGTGGTACCAGGGCAGAACTCCCAGGTAAGTGTGAAACCCGCCCATGCGTGTTTTTTCCGGCTTGCCACCCGGCTCATGCACCAACCGAATCCACTCGAGCGCTGCTGTTACATCGTAGGTAAAGCTGGTGTGCGCCAGTGCTGCACCTTTGGGAACACCGGTTGTTCCACCGGTATAGATGATTAACGCCAGATCTTCGGCCGGATTGATTTCGACTTCCGGCGGCCGGGGCTGAGCAGCGGCGACCACATCATCAAAAAAAAGATGGCCCGACTGGTAGTTTCCGGCTTTCGGTATTTTGCCTAAAAGCCCGCCGATAAAAGCTTTGATCGGCGGCAGGTAGGATTTGACCCCACAAATGATGGCCGTCTCAACATCTGTGTCTTTAATTGCTTCGACGGTGGTGGGATAAAACTGAGGATGATCCATGCAAAAGACCGCTTTGGCACCGGCATCTTTCAACTGGTAATTAAGCT
>WOR8_10008429_pt1 | contig 15123 bp, 14 predicted proteins | sample DeeMarSeWOR38_10_FD_19890 | JGI IMG/M metagenome (IMG submission 19890) | reverse complement strand
AAGCTAAGGGCTCAGATTTCACAGGGCAAATCCGAGGTTCAGCCCAAACCAAAAGCCAAGCCTGTTGCAGCCGCACCGCCGGAAGTCGCCACGGTAGTCCCAGATGAACCGTTGACCCTCACCGAGCCATCGGTTCAACCCGCCGAAACCGTATTGTCTGAAGAGCCGGTGATAGATCCGACGCAGCAGCCCGATACGGTAATCGCGCATACGCCTTCGGTCGAGACCCTGGCCGAGGCCGTCGCTGAGATTAAAAAATACATACATGATGAAATTAGCGCTTTAAGGAGGGAGATCGAAGCACTGCGAAATCAATGAGACCTCGTGACCACCGCGCTTGCTGCGGGCAGAACGCCAGGATGAAAATTTGAAGCATCAACGCAACATCCTGCCCGGTGATCGGTTGTCGGCATGCTGTCTGGCTTCCTTACCGATTGCCTTTCATTTTTGCTACAGGTGATGCCATGGTATTATCCACGGGTAATATATCTTCTATGATTTACAAGCGAAAGGTCAGAGACGGCCTGGGCGATTTTTTTTTAGATGGCCAAAAGCTGCTGGTCCTCATGGAGCTGGACGGCAAGGCAACGCTGGGAGCCCTGGCCGCCAAAACCGGACTGACCATGGGTGCCATCAGGGAAGTTATTGCCCACCTTTTAAAGCTCGGGCTCATTGAAAAGGTCGAAAAGGCAATTTCCCCCGTGGACAACGATTTTTTTCGCAAGCTGCTCGATGAGCTGGCACTGGCCGTCGGCCCGATTGCAAGCGTATTAATCGAGGATGAAGTGCAGGACCTGGGGCATAATGTGAAAAGTTTCCCGAGTTTCCTCGCCACCGATCTGGTTGATAGGCTGGCCGGTGAAATCAGACGTGAAGAGAAAAAAGCGATATTCATAAAAAATATGGTCAGCATCATTCAGGCCAAAGGATATGTCAACTCTTAGTTCGTTCAAGCCTATGTTTGCTTGCAGATTCCGATTTTTGCTTACCGGGTTCAACTCTAAGGAGAAAATGGTATGATAGTTATCTGTGAAGAGTGCGGGAAAAAATACCGCATAGATCCTTCCAAAATCAAAGGTAAGGCCGCCAGCTTCAAATGCCGGTCTTGTACGCACCTCATAGTGGTGTCAAAGCCGGAACCGGCCGGGGAGCAACCTGTAGCTGAGAGCCGGCCGACTCTGGAATCCATAACGACAACTATCGAAGACAGCTCCGGCGACGCATTGACCGATACCGCCCCGGCACCGGCAAAAACCAAACGCCGAACCAAGGGTCTTGGCTTGCGTTCCAAAATGATGTTGCTGTTTTTACTGGTTCCTATCATCCTAATGGCCGGTGCCAGCTTTCTGTATCTCTGGCAGCTGGAAAGCATGTCAAACCTGCTCACCCGGGAAAGCTCCAAATTTGTCAATCAGATGGCTGAAGAGAAGATCGCCGACATATCAGCCGGTGTTGCCATGCAATGCAAACTGTATTTGTTGAGTCACCCGAATTTAATTCGTGAGGACTTCAACGAGGACATGGGTTTTAAAACCCTGGCGGTTCAAAAGGTGGGTTTGACAGGTTATACGGCGCTTTATGAGCTGCCGGGAGCCGATGGGATCTGGCGCACCTGGGCCCATGTTAACCAAAAAATTATCGGCATTGACATGAGCAAGCTCAAAAAGCCGCTGGGACGCAATTTTCCAGGTTTCTGGAAAGTTTACATCGGGGTCAAGGAAGGAAAAAAATCCCAGGGATATTACACCTGGCAGGACAAAGACGGTAAGTTCCGCGACAAATTCATGGTGTGCACGCCGGTTGCCGGGACTCGCTACGTTGTCGCCGCCACCACCTATATGGATGAATTTACCGGTCCGGTGAGGCGAATGCAGGGCCGTGCGAAAGAATTAACCGGCAGAGCCAAGCAGATTACATGGGCTGTTTTAGGCGTGACCCTTTTGTTGATAGGCCTCATCGTTTCGATTTACGGCCACCGGCTGACCAGCAAAATCAGATCATTGACCGATGTGGCCGACCGCATCAGCGTCGGTGAGCTTGGAATGGAAGTTAAAACCACTTCAAGAGATGAAATTGGAGAACTTGCTGAAGCAATTTCCAGAATGCAGGACAGCATCAGACTGTCCATAGAACGATTGCGTCGACGGCGTTAGGGGCTGATTGCGGTAGATTTTTTCGCGGTCGACAGCACGTTGCTGAAGCGGCCTCAGGCGACCGCTTTTTTATCGAATGGGTCTGAACCTGCCGCTGCTATCGTCACCGGGCGCCGGTCAATGGCGATGCGCTGAGGGGATCAAGAAGAAAGAATGGTCATCATTCCAAGGGAAAAACCGGTAATAGAAAACCTGAACGTCTATTACCTGGACATAAAAAAACTGCTCGAGCATTACCAAGGCGAAATCGGCACCGGCGGCGTATATTTTAAATCCCATGCGGCCGAGGGCGTCATATTTTTCGACAAGGACGACCTGCTCAACGCTTTTTATGAAGAAAGGGATCTTGACCTGGTCGGAGCCCAGGCTGTTGAGCACCTCGTGAATGCCGGGGGGCAACATAATTTTACCGTCCATATTTACCAGCTGTCATTGGAGGAGGTTTACTTCTGGGCCAGCATCCCGTCGGCCGAAAAGATATACGAGGGGCTTAGCACCGAGTTCACGGACCTTGAAGGCTTGATTCGTAAGATGAGCTCCGAGAAGCTGACCGGCTACATTGATGTCTCTATCAGCGGTGGTAAAGAGGGCGGTCTAATTTTTATTATTAACGGAAAAATTATGGGGGGGTCGTATTCATGGGACAATGGTGAGCCCGGACCCACCCAAAAAAACCAGGAGCTTTTGATTCGCAAAACCAAGGAAACCGCAGCCACTTTCAACGTTTGCCGGATTCCCCTGTCAAAAATGAAAGGCGGGGGTGAGTCTCGCGCCAGTTTTGCAAAGCCTTCCAAGGCCGTGTTAGGCATGCTCGAGGAGTTAATGGTGATATTTGAAAATACGGTTGCTGTCAGAAAAAAGGTGAAATCTGATTTCACAAAACTATTAAAAAAGAAGTTTGTGGAAAACGCTGATAGATATGCTTTTTTGGATCCTTTTGCGGGTGAGTTTGACTATGCCAATCGGAAAATTGAGTTTTCAGGTGCGGCAAGCGATAAAGAGCTGACGGAGGGCGTTATAAACTCTATCCGGGAACTGGCCCAGGAATTGGGGATATTAGCGGAATTGCTGGAGACCTGCGCTGAATGGTCAGACCAATACGCCAGGCAACTGGAGAAATTTGACGTTAAATTTTAAAGATGGCTCATATACCTTCGATTAGTGATTTTGGTATTTCTGCTCGAGGATTTGCTGAGTTCTTCGATGGCATTCCTGCGGCGATTTACCGCACAACGCTGGAAGGCAAAATTGTATACTGCAACCGGGCCTTTGCCAATATATTTGGATTTGATTCAGCGGCTGAGCTCATTGATTCGCCTGTCATTGATCTTTATCGCAACAAAAAAGATCGTGGTGTGTTCATTCATTCGTTATTGCAGCGGGGACGCCTGTTTGATCTGCCGATTGCCTTTAAAACCAAAGAAGGCGCCCCCATCGTTTGCGCCGTTTCGGCCAAGGCTGTTTTAGACGATGATGAGATGGTGGTGCATATAGATTGTTTTCTAAGGGAAATCACCGGTCAGACGGACGTTGAAAAAGACGTCGTGAGAATGGATGGAACGGCCGATAACCTCAAGGCCGCTGTCATCGTGATCGATTTGCACGGTGACCTCATCGATATCAATCAGGCCGGAGCCCGCATGATGGGCTTCGCCAGAGAGGATATGCTCGGACAGCCGCTGTCCAGTTTTTTTGCACCGGAAGACAGGGAATTTTTCCTGATTTTTCTGGCTGACATTATCAAAATAGGGCGCAATGAGACGATTCTGGCGGTGACCAACCGGGGCGCCAAGAAACGGCACCTTGACTGGCATGCCTACCTGGTCAGAAATGACAGCCAGCCCCATCACATCAAATGTATTGCCCGCGATGTCAGTGATATTGTTAAGCGGCAAAGAGAACGCAACATCGATGAAAAATTTCAGGGCGTGCTGGAAATGGCAGGCGGTGTGGCACACAGTCTGAATCAACCGTTAACGATTGTGAACAATCTGCTCAATGAAATTATGTCGGAACTGGATCGTGAAGGCACCATCTTCCCCAAAGTTCAGAAAGTTCACGATCAGATGAAGAAGATGAACGAGATTGCGCAAAAAATAGGGAACATTAAAAAGTATGAGGCCATGGACTATGTGGCCGGTGTCAAAATAGTTGATATCGACAAAGCTTCCTGGGCCCAGACCGTCAAGGATATTCCATGATCAAGAATGTGCTGCTGGTGGACGATGATCGCGAGATGCTGGTCGCCCTGAAAGAGGGGTTCCAGAGGTTTAAAGATTCCTTTGCCATCCTGCTGGCTGCCGACGGGCTCAAGGCAGTGGAAAGCTTGAAGAAAAATACGGTCTCGCTGGTTGTAACTGATTTAAAGATGCCTGGAATGGATGGTTTTGAGCTGCTGACCCATATTATGGAACACTATCCGGACATTCCGGTCATCATTATCACCGGGTACAGTACCCCCGAAATGGAACGTCTGGCGCGTGAAGGCGGTGCGGTCGGCTATATCGCGAAACCATTTCTGATCGAAAACCTGGCGCGCCAGATTATGAGCACCCTGAGAAAGGAATCAGAAGGCGGCACATTGCACAATGTGTCTTCCGGCATGTTTTTGCAGCTGATAGAAATGGAGCAAAAAACCTGCACCATTCGGCTGGAAGATAAATTTTCGAATAAAAAAGGGATCCTTTTTTTTAACGAAGGTGAATTGTTTGATGCCAGGGTAAATGATTTGCAGGGTAAAAATGCCGCCTACGAGATCTTTTCATGGGATCAGGTAAACCTATCCATTCAAAATGGTTGCGCTTTAAAGGAAAAACGAATTCACAGCGAGATGCAGCACCTCATTCTGGAAGCTGCCCGGCGCAAAGACGAAAACGTTGTCGAGAGCGGCCAACCGGCTGTGATGGAAGAAGTTGAGCCCTTTGAACCGGAGCCGGTGGACGCCATTGCCGCCCTGAAGGAAAAAATTATCGCCAAACTGGGCCCCGCCTGCGGGCTGGAAGATATTTACCAGGACAACGCCTGGGACAGCCGCGTGCTGCAGTTTTCAAGGGCCGGGGATTTTTTTAATCTTGGTGGGTTGGAAATGGGCTATATCGACAGGGGCGAAGAAAACGATTTTATCGTACTGCCCGGTGAAAATACCACCGTGATATCGGTAAGCCCCAAATGCCCGCGGGACAAGCTGCTCCGAATCCTCAGCGAATGAATGTTGGCGGTTGCGGTTGACTGATTGACAGTTGGAAAACCAGATATGCAAGAATTGTTCAAGGACATACTCACCATGGAGGGCATCAAAGGCCTGATGATGTTCTCCTTTGCCGGGGAGCCGGTATACAGGGAATTTAACCAGGGCCCTCCGGAAGGAATTGAAAGCCGGGACTGGAGTTTGTTCATCGAGTCGCTGGCCGGAATGCGAGAGACGGATTTACTTTTTAAAAAAGGCCGGCTTTACATCCGCCGAACGGATATCGGCTATTTGGTCGTGTTGATGGGACGTTTTATGCCCATCGCCATGCTGCGACTCCAGTGTGACATATTGCTGCCGTCTTTAAAGCCGGCAAAGTCTGTTAAAGGCATCAGGCGCCTGTTTCGGAAATAAATGAATGAGAGGTTTATAAACAGCAATGAGAACCGACATAGAATCCAGAATCAATGAAGCCGAAGTTTGTCGATCCATGGGGTTATATGGCGACTCGCTTAACATTTATGAGAGCATTCTATCCATTGTTTCGCCCCAGGATGCTCAGGTCCAGGATAAGATCAAAAAACGCATTGGGTTACTGAAAAAAGAAATTGCTGACCAGGAGGAAACCAAACCCAAGGGGGTTTCCGCCAAAGATATCTCGATGCTGAAAAAGTCGTTTACCAGTCAGGGTGATGTTTCTGAAATCCTCGACAGTGCCTCGGCCTTCCAGGAGATGGGACTTCACGGTGAAGCGATTGCTGAATACGTGAAAATGTTCAAGGAAGATTACCCGAACGAAAAAGTCGTCCCCGGCCTGGTGGAAAGCCTGTTGAAAATGCACTCGCCATCCAAAGCGGTCAAGGAATTTGGCAAACTGATTGAAGGGCTGAAATTGGATAAAAAGGCGCTTGCCAGTATTAATTTTGCGGTGGGGCAGGAGCTGGAAAAGCGCGATCTGCGCGACCAGGCCCATGACCTTTATGGTGATGCCTCCAAGATCGATCCTGCCAATGCCGAAATTAAAAAACGCCTGGATGCGGTCAGCGCCAGTTTTGCTTCCGGCTCGAAATATGATTATCTCCTGCGGGAGAACATGGTCACCACCGACAAACTACAGCAGGCTTTTGCCCTGTCCAAAAAGATGAAGAGAAGTGTGGAATATGTGCTGATCGAGCATTTTCACATTAAAAAGGATGCCATCGGTAAGTCTTTCTCTCTTTTCTACGGCTGCCCTTTCCGGCCTTACGATCCGGCAATTCCGGTGCCGGTGGAGCTGTTGTCCAACCTGAAGAAAACCTTTTTGCTAAACGAATTGTGGATTCCACTGAGCTGGGACAAGGAAGGCGTGGAAATCCTGGTCGATGACCCCCGCAACCTGAACAAGACCGACAATATCAAGACCCTGATGAAGACCAGCAAAATCAATTTTTCGGTGGCCATCCGGGAGGATATCCAGGAATTTATCCGCCACTTCTTTGATCCGGGCACCCAGGCAGCCGGTGACGCTTCCATCGATGATATGATGGATGATTTTGAAATGCTGCCGGATGTGGAGTTTGAAGAGGAAGAGGAAGAAGCCCTATCGGATGAGGTCGATGAGGCTTCCAGTCAGGTTGTCAAGCTGGTGGACCAGGCGATCATTGCAGCTTACCGCAAGAATGCGTCCGATATTCACATCGAGCCTTCGCCCATTACCAAGGCCACGAGCATCCGGTTTCGGCTGGACGGTGTCTGCCAGGAATACATGAAAGTGCCCAATTCCATGGTCCGCGGTATCGTTTCCAGGATAAAGATCATGTCCAACCTGGATATTGCCGAGAGACGCTTGCCCCAGGACGGCAAAATCAAATTCCGACGCAAGGGGGTTCCGGCTTTCGAATTGCGTGTTGCCACCCTGCCGACCGCCGGCGGTTTCGAGGACGTGGTCCTGAGGATCCTGGCTTCAGCCGGTGCCATGGCAATGGATGAGATGGGGTTAACCGATCGCAATCTGCGGGTGATGAAAAATATCATTGCCAAACCCTATGGCCTCATTCTGGCCGTGGGACCCACCGGTTCCGGTAAAACCACATCGCTGCATGCCATTTTAGGTCATATCAACAAGCCGGGCATTAAAATCTGGACCGCTGAGGATCCCATTGAAATCACCCAGGCCGGTTTGCGACAGACCGAAGTCAAACCGAAAATCGGCCTTGATTTTGCCCGGATGATGCGCGCCTTCTTGCGTGCGGACCCGGACGTTATCATGATTGGTGAAATGCGCGATGAGGAAACGGCCTCCATCGGTATTGAGGCATCGCTGACCGGTCACCTGGTGTTTTCAACCCTGCACACCAACAGTGCGCCCGAAACCATTACCCGATTGCTGGATATGGGACTGAATCCGCTTAATTTTTCCGATGCCTTTTTAGGTGTCCTGGCCCAGCGGCTGACACGCCGACTGTGCACCAACTGTCGGGAGGAACATCCGGTGACCGAAGATGAATTTGAGATGTTGGTTTCCGAATACGGTAAAAAATATATTGGGGCCAGCGGGATCGAATATAACTCGGACATGACCCTGTACCAAGCCGGCGGATGTGAAAACTGCTCCGGTACCGGCTACCGCGGCCGGATGGGTATTCATGAGCTGATGGAAGGCACCCCCAAGGTTAAACTGATGATTAAGAAGCAGGCCAATACCGAGCAGATCTTTGAACTGGCCATGAAAGAGGGGATGTCCACTCTGAAACAGGACGGTATCATGAAGGTGTTTCAGGGTCAGACGGATATGGCGGAGGTCAGACGCGTCTGCATCAACTAATAGAAGCTGTTTTAAAGCCTCATCTAAGGCCCGATGGCTGCGTTGTTCCCCAAATTGAAATGCTCACGTACACTTTAGCTCATAGCTCATGGCTCATAGCTGATAGCCTGAAAATCGGATATTCTTACAATGAGCTATGAGCTCTATCCTATGAGCTATCGAATATGAAGATCGGATCATCGGAATGGTCGAAGTTGATAATTGATGGGGCCAGGGCCTTTGATCTGGATCTTGATTACCGTCACACCGAACTTTTTGCAGCCCACGCCCGGGAGCTGCTCCACTGGAACCAGACCATCAACCTCACCGCCATTACCGATCCCTTTGAGATTGCGATAAAGCACTTTGTGGATTCGCTGGCGCCAGCCCGAATGATCTCACCGGGGGCGACCCTGCTGGACATCGGCGCCGGTGGCGGATTTCCAGGTGTTGTCCTTAAGGTGGTCCTGCCGTCAGTGGCGGTAACGCTGATAGACGCTTCGCGCAAGAAAGTCAATTTTTTAAAGCATGTCATCCGGACGCTGAAATTGGAAGACATCGAAGCGCTTCACATCCGGGTCGAAGATCTGGCTTCCGCTCCCGCCTATCGCCAACATTTTAATTTCATCACCAGCCGCGCCTTGACAGATTTGAAATCTTTTATCCGCCAGGCCCGTCCGTTGCTTGCGCCGGATGGTCAAATGATCGCGTTAAAAGGCCGAAGGGATCCTGGCGAGCAGACAGTGGTGCGCTCCCGAATCCTGGCGGTCGAAACATACAGGCTGCCCTTTACCGGCTCAAAAAGATCTATTTTCAAGCTGCAGTAAACCCAGGAGAGTTGCTCCCCAGCCGGACAGAGCAGTCCAGGCAAGCCAGCCCGAGGCCTGAGTAGTTTGCCTAAAAATAACTGCTGCCATCCCAGCAATGCGTGCACAATTTTTCTTTGGGCAGCCCGATGGCTTCCACGAGGTCGTCCAGGCGCTGATATGTTAAGGTGGTTAGTCTCAACCGCTGACGGATTTGGTCGATCATGGCCAGGTTTTTTTCCGACCCGTCGGCGGCGTACTCTTCCAGGAATTTGTCGTCGGCGTCTTCGAGCTGCGCGATGGCGCTACGGCCGGCCAGATCGGTGGTGGCCCGGGAGGTGGAGAAGTTGCGTCTTCGAGCTGCGCGATGGCGCTACGGCCGGCCAGATCGGTGGTGGCCCGGGAGGTGGAGAAGTTTAAAAATTCACAGGGATATGTCAGGGTGGGGCAGGCCGGTCGCATGTGCACTTCCCTGGCCCCGTAATCGTATAGTATCTGGACATTGTCTTTGAGTTGGGTACCTCTGACGATGGAGTCCTCGCAGAAAAGAATCCGCTGACCTTCGATAAGGCTTTTGATGGGGATTAATTTCATTTTAGCAACCAGATCCCGGATGTTTTGATTCTGGGGCATAAAGCTGCGGGGCCAGGTCGGGGTGTATTTTACAAACGGTCTCATATAGGGGATACATCTGGCGGCGGCGTAACCGATGGCATGGCCGATGCCCGAGTCCGGTATCCCGGCCACAAAATCTATTTCGGTCGCATCATTTTTTGCCAGGGCGCGCCCGCATTGGTTTCTGACGGCCTCGACATTGATTCCCTCATAGTTCGACGCGGGGTAGCCGTAGTACACCCACAGAAAGGAGCAGATTTGCATTCTGTCGTTGGGCTTTTTTCTCTGTTCGTATCCATCGGCTGTCATCATAACGATTTCACCCGGCCCTAGATCGCGCTCGATGTTGTAGCCGAGGTTGGCAAAGGCACAGGATTCCGATGAGGCGGCATAAGCACCATCCTTACGGCCGATGATGATCGGCGTGCGTCCCAATTTGTCCCTGGCCGCATAAACACCTTCGGCTGTCAGCAGCAGCAGGGAACACGATCCCTTGATGGATTCCTGGGCATATTCAATGCCTGCTTCGAAGGTGTCCTTTTCCGATATCAGCATGGCCACCAGTTCGGTGGGGCTCATTTCGCTGCCGCTCATTTCAGAGAAATGCCGCCTATTATGAAATGCTTGGGCGGCCAACTCATCCATATTATTTATTTTGCAGACCGTCACGATGGCAAAGGTGCCCAGGCGGGAGCCAATGATCAGGGGCTGGGGATCGTGATCGCTGATAACCCCGATACCCTTGCTGCCCTGCAATTTGGGCAGGTCGGGTTCGAATTTGGATCGAAAGTAGTCATTTTCAATATTATGGATCGACCGGGCAAAGTCGGTGCCGTTTTTGATCGCCAGTCCGCCGCGTTTGGTGCCAAGGTGCGAATGGTAATCGGTTCCGTAGAAAAGGTCATTGATACAATTCTCAGTGCTGACACTGCCGAACAAACCGCCCATAACGATTATCCTCCCGTTGAATTAATTAAGATCAAGCATTTCAATTCTCCCACCAATCTTTCCATTGTCTGCTGTCATCAGAAGAACTCAGCGATTAGGCAGCGAAGCACCTATTTGCCAAGGTCGACCAACCGGGCCTCTACGACATCCTCATTTATTTCCAGCAAAGCAACCGAGGGAGGATAGCCGTACCTCGGCTGTACGGCACTGCCGGGATTTACGTACAGGACTTCCTGCCGTTTATCCACCTGTGGCCGGTGGGTGTGGCCATAAATCACCGCATGGTATGGGTTGGCGTCCGCTTCTAGATCCAGATCGTGGAATTCGTGGATGACATGCACGCGTTTATCTGCGATCGTAATCGTTTCATGCTTACGCAGTTGGTTGGTCCACGAACCCATGTCCATGTTTCCGCGAACCGCCGTGGTTGGCGCAATTTTTGTCAAAGCAGCGATAATTTCCGGGTCACCGATATCGCCGGCGTGGATGATCAGATCGGCCTTTTGAAACACTTTAGCCACTGATTGCGGCAAACGGCCGTGGGTATCGGATATGATGCCGATAAGGCAGCTTTTTTTGTTTTGAATTTTGTCTGGCATTAACGTCTTCTGCCCTCAAGTCCCTGTCGCAAAAATCCGATCCTCGCAATCGTGCCCAAACTGTTTTGCAAGACGTTAAATCGCAATTGAAGGGGAGTCCCGGAAATAAATTTATAAACGGTTTGAGAACCGTTTCAAAGGAAAAGACACTCTAGGCTATGACTGGCACCGGATATATAATGGTTTGTCTGAAGAGTTGTCAAGCATCTTTCATCTCGATGCCAACCGACCGTCGTCGGCGCTTGATCTCCCCACGCCGACGTTTGGCAGCCAGCCGCTTTTGCTTGGCGGCTGCTGAAGGTTTGGTTCGCCGCCGCTGTTTGGGTATTTGGGCCGCCTTGCGAATCAGGGCGATCAATCGCTCGATGGCGTCTTCGCGGTTGCGGTCCTGGGTTCGATAGCGTTGGGCTTTGATGATCAGAATTCCATCGGCTGTCATGCGATGTCCGGACAATTGTTTCAATCGGGCGCGAACCGTTGCCGTCAAGGCCGGAGATCGGGCGGCGTCAAAACGCAGCTGAACGGCAGAGGAAACCTTGTTGATGTTTTGCCCACCCGGGCCTGATGCCCGGATAAAATCCAGTTGGATTTCGCTTTCGTGCAGGCTGATACTATCGGTGATGTGAATCATTGCCATCCTAATAGCATGTAAGGCGATAAATGAAAACGGTTAGATTCAGCCCGGTTTCACGTGAAAACACATTGGGTAGTGTATCCTATGTGATTTCAGCACAATAACTTGAAATTTGATCTGCCGGGCGTTTCCGACCGCAACCCATTGGACATATGCTGAAACATGCCTATATTGTTTCCAATTAGGGTACCCACGGTTATTGGCAATCTTCTACCCCAAGGGCATAAGTTTCGTTTGAGCCGACCAGCGGCTCAACTCAGCTTTACAATGAAAGGAGATGACGGATGGAGCTAACAGGTAAAAAGGTGGTGATTCCAGTCGAAGAGATGTTTAACACCCATGAGTTTTGGTATCCTTATTACCGGCTAAAAGAGGCCGGCTGCGAAGTGGTGGTGATGGGATCCGGGCGTGCGGAGACCTTCACCGGCAAACCCGGTACCGAAGTCAAGGTGGATGTGAATGCCGACCAGGTGTCGGCCTCCGATTACGACGGCATCGTTATCCCGGGCGGGTATGCGCCGGATCTGATGCGGCGTGTTCCCAAAATGGTCCAGCTGGTCAGGGATTTTTACAACGACGGCAAAGTCGTTGCGGCGATTTGCCATGCGGGATGGATGCTGGCCTCTGCCAAAATTCTCGAGGGTAAAACCGTCACGTCATTCTTTGCGATTAAAGACGACCTGGTTCATGCCGGCGCGCGATGGGTGGATCAGGACGTGGTTGTCGATGGCAATTTGATTACCAGTCGAACCCCGGATGATTTACCGGTTTTTATGCCGGCGGTAATAAAGGCTTTAAAAGAAACAGGTTAATCAGGTTCAGGCTTAAGGGTCTAAAGTCAACGCCTGACGGCAAATCAAAGCAAGCATTTGCTGCCCTACCGAATGGGTTGGTTTTGTTCCGTGGATGTCCCGAACCTATGCTCGATCGGAGAGCAAACGTATCAGAATCGATCGATTCCATGATTGCGAGACAGAATAACCCTGAACCTTTGAACCCGGAACCTTTAACCCCGGAGTGGCGTCTAATGGGTGGCGTTTATAAAACGAATATGCTATGCAATGAAAACAAAGATGTTGAAACCGCTTTAAGTCCACTGATCAGGCAATCTGCCAACGTAAAAATCAGAACCAGAACGGGGAGAGCGACATGAAAATTTTAGTTGGATATGATGGATCGAGTTCGGCCAAAGAAGCCTTAAATCTGGCAAAAACCCATGCAAAGGTGTTCGGCGCCTCTGTGGCGGTGGTGACATCCATGGAAAAGGGGACGGAGGGTCAGCGAGAAGAAATTACCGAGGCGGAAAAGCTGCTGGAATGGGCCAAAACCCTGTTCGAAGAAAATGAGATCACCTGTGATACGCACCTGTTGATCCGCGGTTTATCCCCGGGCGAGGATATCGTCGAATTTGCCAAGGAAAACCAGGCTGATGAGATCATCGTCGGGGTTAAACGCCGATCGAAAGTCGGCAAGCTCTTAATGGGATCCACGGCCCAGTACGTTATCCTCCAGGCCCCCTGTCCGGTGGTTACGGTAAAATAGCGCGACACAAAGCCTGAAAAATCCAAAAAGAAAGCACGGAAAAGTTCGTTATTTTCGTGCTTTCGTATTTTGCGACCTAATTGGTCAGGCTTTGTATGGGGGCCGGTATCAATCCCCCATGGCGGATAAACCGATTGGCCTGCTGGGCATTATTGACCGGTATGATCGTGGACTGGCCGAGAAGACCTCCGAAATAAGCATTTTCACCGGCCTTTTTGCCCGGGACCGGTATCAGACGCGCGGCAGTGGTCTTGTTGTTGATAACACCGATGGCCATTTCGTCGGCGATAATTGCTGCAACGGTTTCAGCCGACGTGTCGCCTGGAATGGCGACCATGTCCAATCCCACCGAGCAGACACTGGTGATGGCCTCTAATTTGTCAAGGCCGATATGGCCCTTGCGGGCTGCTTCGGAAATATTGAGATCCTCACTGACCGGGATAAATGCGCCGCTCAAACCGCCGACCCGGGAGCTGGCAAAGGCGCCGCCTTTTTTGACGGCGTCATTTAAAAGGGCCAACGCGGCGGTCGTCCCGGGCACACCGATGCTTAAAAGGCCCAGACTCTGGAAAATTTCTCCGACACTGTCCCCGACATTCGGCGTCGGCGCCAGGGAAAGATCCACCACCCCGAAGGGGACTTTCAGGCTGTCGGCCACTTCGCGACCGATCAATTCGCCGACGCGGGTCACTTTGTAGGATGTTTTTTTAATTAATTCAGATATTTGTCCAAGATCCAAATCGGGATTTGCTTCCAGGGCCCGATCTATCGCCTTTTTTACCACTCCCGGTCCGCTCACGCCGACATTGATAACGGCATCGGCCTCGCCGATCCCCAGGTAGGCCCCGGCCATAAAAGGGATGTCCTGGGGAATGTTGGCAAAAACACAAAGCTTGGCGCAGGCAAGGCCGTCTTTTTCGGCGGTCAGCTTGGCGGCCTGTTTGATGGTATTTCCCATCAGCAAGACCGCATCCATATTGATGCCCGCCCGGGTGGATGCCACATTGACAGAGGCGCAAACCCGCTCGGTGGCCGCCAAGGCGTGGGGAATGGCCTCGATAAGGGCGCGATCACCCCGGGCGATGCCTTTTTGCACCAGAGCCGAAAAGCCGCCGATGAAATCAACGTTGACTTCTTCGGCCACGGCGTTGAGGGTCCTGGCGATATCCACCATTTGGGATGATGACAGGGCCGCACCCACCACCGCGATCGGGCTGACCGCAATACGCTTGTTGACCACCGGAATACCGTATTTTTCGCCGATGCGGTCGCAGACCGGCACCAGGTTTTCGGCAAAATGGGTTATCCTTGAAAAGATTTTATTCTTGACCTTATCCGGATCGTGGCTGGCACATTCGAATACGAATAGATTGATTCCCAGTGTCACCGTGCGCACATCCAGATGCTCGTTTTCCAGCATCTCAAGGGTAGAGATAATTTCTCTGTCAGTTAACATGGAATACCTCTTCGTTTCAGAAGACAGAAGCCAGAAGACAGATGGCCAAGAGCTGAATGATGAAGACTCTGATTGGCGGTGTCATCTGATTTCTGTCCTCTGTCCTCTGTCGTCTGTCGTCTGTCTTCTGTTCTAGATCCTATTAATGGTCTCAAAGATATTGCGGTGCTGAATACTGATGCTTAGGGACAGGGCGTCGGCTTCTGCTCTTAGTTGCCGGTAAAATTCCTGTCGATCAATATCAACCGGAATATCCACCTCGTATATCATGATGTTGTTGCCCGGCTCGCTGCCGCCTTTAAACACGGCCTGCAGGTTGGTGATATTAACGCCGTAGCGGGCGATGATGGCACTGATACTGGCCACAAGTCCCTTGCGGTCCGGTCCTTTGGTCGTAATGA